>JGI20160J14292_10004488_pt1 | contig 10353 bp, 16 predicted proteins | sample COG_10_FD_14292 | JGI IMG/M metagenome (IMG submission 14292) | reverse complement strand
CTACAAGAACAGTTCAACGTCAAGAACGACAACGTACTCGGACATAACAGAGTAAGTATCAAAGCCTGCCCAGGCTTCCGAGTTCAGAAGTGGTTGGCTGGCATGTCCCTATCGGAAGCTACGCAGAAGAAACCAGAGCGTACGAAGGCTGGCCAAAGTAAAACAGTCAAGGCTTCTGCTGCAACTGTCGCCGCATCCGCAGGCACAACTGTCACCGCCCTCTCGGGCATGAACGAAAACGCTCAGTACATCATCCTTGGATTTGCAGGCATCACTATCCTGTTTGGTTTATACATAATGCGGGAACGACTTAAAGCATGGTCAGAAGGCTGGCACTAAATGTTCGGTATGCAAAAACTTCAGCTATACGCGCTGGTTGGCGCGGCATTCGTACTCGGGCTGCTTGGAATTTATTCGGCAGGCGTCGTGCGGGGGCAAGATAAAATCAAGCGCAAGATAGACGAGAAGCGTTTAGCCAACGTCAGATCACAAAGGAAAATCACAAATGAAATTGACGACCTTGATCAAGATGAGTTGTTTCATCGCGGTACTAAGTGGATGCGCGACGATTAGTGGTGATACGTATTGTGATATAGCCGCGCCGCTATACTTTGAGAACGAAGACACAGTTAATTTCCTCATCGAAAAAGATGAGGATCTATTAAAGGGTATATTGATACACAACGAGACGCACCAAAAGGTGTGCGAATAGGGTATTGATAATTCTACTGGCTGCTTCACCTTAAGTTTATGGAAGAATTAATAAATAAATACCGCAGTCAGCTCTCACAACTAGAGTACGAACTTTTGGTATTGCCGCCCAGAAAAAAGTTGGACGAACAGCACAATCGTGCGCGCAATTACTTCATGTCTTCTCATGCGCGACGTTGCTTCGGTATACTGGTTATACGCAACACCCTTCACAAAGAACTAACAACTATAACTGACACCGCCAAGTTACTTGGCATCAGTCGCAACTCTGCCGAGACTATCGCAAACGATTGTGAGGCCGAAGGTTGGATAGAGAGTGACAGAACTACAAGCAACCATCGTTATCTGTATTGCACCCCTTTTTTACTAGAGGTCTGGTCATCATACGCCGAAAGAATGCGCGAGGTGTCAAGTAGTATCGACTTCAGTAGCACCCATATAGCTATCAAGGCGCTCGGAAAGTTATAGCCAAACCACTTGGTGTTTCCAAGCATCGCTTTGTAGTGCATATCTTACAGCCTACTTAATAAAAATAATAATGAAGCAGCAACAGCAGCTTACAGGATAGGTGTGTTTAACAGATCGAAAGGTGTTGACAAAGATGTATCATAAACACTACATAGAAGACAGCTCAGAAACCTCTGGGCATTTTAAATCAACAATGGATCGTTATGAACACATGTCAAACAGTACACAAAATCTTCGTTTCGAACTTGCTAGACTTGAAGCAAAGATCGACATCATCACCAATCTTTTACTGCAAGGTAAAAATGCGGCACCAGCCATCAAGGAAGCAGCCAATCCAGTTGCACCCGCCGAGCTGTCTTTACTTCGTACCATGACAGCGAAGCAGCATGTGACTGCCCAATTCTTAATAGAAGGCTGGTCAAACAAAGCCATAGGAGAAGTTCTTAATATAGCAGAGAACACCGTTAAGCTACACGTTCGGGCCGTATGCAAGAAAGTCGGCACCAAAACAAGAGGCCAAGCTGCCTTAGTAATGCACGACATACTCGACCGCGTTGACCCGACTGAGTACCAAAGATCTTCTGGTGGCTTACCTATCGACTGGGCTAGAACTTACGACGGTTCCAAGCCCGACCCATATGAAAACTTGTATCGAAAGGAGGACTAAACTTTGCCGCTCTTCAAAGTTAAGAAGCGCAGCGGTGGAAAAATGTATCAAGCGGTTGGCTCGTTCCAAGGTTTCCGCGTCAGGCATTCTCTAGGAACCAATGACTACGTACATGCAAAAGAACTATGCACTGAGTACGAAGCGAAGGTTCTGTCAGGAAGTATAAAGCTCGGACAGAAATCAATTCATGGAGCACAGAACAGATTTAAATCTGTCGCTCGCCGCTATCTCAAATCGCCCCACACGGGGAGCAGCAAGTCAACCAAGGAGTACGTCATGCGTCTCGTCAATCACTTCGGAGAGTTTCAGATCAACAAGATCGACCTCAACGATGTTGAAGAATATGTAGAGGAGAAGCATGTCAATCGTGGCAATGCGAACTCAACAATTCGCAGAGACCTTAACCAACTCCAAGGTGTACTCAACTTCGCTGCATCCCTCGGGTTACGTGAACCAGTAAAGTTAAAGAAGCCACGCGAAGGCAAACACAAAACGGATACGCTATCGCAAGAGGAGATCGACACAATCTTTCCCGACTTGCATCCAGACATCCGCCGCCTTTGTACCTTCTTACTCCATACTGGTGCTCGACCCATCGAGGCGATGCGTCTGACCTATGACAACATTGACTTCAGCAACAACACTGTGGTCATCGGATCGTACAAAGGTGCAGACGGAGAACTCAGGGAGCGTCGGGTGCCCCTCAACGACAAGGCACTCGTAACAATCCCACGCAGTGATCCACCCCCTGCGGCATACCCATTCATGATCGACGGGCGACCGTTCGAAACTAACAAACAGATTGGGTATCATTGGCGTAAAGTGACCGGACAGGCATGACATAAGAAAGTCACCGTACACTCTACGCCACACATTCGCTACGCGTCTTGCGCGTAACGGAGTACCACCCAAAGTAATCGCAGATTTACTTGGGCATAGTGATCTGAAGATGGTGATGCGTTACATGAACACCACTTACGAAGATCATAAAGCAGCCGTGATGTCCCTTTAGCTGGGTCAGCCACACAACGAGAACGAAGACCGAAAGTTATGAAAAGATTTATGGATTTACCTATTGCAGATCATAAGCGTACAGACTATTCCGATCCACGGAGACGTGGCCGAGTGGTCGAAGGCGCTCCCCTGCTAAGGTATTTCCATACCAACTACCATAACTTTCGGTGCTTATTGAGCAGCCCAAGACGTGACAACTCTTGGTTTAATAATCACCTGTATCGTTAAAGATGCGCCAAATATATGGTAATAAAAATGACAAACCACACAACTTCAGTCCTTGAAATAACCAACTTAACAATAAGTGGATCAGCCTACGCCAACACCAGTGAAGGAGATACATGTTACATATCAGTCAACATGGCACAGGCAACCAACGTGGCCATCGGAGACAGATACCACGCACATATGAAGGATAACTATCCAGAGCGATCAACTGTCGCAAAGTACATCGCTATATATCTCGACGTAAACCATGAAGAAACCTACATCATCGGAGAGGACGAAGACTACTACGACGAAGACGGCATCGTAGTAGACGAAGATCCGCAGCCCACGAAGGTTGTCACAACTCAGACCCCGAGATCAGTTGTGGAAACTGTGACCGTCACACCCAGCTTGCGTGATATAAGAGAACAAATGTTTAGCATTTTACTAGACATGGACAACTCTGAACTCGACGACATGATCATCGGCATCCTCGACGTGGACGCGATGTCATTCGTTGATGTCCTTTGGTCCGTCCTCAACGTCAATCAAATAGCTTTGAAGGATATGAACAAGGCACAGAAGGGATGCTACACCAAGGTCCAAAGTCGTTGCATGACGTTAGCGCGTGCGGGTAAACTGGTGGAGGCCAGCTATACCACCCACAACGCGCTCGGACAGTCCAACACGTCGCTCGTTTATGCACGTCGAATGGAACAGGTAAACCCAACCCTCGTTTAGTAGACGCTGGGCCTTCTCGGGTGCCCCCTGCACAGATAAGAACTCCAATAATGGGGCGGTTAATCACCGCCCTTTATCAATTCCATTACCCGATAAATCCTACTCGTCGGAGTAGTCGCGCCAACCAACTCGGTTCGTACGCGCTCGATCATTTTCTTTTTCCAGTCCTCATTCTTCAGCGCCAACGTCAGCGCCAGCACGAGCATGTCGTTGTCGCGCATCTCTTGCGTAACTCCACACCGTACATATCCGTCGTCGTCAATCGACAACGCTGGTGTCTTCGTGTCCGTGACGTACAATCTCTTTCGTACGTATTTTATTTCTGATTGCTTGCTCAAAACTTCGGCTCCATATGTTGTGCATCGCGTCCCACTCAGATACAATATCTGGGCAGGACGCTTATTCTAACCACGCTCATGTCCCAACAGGCGGCGGTTGTTTATTGGTTGAAGCGCTACCAAATTGCGCCACAGTTTCGAACGCTAACCGCGTCCTGCACGATCACCCTTTCATCGCCTTGCCTGTCTTCATGTAGACAAACATTCGCTTACCTTGCGTCATGTTGAGCTTGTTCAAGTAGCCTTCATCGCACATCGCGCTGACATAATGTGCTACCTTCTGCGGCGTCGTTCCCAGCCGATCAGCAATCACGGGTGTATCAACTACTTCGCCCACCTCGATTGCATTAAGCACAAGCTCGTACGTAACCTTACGAAAATCATCTCGCGCCTCCTTGTTCTTGGCGGTTGTCTGATACAGCGCTGCCCGTCGCATCATGCAAGGAAGGGGCGGACGCAGACCTTTCCTGGCCTGCATCTTTTCGAACGCCATCAAATTCTTGGCGTAGATTTCCTCGTAACTATAGCTGCTCTTAACCATTGCGATCATTTCCTCTCAGGTTCTTGTTGACCAGATCGACTAAGCCCAACAGCTCGTCCATGTCGTACTTGCGCGGGTGTCCCATGGCTTTGAACTCAAGCCGCAAGTTTTCGACCTTCGTATTCATACGCTTCAATGCGTTCACGACCTCTACTGGGTTCTTAATATACATGCCTGTTATCCTTCGAATGTTGGTGCTGATGTTTCTTTTGATGCTGCGTCTCTCCACGTTAGTTTCTTCTGGCTTCCCTTACTCTTGGCATTGCCACTCACAACGCCTTCGAGATGCCTGTCTCCCATCACGACCCCTTCGTAGTCAGCGCTTACGCAGTGGGGTTCTGTTCCATTGAGCCATTGCTGGATGCTCATAAACACACCGCCTCGCGGTCCAAACGCACCTCCGTGTGGCGTGTCTGGATGCACTCGAACTAGAGATCCACGATAGGGATGGACTTGGGGCGGCGGTACGGCCTTGGCTTCAATGATGTCATTGTCCGTGACCCACTTCCCATCCTTACTGAACTTGATGTCGCCACCCACTAGCAACTCGAAGCTGTCCACGTTCGGGTGTGTGTGTTCGGGTATGATGTAGTCGGGCGGTACGGCAAACACCTGTACTTGAATGTCGTCTTCCCTGTACCACAGGATGCTTGTCACATCTTCGATCCAGTGGGTTACGATTGGTCCGTACGGCACCCAGCCGTACGCTTGGAAAGAGTTGTTTTGAATTGCTTTAGCAATATTCTGTAGCTTGCTGCTCATGCTATCCTCGCTTGTAAAATATGTGGTTTCCAACTTGCCGTACGCGGACGTAGCTTGTCGTCCAGTATGGCTGCACGTAGTCGGCGTGGTAGTGAGTGACGCCGCTACCCACTACGAACATGTCTTCATCGCGAAGCGCGATGTCGGCTATGTGCTTCGCTCGACCCCAAGCCTGTTCGTCTTTTGGGGTGTCGCTCTTTCCATCGTGCGTCCACGAAAATTGCTTGCGTTGCCACACGACATCGCACACGTTGTCGGGATACCTCTCGCTCTTCACTCGATTGAGTGTGACTTCAGCCACGGCGAGTTGTCCCAACATATCCTCTGACCTCGCCTCGAAATATACGTTCATAGCTAGGCAAAGCACTGCTTGTGTTAGTACGGGCACGAATGTAATCCTCCTTTAGATGGGGTAATTTTTCATCGACCAAGCACATCACGCGCTTGATCTTTTCTTCATCGGAGTGGCGTACGCGCTTTGATCGGATGACGTACGCCACATGCCACCACCAGGTATAAGGACGCCATTCGTCAGCGAGCCTGTACCAGTCACGCTTGATGCGTGGCTTGACCTTCGGATCAAACTTGGTGGGTAGTTTAAGATCACGCCGCATGAGCGTGACCTTCGGAAATGAGAAGACGTTCGATGCCACCGAGCAATGTCTTGCCCAGACGTTCGAAGTCAGTCATGACGACATGCTCTCCAAACATTTCCGTCATTGTCTTTTCTCTTGCACTGATGCCTATGCCGTAGACCTCAATGCCGCCGTCGCGCATGGCCTTCGTATGCTTGGCGACCATGCCAGCTTCGCCTCGACCATGCCCATTTGGCACACCATCCGTCAGGAACAGGCAGACCCTACGCGGCTCTGTCCATCCAGACATGATACGTGAAACGCTTGTGATGCTGGCGTACGTCGGCGTACCGCCGCCGACTGGCAGAAACTGAAACACCTCGTTGATCTTCCGCCAGCTCTCACTCGCTTTCTTATGGTACACAATGCTCGTCTGCTCTTGGAAGCTGTCGGCATCGTTGCGAAAGTCTATCCCACTCCATTCAACAATGTCGTACTTGATACCAGCGCGGCCAAGGCATGAGTTAAGAGCAAGCACCGCTTGTATAGTCGGCACCTCGCACATGCTGCTCGACCCATCGACAGCGATCATCAGGCGCGTCTCGCTTGTCTTCGTAATGCTGGGTCTCGTGAACACGTTGTCGTTACCAGCGACAAGCTGGCTCAACCGCCGACGATCAATGCGACCGCTTGAGTATCCACCCTCGTTACGACGATCCTCTTGCGCCAATAACAATCTAGCAAGCCGAGCACTGTACTGGCGTACATCGTCGGGCATACCCTCGCGGCATTGGGTGGTCAGATTTTTATCAACATCAAGCCGCATTCTATTGTAGGGGTGGAGATAGGCGTCGTTGACCGTCTTGCGGCTACCCCGAGAGTTGGGTTCTGCGTTGATCATGTCGTGGTAGTATCTCCACAGTTCATCATGGGTCGGAAACACGAGCGATAGGTTCTCGCACACGCCGCTATTGCCGCTATTGTACTTACCAAACACATCGCCCATTGCGTCGTCGGCTCGTTGCTGGGCAGCTCCAAGATCGAAGCCGTCGTCATCGCCGTCGCCGTCTTCGTCGTCACCGTCGCCTTTCGTACCGCCCTCGTCATCGCCGTCATCGCCTTCGCCGCTATCACCATCGGCTTGACCTTCGCCTTCCTCCGTATCGTCGCCTTGTCCTTGCTGCTGCTGTTCCTCCTGCTCCTCTTCCTGTTCGGGTGTCCCGAGCTTATCCATGCGCCGCTTCATTGAGCGAGCGACCTTGAGTGCATCGTCGCTGCTTTCTGCGGCGATCATACGCTTGGCAAACTTGCGAGCCTCGCGAGCCAGTTCTTTCGGTAAGCCCTTTACGTACTCGTCAAGCTCCTCGCTTTCGTACCCCATGTCCTTGCGTGCTTGCTGCAACGCGGCGTACGGTATCTCCTTCCACCACCGTTCCCTGTTGCACTGCGGATCATCGGGGTTGGCACGACGAAACTCATTCTCGCTGCCGAGTACGTGGTTGATCGTTTCCTGTAGGTTCTTGCGAGCACCCGCGTACTTCTCCATCGCCTTGCGCTCGATGAACACATCCTCTGCGCAGTTCCAGATGTCCTTGATCTTCTTGATGCCGCGCTTCTTGAACACACCAAAGTCGGTGTCGGTCACATGACTGACCTCATGTATATGGTAGCCTCGCATGATTGCCTGATGGGTGGGATCAAGCTCCGCTGTCATGTCCATTGCTGGCACGTTGATCGTCGTACCGTTGGTGAATGCACCTGTACCTTGAAACGTGGTACGTACATCTTTGTTGCCCATGATCCGTGATAGCTTGTCTAGCTCGGTAGCAAGGGCGCTGACTGAATTTTGTGAAAACATTTGTGTCTCCTATGAGAGTTGAAAGTTGATTAAGATTGGTTAGTGAGACGATCCATGATGCCAGTGACCGCGATTGCATCGCATTCATCGACCGTCAGCATCACGTTCATTTGCAAGGCGCGGCGTACCGCATCGTTGCATCCGATACGTTCTTCCAAGTTGGACACGTACTTGCCGATAACCTTGGTGTTGCGGGGTGATATGGGGGTAGCAATCGTACCGTCGAGGAAGCCCATGCGGTACACGCCGACAAACTCTTCGATCATCGCCGCCGCATCATCGCTGAGAGATGGAGCAGCAACACGAACCAGCTTCATCTCGTCCGAAATGTTAAGGTACTTCACATCTACGAAGGTGCTGAACCGATTGATAAGCGCACGAGACTGAACCTTGACGGCACTTGCGTACATGCCAGAGCTGTCACCAGCACCAGTCGTGTTGGCTGTCGCAACAATGTGGAAGTCCATGTGTGGGTGAACCACGCGACCGCCATCTTCCAACATACGCAAGGGCTGACCTTCGAGCACTGGCTGCATCACGTATGCAATGTCAGCACGTACTGCATCTATCTCGTCGAGCAACAACACGCATGGTTGCTGCATCGCCTTGGGCAAGATGCCATCCTTGAACTGTGTCACGGTGTTGCCATCCGCGTCAGTCATGACCGCCATCGAACCCACAAAGTCGGGGCGTTCAATCGCGCTGTCCATGTTGACGCGGATCATCATGTAGCCAGTGAAGGCACACACTTGAGCAATGAAGGTGGACTTGCCTGTACCAGTGTGACCTGTGAGCCAACTGTTCTCGCCGTTCTCCAATGCCCACAACACATCGTGCAGATTGTCCACGTTGAATATGTAGTCTTCGTCTTTGGCTGGCACCAAGGGATTGACGCCGCTCCATTCGTACGTGTTGATCTCGAAGTTAAGCAGCGGGTGTTGAAGGCCGAACACATCTTGAGCGTTCTTGCGTACAGGAGCACCGAACGGTATCTCACCCGACGCCTCGATAGCAGGAAGCGCAATCGCATCTGGCTTCTTACGCAGTGTCACCACCTCGTCGAGCAACGCTTGCAAGTCTTCCATCTCGCCGCCAGTAGCAGCACGAAGCAGCACGTTGGCAGCAGCAGCGATGTCGGGTTTCACATCGTACGCACCCGACACCTCAACCTCGGCCTCGTCACCTCCGTCTTCGACGGCCTCGACCTCCGCGCCACCTTCACGCGAGACGTATATCGTATCCAATTCGGGCGTCACATCTACGAACGGCCAGTTGACAATGCAATCGGGGTCGTTGTTCACAAACTCATTCGCGAAAAGTAGCAACGCCTCGTCATAGGATAAACTTTTCATGTTCATGTAGTTTATAAGCATCGCCAGTGACGGCACGTTCATGCGATCAAGTATCTGAGATTTGCTGACGCTTTTCATAGCGCGTGAGTTCGGATGGTCTCCGTTCACAAGCTCCGAATTGCCAGCACAGAGCACGATAGTTTCCCACTTTTCTTCGAAGTGATGGGTTTCACGTACGATATAATCACGCAGAATTTTCTGAGCATCGCGTGCATTGTTATCGTCGAGGATTGATTGAACATTAAGATAAGAGTTTGACATTTGATACCTCATGGTTGTCAGGTTGTAGTGTATCTGACACAACGTACGATGTGTCAAGTTTAATCTGCGGACAGCAGAAAACAGACCGCAGCGGAATGCTGCAATCTATAGCTCTAACCTCCTCGACTGATCTTCGATCAGTCGGTCGGGCGTACGTGTAGAGATTGATTAGTGGACTGTGCGCTTACGCATTTCCCAGATTGAGGAAATACCATCCTCGTCCGTGACGGGTACAACGATGATTGCGTTTCCGTCCTGCGACTTGGTGATTTCGTACAGACCTTCGACATCTTCATAGTCGTCGCTGGTCTCGTTGAACTCGCCAGTCACGATCATGTCGAATGGTTCTTTCTTGTTCGCTAGTACGAACAAGGCGGTGTATTCAGTAGCGTCAAACATTTCCAGGCTCGGGGCCAGGTCGTGTGTGATTGTGCGGGTGATCATGTCATACGCTGTTTCACTGTCGCACTTTCGTACGAACACGCATGAGCTGCCACCGTTGTCAGCGAATACGAATAATGCAGGCTTCATGTTGTTCTCCTTGGTTGCCTACATGCTACTCCGTGGCTGCGGGTGGTTCGTCCTTTCGTCTTCAATGTTCTGGCTGGACGCATTCCGAAGCGTCAGGGAACAGTCCTTGCAATTCCAAGAACTGATCGTCAGCAGCGCCTTGAGAATTGAACTCACGTTCGTACAGGATTTCGATTTGTCCTGTCTGCTCCAGACGAAGGTGCAACTCCACGTCCCAACTGTCTGCTTCCTCCATCGTGGGTGAAAGCGTATCACCAGACATGCCGAACATGCACAGCTCCAATTCCCATTCGATTGCTTTGGGTGCGTTCATTTGATGTCCTCCTC
>JGI20160J14292_10004478_pt1 | contig 10366 bp, 16 predicted proteins | sample COG_10_FD_14292 | JGI IMG/M metagenome (IMG submission 14292) | reverse complement strand
TCATCACCCCTAACGACCGCGCCAGTTTCTGTTGCAGAGGTGTATGGGTTGGTCGACGTAGTCCCCACCAGCAAGTTCCCGCTGGCATCGATGCGCATGGCTTCGTGTTCATTAGATGAGATTGTAGCAACGCTGAACACCATGTTGGTAGTGCCGCCAGACGGGGGAACCGCAACAGTTGCAATAGAACCTTTAATTCCAGCCCCAGCAGCTGACTGGTCGGCAGAATAAAACGATAGCTTTCCTATGTAATCTCCTGCAACCCAAGAAGAATCGTTATTTGTACTAGAAAGTCGTAGCTCAGAAGTGTTTTTTGCGCCTGATATTTCTACTTTAGTGTTAGGCGAATCCGTACCAATACCCACTTTGCCACCACCGCTGCCACCACCCAGTAGGGTCATGACCGTAGAAGGTTCCGCAAAAGTGTCTATCCCACCTCTGACTTTAAAGCCTAACGCTGCGTCTCCAGCAAAACCGCCTGCAGGTTGATAAGATGTTATGTGCGAAACTTGAGAACCTCCTGCGATTGTATTTGTTCCAATCAACCTTATCGTAGAACCTACACTTGTTCCTTCTTCTGCTATTGTCAATTTGGCGTAGGTATTAACGCCAGAGCCGAGAATCAGCGATTCATCCGAAGCATCCCAGAACAACTTTGGAGTCGTGCCCGTGTCCTCGTAGAAGCTGATGTCTCCGTTGGAGGCTATTTTTAATCTCGATTCAGAGGCATTGTCTACGGTTCTAAATACTAAGTTTTTATCTGCCGTAGTTGAGGCGGATGCAATAATTTCAAAGTTAGTTGCGTCGTTATAGTTTCGGATCAGTCCGCTTCTAGCTGAAGTGTCTCCGTTACCTATTAATATTTGTGGTGTGTCAGACGCCGCAGTACCTGTATCTATAAACTTAACGTCTCCACTATTAACATCAACAGTCAACCCATCCGCCGTGACCGTACCCGTGACATCAAGCCCACCTGTACCACTAAGCGTTAAAGACTCCGCAGACGCATCCCAGAAGAACTTTGGCGTTGTGCCCGTGTCCTCGTAAATTTCAATATCGCCGTTAGACAAAATCTGCATTCTGTCTGTATCGACGCCTGCGGAAGCCGTCCTAAACAGCATATTGGCGGCGGCATCTGAATCGGCAGTTAGGACAGCCTGCGTTCCGCCCTGAACAATCGTAAAGAAATCTGCCGTTGATGCAGCGTCTAGCCTAAGCGTATTCCCGCCGTCGATTGTCAACCCATCCGCCGTGACCGTGCCCGTTACGGCTACGCCTGTGTTACTTGTTGCTATCCTAACACTACCATCATAGTACATGTAAGAAATGCCACCATTGTTTCCAGCAAACATGAGCTTATCTTCAGCAGCGTTATAAACTCTAAAGTTATTCCCTTTTAATACTAAATTGCCAGTGCCTTGGTCGCTAACGTAACTATGACTACCATCATGATAAATCTGTAGGTCAGAGTCAGTACCGAAGATGGCTTTAGAGGAATCAGTAAACGTAATGTCATCGCCCGCTGATACGGCTAGATCTGTGCCGCCAGTAGTGTTTCCTTGAGCAAGAATCTCAGACAGGGTGTCAACAGTCCCAACTTGGGAGTCTACATACGCCTTGATTGATTGTTGGGTAGCAATGGCTGTGGCGCTGTCAGACGCCATGTTATCTTCGTCTAGGATCTTATCTGCAGTAACCGTACTGGTGCCCAAACTCAGACTATTTGCGTGGGTAACGCCTTCAACGACGTTAGTGCCGTCGCAGTAGACCAGCATGGTTTTACCTACGGGCACGGCAACGCCTGTACCACCAGAAGTCTTAACGGTGACAATTTCAGCCGTGTTGTTGTCTACGATATAAAGTTTTGTATTAGTTGGGCAGACTACCGTACCAGCGCCTGTCAGTGCAGTACCCGAGTCAGTCAATTCCAAAATAGCGCAACGAGACTCAGAGGTCGTACCATCGGCGGTGGTTAGCGTATGAGAGTTACCTGTCCACGTATTGATTACGGCCTTACCTGCAACGGCTTGTTCTACCATCTGCGTGATATTGTCGTTTACAACATCGCCCCAAGTACCGCTCAATTCCCCTTGAACAGGAAGAGCTAACTTAAGGATCGTAGTGTATTGAGTTGTCATATTCGTAACCTCATGCGGCTATGTCTTGCCAGTTTGGATTTTGAGCTGTATTTATATTAACCCAATTTGGGTTTTGTGCATCACTAATATCTTGCCAGTTTGGGTTTTGGCCGGGGACTATTTGGCTCCATATATGGACAGTTCCTATTTCGCCGGTAGCCGCTACACCTGTAACAAATATGTTTACCCCAAGCCCTACAATTACATCGCCAATAGCACCTGTAGCTTGAACTCCTGTAACCGGCACTCGAATAATCAAGTCTACCGTAACGCTGCCTAGAGCCGTAGTGCCTTGAACACCGGTTAGGGCTACATTCGCATCGCCCCCTACCGTTACAGACCCTGTTTCTACAGTCCCCGATACACCACTTACAGCAACTATCGCGTCGGCATTTATCGCAACATTACCTACGGCACCGGTAGCTTCTAGTCCTGCTGGGGTTACATTTGCATCCCCTGATACCGCTACTGCTCCTAGAGCCGTGGTTCCTGCTACGCCTGTTACTGCTACTATTGCGTCTGCGGATACAACTACGGTTCCTGTTGCGCCTGTAGCTTGTAGTCCTGATGGGTAGACATTGGCTTCACCGCTTACAGCTACCGCACCAACATTGCCTGTACCAACTACTCCTGTAACGGCTACGACTGCATCCGCAGCTATACTTACACTACCTACAGCCCCAGTCGCTTGAAGGCCATCGACGTTGACAATAATAAGGGGGGTTCCCCAAGAACCTTGTCCCCAACTGGCGCGTCCCCAGCCTTCGTATGTCGTCGAAGATGGCATCCCTTAGTACCTAAGCAATCCTGATAATGGCGTTAGTAGCATCCGCTGTCGGAAAAGTAATCTGAAAATCACCTGCCGTAGACGTTTTATCACCACCAAAATCAAGTACCGCAACCGCAGGGGTAGACCCACCAGCTTGGTAAATCAAAGCTCCTGCAGCGGTAATTGTCGCCGTAGTCCACGTAGTCGTAGCAAAACTAAGAAACGCCGTAGTACCCCCAGTAGTAGGGTCGGTAGAGATAGACAGCGTGTTACCACCCGCAGAATACCCTGTGCCCGTGACTTCATCAGAACTACCCGTTAAATCGGTATAGCTAGTCGTAGCAGCATTAAAAGTACCCGACGAACCCGATTTAATTAGCGCGATCTTATAAGACTGCGCTGTGTCACTACTAAAATCCATTTCTCCGTCAAGTAATGCTCGCTTGAACGAAGTACACATTGCCTGTGTAATTGCCATGTTAAACTCCTTAAGTTACCGCAACTTTATACTGACCTGAACGGAAAGCATCTTCGCGTAATTTACCGTCACCCAAATTTTTGAGTAATCCTATAGCTTGTACATATAACCGTTCGTATAGAGACACCATATCTGGTTCGCCTTTTAAGAACCGGATAGCTTCAATCAACGCACCATTCAGCAAAGCCGAATCAAATTCATCCCCAAGCCACGTCGTGCCAGCCGTCACAATGGATTCAGGGTAGTACCCGTAATGTAGCTCTACTGCATAGTTACTGTCTGGCGTCGGGCCAACAATAAACGCGTCATCATTGAAGTACGCATAATGTACCGGTAGCCCTGTAGAAGTAGCCTTTGGGTATGCTTCACGGATGAAGTTAACGTCTTTGTTAATCAAGAACGAGTAATTACCGTCTCCGTCAATAACCGCTAAAGAGTACGACCATAAGAAGTCCGAAGGAATATCTAGGTACGTGTTACTAGCTGTCACTGACCCAGTAACGTTTTTACGTAACGCAGGGATCTGGACTGTATTATAGATCTTNTGCTCGGCCTGTTCGGTAAACATAGCAAGCTGGGCATCTGTGAAAGTNGTCTCACAAATATCCTGAATATCTACTTTGAGCTGCGTGTAGTCCATGATTTAGCCCATTGGCCCTCGGCACATACGGCCTTTAGTCGCTGCGCCATACCCGCGCATCATAGTACCGGAAGTCTTAACGCCTTTCATGCTTGGCTTGGCACCATAAGACTGGACGCCTTTATTCTTTTGGACTTTGACTTCTTCCATCCCAAAAACATTTTTAGGGTTATACATCGTACTACTCCTATGTAGTCGTTACTGTAACTGTTCCTACTGACCCAGTAGATATTAAGTTGTTAGGAGTTAGCCCAAACGGATCATTACCACCGCCTACTGGGTTCCAACCCCACTGTATGTCTCTACTACTATACTCCCCTGATACGCCAAGACTTCTATCGGGCCTTGGATCTCTAATTGCTTGTGGGTCGTTTACCGGAAACTCCCCTAGTTTAAGTTGCGGCTGGTCTGGATTCCAGCACTCTTGACACGCTTTTATGTTCGTGTTCCTGCCCTTAACTACTAAATCTTTTAACGTCTTCAGTTTAAATTGGAAGCCGCACACATCGCACATGGCGATGGCTCTTTTGTCTGAAGCGAATTGGTTACCCATTTAGAACCTACCTGCACGAGGTACAAACCGCACGGGGGCTTTTTCCCTATCTTCTCCTGCAGCAAGCTCAAACTGTTCTTCGTATGCCGCTTTTAACATCGGNACTCTATCCATGAACTCAGGTACTTTCATGGCAATATGGTATGCCAGACCTGCTACTAAACATGGAAAGAACCGAAAGTTCATGTCGGCTGTCTCAATACCACTACCAGCATCTTGCACACGTCGCATACGCCAGTAAACAATCTGGTAGCTCTCAACATTGTCCGGTACAGGCCATACGGTGACCGCAGGGACTTGTTCCCAGTAAACGGGTATAGCGGTACCACCAACTGTGTGAGTCGCTGCTGTAGTGCCCTGTTGGCCCCTGAAGCAGTTCTGTAACACGTTACCCTCAATATACCCGTAGTTAATAATCTCGTTTTCGATCTTAACGAACCCTGCAGGGGGTAATCCCGCTACACCACTAAGCGTAATTGTCGTAGCAGTGCTGGTTGCAGTAGCCCCTAACGTTATACCGGTTGGGTAAGTCTGCCCACTATCTCTATGGATAACGACCTGTATAGGCCGTGATTGTGTAATTTTGTTAGGGATAGACGCGTAAGTACTGATGCTAATCCGGTTAAGGTTTAGATCCGACTGCGTGACCGAGTTGTGTGCACCCGTACGAACGCTCTGCTCTAGAAGGTCGATGGTGTCATCAGGTAGCGCGTAGGTTGCTTGACCTTGCACTAAATCAAGAACACCCTGCTCAATCGTCCACATGTTAATGCCGCGATTCTGCCACTCGATCGTCATCAGATTCATAGAACGACGGGCTGTCTGGAGATCGTACCCTGACCGCAGTTCGCGCCCTGCGCGCTCCCACGCCTCTTCAGCGATGTCTGTAAAGGGCATATTGAATGCTGTACTTCCTGATGTAGCCATTATCCCCACCCGCTCTTAGCTTTTTGTTTGGCTTTTGCGGAAAGCTGACCGTAGTGATACAACTTTTTAGAGGCGCTAGACATCGTTTTACCCGTCATAAGTTTACCATCAGGGTGCTTGTGCATGCCCCCTTTGTGCTCACGACCATCTTGGTAATAATGTTTTACGCCTTTAGCCACTTTGTTTCTTCCTACGTAACGATGCTACACGTTTCGGTTTACCTGCTGGTTGCCCCAGTTTCTTTTTCTGAGCAACCCTACTCGTCTTCTCTGCTTTAGTCATCTCTGAAGACGTTTTAGGTGTCTTACTGGATACCCGCTTTGTAGGTCTACAATACGGCGTATCGCGCTTTTCACCCTTCTTCCTACCACAGGCTTTACCGGTACGTACATCTTTCCAGTCTTCTTTAAACCAACGCTTTAACGATGCGCCTTTTTCGGTCTTTCTAACTGCCACTCTTGTTACCCCAGTTCTTAGCGCCTTTCTTGCGACACTTCGCAATAGCACCTGAAGCATAGGCGGAAGGGAAGACCTTGTAGCGAGACTTAACCTTGCTATAGCACGCGTCTTTAACCGAACCGCCTTTTTTATAGTAACAGCGCATTAGCTACCTTTCATCGTTACCATTTTAGCAGCACGGGTGCCTTTGGTAGCGCAACCAGCACCACGGACTTTGCCACCAGCCTTGTATGCCCCAATCTTACCACCAGCTTTTCTGCCACCGCCGCCTCTACGAGCGGAGCTTCGGGCTTGTCGCATTGCTTGCCGCTGTTGTGCAGGGGTAGGATCGTTGATGCGTCGTCGAGGCATACTCCCTTCTTCGGGCATAGGCAGACCAGTTTCGGGGTCAATTAATTCTTGTTGACGCATACCACCCGTAACACCAGCGCGTGGGTTAGCCATACCAGCAGGCATAGGGCCACCGCGTTGGAACTTCATGGCCTTGTCGCCAGCAAACTTACGCTTGCCCATTGACTTCTCCATACCTTCGCTCTCGTCACGACGAGACTTCATGGGTTGTTTTTTCTTGCCGTTCTTAGCGCCCATAGAATCATCTAGACGAGCGTTATAGCCTTGTTTTTTCATGTTATCAGCCTCTTCATAGTCTTTGCCTACTGACTGGGGTACCCCAGTTTCTGCAGCAAATTTAGGGTTATTGGCTACTGCAGCCATAAAGTTTTGTTGTTTCTTGCTTTTGCTAGGCATCACCATTTCGCCTTATCAGCCCAGTATGCAGCGGAACTCTTGCCTTTAGCAATATTCTTAGCGTGTCTGGACTTAAAGGATTTGCGTTTAGCCTTCATACGCGCAGATTCACCCTTCTTAGGTTTACCTGCGGTACTAGCACCCTGCTCACCAAACCGAATAATCTTTTCTTTGCCGCCCTCACACGCCTTCACGACATGTGATTTTTTAGGGTGACTAGGAGTTCGGCGCGGCTTGTTACAGGCCATGCTTTTTTTATCTACTTGACCGCCTGNTTTATAATAGGCACGCATCTGCGTTACCGGTAAAAGACGGTCGCTGCTGTACAAGCAGTAAAAGTAGCGATAAAAACGTCGTCAGGACATCGGATGCCGTCGTCAGGGATGTTGACCGAATGCGTAGAACTCGCACTAAAGTCCAGATCTATTACCGTTTGCCCACCATCACCGTTTTCAATAGTGAGGCGGGGCGAGCCAGTAGTAGTCAGAACTTGGATCTGCGTAATGCGCGCAGGGCCAACACCTAATGAGCCGGTTCCTGTAATCCGTTTTGATTGGATATCAGAACTAGACATATCGTACTCCTTTAGGATGCAGCAATAGTACCGCCAGTATCTGAACGTTTCCAGTCAGTACCGTTAGAGAACGCAAGGATAGCAGCACCGGCAGCACCGTTAGAGGTGTAGATTAACGCGCCAGCGCCAGCATCAGATGCTGAAGGGGCACTCGCTACAGTATAAGTAGGAACTACGATAGTGCCCACAAAACCATTGGTTGAGGTAACGGGGCCAGAGAAAGTTGTATTAGCCATTAAAGACTCCTTACATGCAAGTTGGGTAAATCTGTCTGCATGTCGTCAGTCGGGTCTGTCAGATTTACCGGGTTATCCCGATAGCAAGTAATCTAGCACTTGTTTTTATGTTTGGCAACACCATAAAAAAGAAAGGGGCAACAAGTGCCCCCCCCTTTCTATACCAGCATTATGCGCCGGGTGAACCATAAATCCCAAGGGGATCAGATACACCAAACGAGTAACGCTCACGAGCCTTGTAGCGCGAGTTGCCTGTATCGAAATCAGCATCCATAGACGTTGACATCGGAGTACGGACAAAGTGCTTCAAGCCGTTAGGTACGTCAGTCATTAAGAACCACGCATCTGGGTCAGTCAGATAGTGGTTAACTGAGTATCCTTCGGGGATAGAACCGTTGTTGCGAAGTGCGTTGAGGTCGTTATCCGCAGTACCAACACGTCCTTCGGTCTCTAACAAACGAGTTGCTACAAACTGAAGATTGGGTGGGATAATCAACTTACGAGGCTTCGCAGCGATCAACAGGCTTCGCTCATCAGTCCAACCAGCAATCTGAATAACAGCCGCTTCTAAAGAAGTTTCGTTAAGGTCAGCCGCGACAGTAGGACGGTTTGAGTTAGTGCCGCCAGAGACAAGTGGGTGAGCCGTTGAAAGCAGCGTTTGCCCGTCACCGTAAGTGGTGCCAGCAGCAAAACCGTTGTTCAAGATGGTAGCACCTTTAACTTGCTTGGTGTACGCCATAGCGCGAGCGAGAGCTTTCGTATAACGAGCAGACAGTGAGTCATACAAGTTATCTTCGATAGCTTCTTCAGTAATACTGAAGCCCATCGCAATCGTCTCATGCGTGTAGCGTGCACTCCATGCTTCTTGTGCATTGTCATATTCGATGGCAGAGCCTTCGTTTTTAACAGGTGCAGCAGAAAAGCCGGATAGTTTGGTTTCTTCTTCGAAAGAACGGTCAGAAGATTCTGTTTCGAAAATCTCCTTAGTTTCTTCCCCATACTTAGCATACTCTAAACCAAAAAGAGCATTAAGACCGGGGAGGAGTTCTTTCAGTAATTGGGCTCTTGAAATAGCCATGATTTACTCTCCTTATACGCCAGTTGCGTTTTGATACTGGTGCATGCCCCAGTTCCACTTCACAATAACCTCTACGAAGGCATCAGCGCCAGTAGCCGTTTCGGGCACTACGTCAATGATTCGAATAGGCTGTGTAGCCGTGGTAGCTGTCGTAGAACTAATAGAGATTTTAGAATCCCCAGTAGCAGTAACTCCAGCCGTTTGGATGAGCACAGAATTATTACCTACGGCGGTGCGAGCCACGGTAGCGATGTTAGCAGTGCCAGCAGCGGTAACTGCGACCTTGAACAACGCATCGGGATCGTCAACAACATAAGCAACGATATCACTAGCAACAGTGCCAGTGGGATAGTATTGGCTGAACAACTGATAACCCAAAGCAGGGCTAGTGTATGAACAACCAACGAAAACGCCAACGGGGGTGGCGGTAGCAGTACCAGTGTCTTTCTGGATAGTTCCATCGTTAATGAGCTTAACAACATCACCATTGAAGATGTTTGCTGCGTAGCCAGAAGCAATAGGGAACTGTCGAGTAGCACCAGCAAATACCCTTCCACCGACCAAATTGACCGGTTTCAACCCGTAAGGGGCTGATACAGTTGGATAAGCCATTAGAGACTCCTCAAATTAAAGTTAGATTCCTTTACCAAAAGTAACCTTCGTCTTCCGCTCGTTAAATAGCGGCATACGAGGGTCGTTCTCTCTCATGAGGCTGTTGTCTACAGAAAGGATCTGAGCATTATTTTGATTTTCATAATGTTCGTTTCGCTCTTCCGGTAGTTCAGACGGAGCTTTACAAAGCATCAGACCGCCGATTACAACATTGTCTTTGAACCGTTCGTTTTCAACGGCGACCATTGTAATTTCGGGATGATCTTCTGCCCGTACAGGCTCCCAGCCTTCACGGAGTTTGGACGAAACATTAGTGGCATCAACTTGACCTTGCGTGCTTACACGTACCCATTTAAAAGCGTACCCGTCTTCTGGAGTAGGTGAAGGCAGAACTTCTGGCCTTGACCATCCTTTCCTACGGACTGTTTTTTCACGGGTCGTTAATTCACGATCTATTCTATTCTGAGCCATTATTGTTTCCTCATGTCTATAGCAACCTGTTTGGCGTATTGTTCTGGGGTGAGACCTAACCGTTTAGCAACTGCAACTTGTGTTTGCGTTAACCTAATTTTTTTAGGGGCTGTGCTCCGCGTTGCGGGTGCAACCACATTCGTTCGTCGCTTCCGTTGTTCTGGTTCACCAACATCCTCGAAATTATCGGGGAATATCTGTCGCATACGAGAATTAATCTTCTCGTAGTAATCGTCACTCTGAGGACTTACGCCCTCTTTGACAAGTTTTGTATGCAACCCCAGCGCAAAACTTGTCATTTCATCATCTTGTCCGAACCACGTATTGGACGCTGCCCATTCGTTTGCTCGGTCATCAATAGGTGCTGGGGCGAATTGTTCTTGAATTTGTTCTGTTTGTACAGGAGTTTCTTCCTGTTGTAAAGCGGGACTTTTAAGGTTACCAAGCCTGTCAGCCTTTATCTTGGCGTTGGTTAACTTCTCTTGTGCGTCAAGGAGTTTATCCGCGTCACCTGCTTCATACGCTGCCTTGTAAGCGCGTTTGGCAAGGATCGCTTCACCTGCAGCCGTACGTTTAGCCTGCTCTAGAAGGATTTCTTGGTTCTTATCAACCGTGCCTTTAAGCTGTTTATTCTCGTCAACAAGCTGTTGAGCAAGCCTTTCAAGTTCCTGACGTTCACGTAAG
>JGI20160J14292_10004474_pt1 | contig 10368 bp, 5 predicted proteins | sample COG_10_FD_14292 | JGI IMG/M metagenome (IMG submission 14292) | reverse complement strand
TGTCTGATGAAGTTTACAACGTCATTATAGAAAATAAAGACAAACTCGATTCTACAATTATTTACAATCGAGATTTTGGCTACGATTACTTTGGATTCAAAACTTTAGAACGCTCCTACCTTTTGAAATTAAATGGAATCATCGCAGAGCGCCCTCAACATATGTTGATGCGTGTCTCTATTGGAATTCATTTAAATGATCTGGATTCGGCTATTGAGACTTACGAGCTCATGTCTAAAAAGTTTTTCACCCATGCAACGCCTACGTTATTTAACGCAGGGACACCAAAACCACAAATGTCATCTTGTTTCTTATTAACAGTGAAGGACGATAGTATTGATGGGATTTATGACACCCTCAAACAAACTGCCAAAATTTCGCAGTCTGCAGGTGGTATTGGTTTAGCAATGCACAACATTAGAGCCACTGGAAGTTATATCGCTGGAACGAATGGCACCAGTAATGGAATCGTTCCAATGCTTCGCGTCTTTAATGACACCGCTCGTTATGTGGATCAAGGGGGTGGAAAACGAAAAGGAAGTTTTGCAATTTACTTAGAACCATGGCATGCCGATATTTTTGATTTTCTTGATTTAAAGAAAAATCATGGTAAAGAAGAAATGCGTGCAAGAGATTTATTCTATGCCATGTGGATTCCAGATTTATTTATGGAGCGTGTTCAAGAAGACTCGACTTGGACCCTCATGTGTCCGAATGAGTGCCCAGGATTGGCAGATGTTCACAGTGAAGAATTTGAAACACTTTACTTAGGTTATGAAGAACAAGGTAAAGGTCGTAAAACCATCAAAGCAAGAGAGTTGTGGGAAAAAATTACCGAATCTCAAATTGAGACCGGAACTCCATATATGCTCTATAAAGATGCAGCAAACCGTAAATCGAATCAGAAAAATTTGGGAACCATTCGTTCCTCAAACCTTTGTACTGAAATTATAGAATACACATCACCAGATGAAGTTGCTGTTTGTAACCTTGCATCGATTGCTTTGCCAATGTTCATTAAAGATGGCAAATTCGATCACCAAGAATTATTTAAGATTACCAAACGTGTGACCCGAAACTTAAATAAAGTCATCGACCGAAATTACTACCCAGTAATTGAAGCCGAAAATTCAAATATTAGACACCGTCCTATAGGGATTGGTGTTCAGGGGCTGGCAGATGCTTTTATTAAATTGAGAATGCCTTTCACAAGTGATGAAGCAAAACAACTGAATCAAGATATTTTTGAAACGATTTATTACGCTGCAGTCACCGCTTCTATGGAAGAAGCCACAGAAGATGGTCCTTATCAAACGTATGAAGGCTCTCCAATTAGTGAAGGGAAATTCCAACACAACCTATGGGGACTTAAAGACGAAGATTTAAGCGGTCTTTGGGATTGGGGTAAACTGCGCGAGCAAGTGCTTGAAAATGGCGTGCGAAACTCCCTTTTAGTCGCGCCAATGCCGACTGCAAGTACCTCTCAGATTCTAGGTAACAACGAATGTTTTGAGCCATACACCTCAAACATCTATACACGTCGCGTACTGTCTGGAGAATTTATTGTCGTCAACAAACACCTCCTGGAAGACTTAGTTGAACTAGGACTGTGGAATGAAAGCTTGAAGCAAGACATCATGCGTGCAAACGGTTCCATTCAACATGTAGATGTGATTCCTCAAGACATCAAAGAATTGTATAAAACAGTTTGGGAACTAAGCATGAAAGACATTATTGATATGTCGCGTCAGCGAGGATATTTTATTGATCAATCACAATCTTTAAATTTATTTATGGAAGGCGCCACAATGGCCAAACTAACGTCTATGCATTTCTATGCTTGGAAAAGTGGTTTAAAAACAGGAATGTACTACTTAAGAACGAAGAGTGCAGTCGATGCTATTAAATTTACTTTAGATAATAAAAAAGCAGAAGTGCCTCAACCAGAAGCTGTTGAAGTTGCAGAAGTAGAGGCAACTGTGGTAGAAAAACAACAAGAGAAAGCGGCCAAAACGGCTGAAAAATTCTCTAAAGAAACACCCTCAGTTGAAGTTGAGCCCATGTCTGCAGAAGAAATGAAAGCACTAATTGAACAAGCCAAAGAAGCGGAAGGCGATGATTGCCTCATGTGTGGATCTTAATACAAACACTTTATATAAAAAAGCACCTAATTAATTAGGTGCTTTTTTGTGTCGTGTACTTAAGGTGAGCTATTCACCATCGTCACTAAGTGTAGCTGGCTTTACACTACTGTCATATTCCGCATGATATTCTTCTAATAAACCTGTAGTCGCATTTAACAAATCTTTGGTCTCTAACAACAAACTAAAGTAAAGCGTCGTGTTTTTTGGACTCGATTCTTCCGTTCTTGTTCGTTTAACCTGAGTTTCAATATTAGATTTAAGGATGGTCGAAATCTCATTTTTACGATTAATAATTGACTCAATTTTTTCAAAAGATCCAGATTTGAACGCCTGCATTGCATCAGAAAATAATTGCTGTATTGAATCATTAATTTGACTCAGTTCTTTAATTTGATTGAATTTTAATTTTTTGTGATTGTTATTAACGTGTTTATGACTCACTTTCGTAATGTAAGTAAGTGACTGTGTCATATCTTGTAAGTACCCCAAAATTAGAATATAAAAGTTACTAGCTCCGATACTTGACTCATCTAAGTTTTTAATAAAGTAAAAGATATTGTCTCTTAAATCATCAACCTCATCAGAAAGTTTAATGATTTGTTTTTTGTTCTTTTTAAGTGCATCTAAATCTTGTTGCGCAAGTCCGTTAAATGCAGCTGCATAAATTTTCTTACCACGTTTTAGAACGTTGGAAATATTTTCAGCACTTTCGGTAATCACCCCTTGAACAGAGCTGCTTTCGGTTTTTTTCAATCGGTCATCCGATGCTATTTCTTTGGTTTTTTTACTGTGAACAATTGAACTTCTAATAAGCAATACGATCGCCGTTAAAAGAAGTATTGGAAACATGACCTCTAGGTTCAGGTTCAGTAAATAAGCGACTAAAGCTGCAGCGCTAAATGCACTAAAGGCCGTAAAAAACCAACCGCCAATAACATTCACAACACCAGCAACACGATACACAGCACTTTCGGCACTCCAAGCTCTGTCGGCTAATGAAGTTCCCATGGCAACCATAAACGTGACATAGGTTGTAGATAATGGTAATTTATAAGACGTCGCTATTGAGATTAAAACAGCCGCAACCATTAAGTTGACAGCTGCTCTGACTAAATCAAAAGCGGGTAATTCGTGTACTTTATTACTTGTTATTTATCACAGGTTGTTCAAACTGTGTTTCAATTTTTGCTTGCCAAGACGTTGGTAAAACACGAGCGGTTAAATTTGACGCCCCCATTGCAAGTCTTACAAAGCCACGAGACAAAGCATTTGGCTGAAAACGTTCTTTTGTTTCGCCTTGACTTGACAGGTCTAAGGATGTTTTAACCACATTTTTTGCCTTTGTTGAAAACCATAAAGTAATCACCATGACCATTCCCGCTCCAAACAATAACCAGTTATTAGTCGGTACTTTAGATGCTAAAACATCCATTGGAAACTCAGAGGCTGAAACTCCAGAAGCTGACCATTCTAAGAATGCATTATAGGCCGCTACAGGAACCCCAATAAAATTAACCAAATCATTACCGGCAAAGGCCAATGCCAATGCAAAAGTCCCAACAATAATGATTAGTTTATAGATATTTGTTTTAACGACTACAATTAAAAAGTAAGAGAGTAAAGACCATAGTATCGAACTAACGAATACAATTGAAAGAACTTCATTTTCTAAAAAATCTTTCACGGTACCTCCACCAATAATATCAAACGATTGTTTGGCGTAAGAAGTCCCTTTTAATCCTTTCATAAATATGAAGTAGGTAATCGCTGTGAGCGCAATTCCGCTAAAAAGAGCACCAACCCAACTTGCTTTCTTTTGAAAATCATAGGACAATAATAGTCTTGAAACCCATTGAACTATTGCCCCTATTGAAAATGCGACAAAGACTGACAGTAATATTCCAAAGATAATTTGGGACGCTTTAGAGGTGTTTATATAATTGATAACTTCACTGAAATCACCACCATTTGCGCCAATTTTAATTAATGCCATTGCCACTGCTGCACCCAATAATTCAAAGACAATGGAAACCGTTGTTGAGGTTGGCATCCCCAGAGTGTTGAAAAAATCTAAAAGTAGAATATCGGTGATCATTACCGCCATGAAAATAATCATGATCTCATCGAACATAAATTCACCAGGATTAAAAATTCCTTTCCGTGCAACCTCCATCATTCCGCTGGAAAAAATAGCACCAACGGCCACGCCAATACTCGCCACAACCATGATAGTTTTAAACGAAATTGCTTTGGATCCTATTGCTGAATTTAGAAAATTGACAGCATCATTACTGACTCCAACAACTAGATCTGCAATCGCCAAAAAGGCCAAAGCAATAATCATATATAAATAAATATTTTCCATAATTTAATTTGAATTATTTAGCTAATTTCCAAAGACTTTTGGTCTGTAAAGTTAAGCTAATGTTATGTTTTTAGAAATGAATATCGACTTGAAGGCGATACATTAATTTATTGCTCCCGTCAGTTACTTCCAAATGACTAATATCGGTTTGAATTTTTAACTTATGACCTACAATGTATTTAGAGAGTCCCAAGGTGTATTGACTTTCTGGGTTTTTCCCAGTTACAGTTTTGTCTAATTCAATGTGGGTATATCTTCCAGAAAGTTCGATGTCATTATTGAAAAGATACCCCATTTGTAAATTTAGTCCGTTCCCTACCTGAACTGCATCGCCAGTTAACGAGCCGTCACTGTTTTTTGCGAAAGCATCCGAAGCAGTTCGGTCAGAATATTCTGCCATTAACGAAATTCCATCATATTTAAACATCGCGTCTACAAAAACAGTATTGATGTTGGTTTCGAAATAAGCGTTCTCAACTCCATCAATGGTCATATACGACCCTTGGTTGCTTCGGGTCTTAACAGCATTGTTATTATGGTCATAACTCACGCCAATTGCCAATTTTGGTTGGGCTTCTCGTTTTAAATCACTGCCTTTATAATCACCTTTACTTGAGAAATTTCCAAAAGGTAGAAATTCTATTCGCCCTGTATATTGATGGCCCCCAAGGTTTCCTGTGGTGATGTTTCTTCCCTCGCCCTGAGCGATAGAAATTATTTCTTTAATAACAAATGTGTCTGTTAGCTTAAAATGATGCCTAAGCTGAAACCCAAAATCACGATCAATTGTAAAACGCCTGTTTAATAATGAACGATCGACTTGTTGTAGATTTCCAGAAGAAATAACACGCTCTCTATTTCCAGGTAATTTTGTTTGTCCAAACCAAAGTTCAAAATTTTGATAAAAATTCCATTGCAATACGGCGTCTAAAATATAGCGGGGTGCATTACTTGTATATTGGGACGCTCCGGAAAGATCCCTGTTAGAGAGTCCAAGCTCTATTTTGTATTTTAATTTTGGAGAATAGGCGTAACCATCAAACTTTAAACGAGCTCTTCTAGCTAAAAATTTAGCTTCACTTTTTTCGTTTTCTTCCCAGGTTGAACTGCCGCGAAGTTGCATTCGCAGTCCGACCTTCATGGTCCAAGTACTGTCTTGCCCTACGAGGTTAAATAGTCCTTTTCCAAATTTTGGTGCATTTACTTCTTGAGAGTATGCTGTCGATACTACAAACAGACAGATTGCAAGTGATAAAATTCTGGTAATAATAATAGTATTAGTTTTTGTCGATCACAAATAACTTACACTAATGTTACCAAAACGTATCCTAAACGTTATTTTAAAATCAAAAAAAAGCTACCTGGCCAAGGGCAGCTTTTTAGAAGTCATCATTTTTGTAGTCGACAAAAACTAATATATGATAATGACACTCATTGTGTGTCTTAAGACATTGTAAAGATTGCAATTAAACATGACCTAAACGTAAGGCTAATATTAAGGAATTATTAATATCATTTAAGTCAGTAATATGGATATGCCTATTTTAATTTTCAATCATCTATTCTAAGGGTTTGAAACCCCCAATGTTAATTTAATGTAAACTAAATGTTGATTTTGTGTAAATATTTTTGTATATTTATTTTATAATTACAATAATAATACAACTTATCATGAAAAAATATATACTAATTGCACTCGTTTTTTTTGGAACCAACGCTTTTTCTCAAACTACGATCCAGCCAAATTTAGAAGTTAAAGGTGATGTGACCGTTGCGACTTACTTCTATGACAACGGTACCGTTCAACAAGAGGGCGCCTTTAATCAACGGGGAATTAGACGGTCTTTGGACCAGCTATGATTTCAATGGGATAAATTATGTCAAGGGAACCTATCAAGACGGAATCAAAACAGGAAAATGGTTTTTTTGGACTGAAAATGCTTTAAAAGAAGTCGATTTTGTCGATTCTAAAATTACTAACATAAATGAATGGAATCGCAAATCTGAACTTGCAATTACCATGAAGTAAATACATTTTTAATAAAACATAAAAAGCGCCCAATTGGGCGCTTTTTATGTTTTAAATCGAGTGACTAATTCAATTAAAATTTATAAGAATAACCGACAGATATTTCGGTTCCGGGTTGGTACATCGAAAATGTTTTAGCTGATGTATTATAGGATTCATACACACTTTCTCTTTTGCTATTAAGTATATTAGAGACCTTTACATCAATAGTTGACTTTTTATCCTCACCAAAACTTTTGTTGAATGTGAAGTTCAAACTACTAAAGGGTTTTGTGTAAACGTCTGGTACAATTCCGGTTCCAACGACTTCCAATGTTTTTCCTTGGACATTAAAAAACAAGCCAGTTTGAAGCCCTAACTCAGTATTGATGTAATTTATTCCTGAATTAATAAGGTATGGAGACTGTCCTTGTAGCTCTCTTGTGGGATCAATAGACTCTCCGTCTCTTGCGGCTAAGACACGTCGGTTATATTCATCGATATTCATTGATAACTCAGATTTAATATAAGACGCGTTGATGTTAAACTTCAATTTATTTAAGTCCTCTAAAATAAACCCTAACGACTTTCTGAATTCAAATTCGATGCCGTAAACTTTGGCCGAACCAAGGTTTTTTGGGGTAATTTGATCGGGTGCCGATTCGAAAAACGTCAATTCAATGGGATCTGTAAAATCTTTGTAAAACCCACTAAACGCAACCATTTCACCTCCTTCGCCAAAACGCTCATATCGAACATCAAAATTATTAATATAAGATGGGGTTAACGCTATGTTTCCAATAAAAAGACGGTTTGTTATGGCATCAAAAATTTGACTTTTAGAGGCTTCTTTAAAAGAGGGTCTCGCCGTTGTACGAGAATACGAGCCTCTTAAGTTTTCGATTTCAGTTAGGCTGTAAATTATATTTGCCGATGGGAATAGGTCCAATTTGTCAATAATTTTAGCGTTTTCATACACTTCAGTTGCTGCTTGGTTTTGACCGGTATAATACGTTTGAAATAATTCTGCTCGGATCCCAATAACGGTTTTTAGTTTCTCTGTCACACTAAATTCATTTGAAGCATATGCTGCCGAAATTCGTTGTTCACCTTCATAGGCATTGGCTTGTTCAAAGCGATCTCCAGTCACTAAATGTGTGCCACTTCCTGAAGAGGGGGTCCAAAGATTTCCCTCAGATAATAAGGTGTCCGCATCTCCGTTTTCAACAGAGAGTCCGGTGAGTGGATTTGTGACCGTAAAGGTATAATCATCAATTTTGAAATCTCTAAACTTATAGGTGTAACCACTTCCGAATTTCACTTTTGCAGGACGTTCAAATAGTGTGTATTTTTTGTTCAGATCAATTTTCCCTACCATGTTAATTTCTTCAAGTGTTCTCCATATTCTTATGGGAAAACTTGACGCACTAGGACTAATCACATAGTTGCCTTCTTGAGTGACTCTTAACGGCGTAATTCGATGGTCTTTGTCGTACACTTTTGATAAAGAGGGAGATAGTTTCCAATCCACTTGCCAGTCACTTTCACCAAACGAATGTTTACCCCCTAACAAAATATTTGTAATTGATCTTTCGGTATAAAGCAACGCATCTTTTGTAATCGGTTCAAATCCACTTCCACCGCCTGCTTGCGCCAGTTGTTGTTCATACTTTCCAGCAGTACTCTCTCCGTTTTGGATGTGCAGAAAGTTAAATTTATATTTTGAATTTTCACGTTTGTATACAATGCCAGTTAAAAGATTTAGTAAAACAGAATTCATACCAACTTCTCCTAAGGTGGTTCGTGTGGCTAAAAGATTGTTATTAGAGGAATTATTTTGGTCTCTCATATAAGTTCCATCGACTCTGTTGTCGTAAAACTCCGTTTTATTTTTATACGAGAATGATAATTGATACCCTAGTTTGTCATCTCCAACCCTATATTGATTTCCTGCGGTAAACCCAAAATCATAATTAACACCACTGTTTGTTCTTTTAGCCGTTAATTCTTTATTGAAAGCCCCTGTTAACGCTGTTAAAAGTGACGAATTCGTAAAGGTTCCTGGAATCGGCTGATATCGGTTCACAGGTCTTTTTCTCATGCCATCATCATACCCTAGCCAATCTGTTTTACTACCAGTATAACTTAAATAGTTCGAATTCAAATGCATGTTAGGATTATAAGAAGTCCCTAAAGAAAACGAAAAAGACTTTTTACTTGGATAGTCTTTGGTCACAATATCAATAACACCGCCTGTAAAATCTGCAGGATATTCAGCAGCAGCAGATTTAACTACAATCACATTTTCTAAAATAGATGTTGGAAAAACATCCATTTGAATTGTATTTCGATCCGGGTCTAATCCTGGAATATCAACGCCATTGAGAATGGATTTTGTATACCGATCTCCCAACCCTCTAACATACACATACTTGCCGCCTTGTATCGAAACTCCGGGCACACTTTTAATCGCACTCGCAACATTACCAGCGCCACTGCTTTTAATACTTTGTGCCGATAGTCCATCCAATAAAGTGATCGATTTTCTTTGTAAGTTTAAAACAGCTGATTCTGTATTTTTCCTTACTGAGGTTGTAATAATTATGGCATCTAATGAATTTGTGTTAAGCGTGACATCTACGTTGACATCTGTATTTGCTGTTACAACGACCTCGGAAATTTCAATACTTTGATATCCAATATAGGAGAAAATCACAGTGTAACTTCCTTCAGAAATCTCAAGCTGGTATTTGCCATCAAAATCAGAAGTAGTTCCAGAGGTTGTATTTTTAATCAGTACATTGGCAAAAGCCATAGGCTCATTATATTCGCCGTCTGTAATGGTACCAACAATTTTACCAGATTGCGCTGTTAAATGAAGCGTCACAAAAGTTGACAGTAAAAGCGTTATTAGTCTGTAGTTTTTCATAGTATGTGTTTAAACACGAAACAATTGCTTGCGAATCAAGGCAAGCAATTGTAGTTGATTTGTTATATTTTGAGTTCGAATTAAAATCCTAAACCTGCTTTAGTATTTGCATATGTCCAATTTAATAATGAAGTGGTAGCTCCAACGGTATTTGCTCCTTGCGAAATTGCAGTAGCCGTAGATCCAAAGTCGGTTACAATTACCGTTGATCCCTTGTTTACAAATATATCTGAAGCATTTTCAATTCCCTCAGGGAGGACAACTTCCCATGTTCCAAAGCTTAAAAGCCCATTATTATAGTTTGTTGCGACACCATCGTTATCTAATTCTACATCAGAAGAAGATTTGAATCCGTATGCATATATATTTTCTGTGGATCCCATCGCATTAGAACGGTAGTCTGCATATTCGCCATCCTCCGTTATTTGGTTCCCAATAATGGTGACATTTTTTAATGAAAACGACCCAGTTGCAGAGCCTTCAGGACCATCTATCTCAAATGCATGATCAGAGTTAGCTCCTAATACAACAACCGCATTATCAATTGTCCCCGAATAAGCTTGGTCAATATCTAAGGCATCATCTCCTTGCGCCCAAACCAATAGGTTAGAAGCATTGACTGTACCTCCAAAAAACTCAATACCATCATCAACATTTGCTACCACTTCGATATTCTCGATGACGGTACCAGAACCAACCCCACCAAGCGTTAATCCATTGATCTCATTTCCTTCTCCAATCAATGCACCGCCATGACGAATTGAAATATATTGGTACACACCAGAATTATCAGTTGCATTATTTCCGCCATAAAGACCAAAAGTGTCGTCGGCTGGAATCCCTTCAATTTGTAAGGTTTCTACATCCCCTGAAAATGAACAAGGCGCATCTCCTAACACAATTAAGCCACCCCAAAGTCCAG
>JGI20160J14292_10004468_pt1 | contig 10378 bp, 9 predicted proteins | sample COG_10_FD_14292 | JGI IMG/M metagenome (IMG submission 14292) | reverse complement strand
AGATCTAAGCTGGGTGTATATTCGTAAGCAGCAAAAGTAGTAAAAGTGCCTGGCACATATGCATCATCTGCAGCTTTAATGGTTTTCTGCCAAACCGATCTACCAACTTCTAATATAAGAGACAGATCAATACTGCCATCTTCAAGCCCCGATCTTACTTTTTCTCCAAAAGGTCGAAAAAGGCCCTGTCTTTTAATGAGAGAGAAATATCCTGTGCCTGCTGACTCATTCAGATTATGGAGAGGCTTCGTAAATTCATACTTAGAAAACCTAGAAGTAGTATTGGCTGCCTCCTTCATCAACCCCATAAATATACCGTGATCAGTTACTGCATAAAAATCTAAAGGTCTGGTTAATTGAATGAGGTACCCGCTTGGATGCTGTATTGGATAACCTTGTGCATACTTATATGCATCTGCAGGTGTGCTAATTGTGCCAAAAGTATAAGCATCAAATGAATTTTCTGTATGGACATGCAAATCTCCGTAATAAGCATTTTTATTTGGGTTGGGCAAAGGTCTAGGCTGAATTTGAACTTCCAATAATGGCTTGTCATGCAAAGACACTTCCGAATTTGTTGATTTATTTGCATCTGAGCATGATGCGATAATCAACATAAAGACTAGCAACAAACTATTTCTAATTTTCATAACTATCCACCTATACGTTTAAATATTTCTTCTTTTAAAAGCCACATTCTATCCTGTCCCCAGACATAAAATGGATTACTTCCATCTTGATCAGTGATCTTAAAACTTGGAACCCCCCAACAATTTCCTGCATACATGTCTTCAACATTATCATTGAGAATTTTTTTCCATCTTTTGGTGTTTAAATCTTTTTTTATTACCTGCCAATCAAGGCCAAGATCAGTTACTACATTTTGTAAAAAACTTTCATCACCTATATTAATTCCATCCTGAAATGATGCTTTTAATAATGCTTCTATATACTCAAAACCCTTGCCTGCCTCATCAATAATTGGAAACAATGAGTAAGATTTTCGAGCTGGTTTCCCGATGGGTGAATAGATGGATTTCATTTCATGATTATGCNTTCTGCCCTCTCTTGCAGCATCTGAAATAATATATTTTGCTTTGAAGCCTGGAATAGTCATCATGCGCATGAGCATGGGTAATACAGGTTTTGTAATAAGATTAACTGGGTAATCTTCTCGCATTTGTTGAACTCTTTTGGTGCTTACAAAAGTGTATGGGCTATTTAAAGATGGGTAGTAATATAAATTTAATTTTTGATCTGATTTAAGGTCCTTAGGAGCATTTAATTCTAGCGAGCAAATGTTTTGATTTTCATGAAGCTTCTTTGCACCTAAATCAGTTAGCCTTTCCTCTAAATGTGACAAACGATCAACACCCCAATAGAGCTCTTTTTCATAATAAAATGCAGAGCCAAAATAATAACCCTTCTCGTCTCTAATTTTATTCCCTTGAATTAAGTTTTCTTTGACCTCAGCCTTAGTAGCAAAATAAGAAGAGGATAATGCATCCAAAGCAGCAGCATCACCTTGCCATAAAGCAGAGCTAATTTTAGTTGATATTTCGATAAGATCCTCTGCCTCTGGTTGGACAGCAGTTAATATTGAGTTTGCCATATCTACTAACTCTTTTGCAGGATATTCATTGGCTTGGAAATCAATGTTGTAAAAAGGTGCAATTCGTTTTACATCTTGCAAACAATATATGTTGTACAAAGAAGGTTCATGAACTGCATCAAGATTTTCTTCTCCGACCAAAATGAACTTGAGAGTTATTTCATAAGTAGACTTTAACTGTTCTAAACATTGAATGGTTAAATGAGAGTATGGGTCATCTACTTTATGAAAATACAAAACTTCATGCGGTCTGTTCGCTGCTTGTCTTGCAGATTCTGTTTCACTTCTGATCTTTTGAAATAATTCATAACTTGAGAAAGTATTCATTATATGATTTCTAGCTTTTGAAATTATTGTCCGCCTGGACATGAAATTTCTAAAAGCTTTTATCATTTTAATATTCTCATTTACTAGTCTAGATCACTTGCATCATGACGCTCAACAATCGCATTGTCTTTAGGACTAGGCGCCCTGTTTACTCTTGAGCCTCTTTTGTATGCAGGTCGCTCTGCAATTTCTTCTGCCCAACGAACAACATTTTTATAAGATGCTAAATCCAAAAACTCTGCTGAGTTATATGCATTACGTAAAATCAAAGTTCCATACCATGAATGCACTGCTATATCAGCGATATTAAATGCATCTCCTGATAAATATTGTCTTTTTGATAAGTTCTGATCTAGAACATCTAACTGACGTTTTACTTCCATAGCGAAACGATTAATTGGATATTCAAATTTTTCAGGCGCGTAAGCATAAAAATGTCCAAAGCCACCACCTAGGTATGGAGAACTGCCCATGCTCCAAAAAAACCATGACATACATTCAGCTTTTTTAGACGGATCAGTTGGAATGAGCTCTCCAAACTTTTCAGCTAAATAAAGCATAATTGCGCCAGACTCAAAAACACGGGTGGAAGGTTTAGTGCTCATATCTAATAATGCAGGGATTTTAGAATTTGGATTAATTTCAACAAAGCCGCTTCCAAACTGCGCTCCTTCACCAATATTAATGAGAAATGCATCATATTCTGCTCCCTCATGACCAAGTGCTAGAAGCTCCTCTAGCAAAACTGTAATTTTAATTCCGTTTGGAGTCCCCAAAGAATAAAGCTGAAGAGGATGCTTGCCTATTGGTAACTCTTTTTCATGTGTAGAGCCTGAAATAGGTCTATTAATATTAGTGAACTTGCCGCCACTTTGATTTTCCCATTTCCAAACTTTTGGTGGCACATACGAAGTTGAATCACTCATGCTACTCCTATTATTAAATCATTTACATCTTTATATAGTAGTGTCATACATTGTGTCAATTTATCGGTGTCATCTCTAAAATATAGGTTAAAATAAAGCTAGGTAATATAGGGGTACAAAATAAAAATGAATAAATCTTTAATAGGTCTAATAGCTGTTTCAACAGTTTTTTTAATATACGTAACAGGGTTTTATACAAACTTTCAAAGTGATTCAGCGCTTGAAGTTATAGACTTTTCAATTGATAAACCTGCAAGCGAAAACAGCATTCCCTCCAACCCCGATCGAATTCCTCTTTATGGTGATTTGCATGTCCATACAAAGTATTCATTTGATGCATATATTTTTGGAGTGACAGCCACTCCGTATGATGCATATAAATATGCAACTGGTGAGGCCATTAAGCATCCTTTAGGTTTTGATATGAAATTAAGAGAGCCTTTAGATTTTTATGCAGTTACTGACCATGGCTTTTATATGGGAATGATAGAAAATTATGCCGACACATCATCAGAAATGTCCAAAAAAGAATGGACTAAGCCAATGCATAATATTAATAGACCTGAAAATGTTAATGTTGAATCTCTAGGTGAAAGAGCTGATCTATTTAGCTCTGTTTTGAGTCAAGCAATTGTTCAACCCTATCCATATTGGCATCCAAAACTTTGGAAGGCTTGGTTCACTAATAATATTCAAGTAGCCCTTAAATCATTTGATTATGATGTCCATAAATCAGCTTGGGCAGACGTTGCAAATGCTGCTGAAGAATTTAATGATCCTGGTAATTTCACGACATTTATCGGTTATGAATTTACAACCTCAACAGAAGTTGAGGGCGGTAACTTGCACAGAAATGTTATTTTTAACTCCTCAAATGCCCCAATTAGACCTTGGACTCGAATCGACTCCCTAAATCCAGAGGATCTCTGGACATGGATGGATAGTTTAAGAGATAAAGGTGTTGATTCATTGGCCATGCCTCACAATAGCAATGGGTCTAATGGTCAAATGTTTGAAGTAGAAACATTTAGAGGCAATCCAATTAGCATTGAGTATGCTGAAAAGAGAATGAGAAATGAGCCTGTTGTTGAAATGACCCAGGTTAAAGGCACATCTGACACACATCCACTCCTCTCCCCAGATGACGAATGGGCAGATTTTGAAATCATGGATAAAAGAGTTGGCAGCAGACCGCCAACCTACAGTATGCCCCAAGGTGGTTATGTAAGAGATGCTTATTTAAGAGGCCTAACTTTAGACTGGGAAGGCAGAGGCAACCCTTATAAATTCGGTCTAATAGGTTCCAGCGATACTCACACTGGTGCTGGGGGATTTGATGAGGATAATTATTGGTCAAAGGCTGGGGTGCTTGATGGAACTGATATGGGTAGAGGAAGCGTGCCATTAACCCAAGATCGAATTGATATGCTCAATCAATATGCTGATCTTTACAATCAACCTATAAGCATTCAAGAAATTGATGGCAGAACTTACGCAGATGTTGGATTTGATCAATGGAGTGCTTCAGGTTTAGCTGTTGCGTGGGCCGAAGAAAATACTCGAGATTCTATTTTTCAAGCTTTCAAAAGAAAAGAAACATTTGCAACAACTGGCACTAGAATGGCGTTAAGATTCTTTGCTGGCTTTGATATGGAGTCAATTGATTTAGATTCTGAAGATATGGTTAAAAATGCCTATGCAAAAGGCGTTACCATGGGTGCTGATTTATTTAGTCAGGATAATCAAACGCCACAATTTTTAGTGTGGGCTCAGCGCGATAAATTGGGAGCTCCACTGCAAAGAGTTCAAATTATTAAAGGCTGGGTTGAAAGTGCTTCGGGGACCCCAAAAGAGCAAATTTATGATGTAGCATGCTCAGATGGTCTATTAGTTGATCCGGTCACTAATCGCTGTCCTGATAATGGTGCTCGTGTGAATATTAGTGATTGCTCAATTTCAAATGATGTTGGTGCTGGAGAGTTAAAGACCATATGGACAGATCCTGATTTTGATCCCACTATCAAAGCTTTTTACTATGTTCGAGTTTTAGAAAATCCAACTTGTCGATGGTCTACTTGGGACTCAATCAAGGCTGGTGTTACCCCAAGACCTGACCTACATCAGACAATCCAAGAACGTGCATGGTCTTCTCCTATTTGGTACATACCCGAGTCTGGTGAGTTAAATATTATTCCATTATAAATTTAAGGAAATACAGTGAATCTTAGAATACTTGTATTTTTTGTTATTGGACTGTTAATTTTTCTTCTTGATATTGGGTTTAATGCTGAGCAAGACTCAAAAGATATTTATATTTCAGACCAAGAGTTAACCAGCTTGCTTTCTGCATGGCAATCACAAGTTGGCAGGCCGCCAAGTGATGAAGAAATAGTAAATATAATTAATAACTTTGTTCAAGAAGAGATTTTATACCGGGAAGCATTACTCTTAGATTTAGATCAAGAAGATCGAATTATAAAAAGAAGATTGGCTCAAAAAATTACTTTCTTAAAACAAGAAACCATTCCAAATGATCCCTCCCAAGAGGAGATAAAGAAATTTTTTGAAAAAAATAAAAATAATTATTTTATCCCGCCAACCTACTCTTTCTCTCATCACTATTTTTCAAAGGAATCTAATGCTAAAGAAAGAGCGGCTGAGGCTTTTGATGAGTATCAAACCAACGGAGCCGAATTAACCGGTGATCCCTTTTTTCTTGGAAAAAATTTTTACCAAAATAGTGAAGATGAAATTAAAAAAAATTTTGGTGCATTATTTTTTTTGGCTATTGAAAACCTTGCCATCAATGAATGGTCTGGGCCACATGAATCAGTTTTTGGTGAACATATCATTCTATTAAAGGAGATCACTACCGGGTTTTACCCTCCTCTTGAAAAAGTGCTTTTAAGAGTTCAACAAGATTATCTTTCAGAAGCCCAAGAAAAAGCAATTGCTGAATATATTAACGAAATAAGATCTCAATACAGAGTCATAATCAATCCAGATTATAAATTCTAATGACCTGCAAGCTTGCTAAAACATTAGTAATACTTTTTTGCTCGACTGCATTATTCTCTCATGAGTTTAATCCAGCTCACCTGGTCATAGATGAAATCAATGAAAATGAATATCAAGTTAGCTGGATGTATCCTATTAAAAATATTGGTGCTAGGGCAGAAGTTTTTTTTCCAGATAGTTGCGAAAGAAAGGGGCAATTACCAAGTCAAAAGGGAAAATATTTAGTTGAAAAAATATTGTTAAATTGCGAAAGCTCCTTAAAAGGTCAAATAATTTCAGTAAACAATCTTAGCGTGCTTACGGATGCCTTGGTAACAATTACCCATTCAAATGAAGAGGTGTTTGAAGGTCTCATGAACCTAAAGAGATCATCAATAGAAATCCCATTTAAAGAGCAGGTTTATCCAATTGGATATTTCACCCTAGGCATTGATCATTTATTAAGTGGCAATGATCATATTCTTTTCATCCTGGGGTTACTTTTTTTAATTACCGGATTTTTAAATGCAGTTAAAACAATTACAGCTTTCACTCTTGCGCACAGCATTACCTTGGGCTTATCAGTGTTTGAGTTGGTGGCACTGCCTCAAGCTACAGTAGAAGCTATTATTGCTCTTACAATTATTTACCTTGCATTGGAGGTAAGTGAAAGTAAAAAATATCAATCTACGCCCTGGCTTATTGCATTTGGCTTTGGATTGCTTCATGGGCTAGGTTTTGCTAATGCTCTAACGGGAATAGGTATTGAAAATGAGCAACTATTACTTTCTTTGCTGTTCTTTAACTTTGGGATTGAAGTGGGTCAGCTTATGTTAGTCCCAATATTTGGGTCAATAATTTGGCTTGCGCAGAAATTTGATTTATACAAACAATCCGCCACCCTCACCTCATTGATTTTGGGTGGCATGGGTTTTTTCTGGCTTATCGACAGAGTCACTGGAATCATAGGGTAATACCCAAATTTTAGAATTAGAAATTACTTAATCTTTTTCCAATAATTGCATCAGCTTCGTTCATGATGCCATCAATTAATTCTTTTACTGTTGGAATATCGTTAACTAATCCAGCAACCATTCCACAAGACCAAGCGCCAACCTCCATCGTTCCTTCATGCATGATTTTTGGATAAACGCCTGCAACCTCATCAGCAATGTCTTGAAAAGTTAGTTGATCGCCTAATGCTGCTTCTTTTTCCATGAGGCGCTCTACAGCTTCATTGTTTAATACTCTTTCAGTATTTCTTAGAGAACGCATAATTAATCTGGTATCTAATTCCGACGCATTCACAATTGAATCTTTAACATTTTGATGCACAGGAGCTTCTTGGGTAGCTATAAATCTTGTGCCCATATTCATGCCTTCTGCTCCAAGAGCCATGGCTGCAACTAAACTTCTTGCATCTGCCATACCGCCTGAGGCAACAAATGGAATTTCTAGCTCATCAGCAGCTCTTGGTAAGAGAATAAAATTAGGTATGTCATCTTCACCAGGATGCCCGCCGCACTCAAAACCATCCACTGACACTGCATCACATCCAATGGATTGAGCCTTTAAAGAATGTCTGACAGAGGTACATTTGTGAATCACCTTAATACCAGCTTCTTTAAGGGCTGGTAAATACTCAGCAGGATTTCTACCCGCTGTCTCAACAATTGGAACACCGCCACCAATAATTACATCTACTAACCCTGGATAATCTGGAGGAGTCAAAGAAGGCAAAAAAGTTAGATTCACAGCAAAAGGTTTATCGGTCATCTCCTTACATCGAGCTATTTCATTGGCAAGCTTTTCAGGGGTTCCTTGAGTTAAACCAGTAATTGTTCCAAGCCCGCCTGCATTTGAAACTGCTGCAGCTAACTCAGCAAAGCCAACATGATGCATCCCGCCTTGAATGATGGGGTGCTCAATGCCAAATAATTCTGTAATCTTAGTTTTCATATTCTCTCCTTTTATTTCATGTCTACTGGTGTTAAAAAATCTTCGTATTGCTTTTGCAGTCTCTGCATTCCTGATATCCATCTATCTCTGTCATTACCCTTTCTTGAAACATACTCAGCTACTTCTGTATGAGGTAATACTAAAAATTTTTCTTCAGCAATGCATTTTAGAACTTCTTGCGCAACCACATCGGGTTCCATCATTCCATCTACACCTGCAACACCAGGACCTTGAGCGGTCATAGCTGTTCTAACTGCTTGAGGACAAAGACAAGAAACACCAATACCCTTTTCTCCATAAGTAATCTTTACCCATTCAGCAAAACTTACTGCGGCAGCTTTAGTCACCGAGTAACCTGCTGCTCCCAATTGAGTTAAAAGCCCGGCTGCTGATGAAGTGTTAACTAGATAACCCGCTCCTCTTTCAATCATCTGAGGTAGAACATGTTTTGCTGCAAAGATATGAGATTGAACGTTTACATCCCAAATATTCTGCCAATCCGATGCTTCAACTTCAAAAAATCCTGGCACACCCCCAATTCCTGCATTGGAACAAAAAATATCTGTACCGCCAGCATGTTCATCTGCCTTTTGGATGACATTAATAATGTCTTTTTCATTGCCAACATTTGCTTGAACAGCAATACCATTAACTGAATCAGCTGTTTCTTGCGCTCCTTCTAGATTCATATCCACAGCTACTATGGATTGAGCATCAGCCTCATGAAAAGCTTCACAAAGAGCTTTTCCAATTCCGCTGGCAGCACCAGTTACAACAACCCTTTTATTTTTTACATCCATTAATTTATCTCGGTAATTATGATTTCATCTGAGTCTAATGGTAAAACAACCATGGTTCCATCCTTTGATGAGCTCCAATCTTTTCTTATTTCATCCACACCTCGAAAAAACATTCTCTCAGTCAAATTATTTCTTGGAGCTGGGGTCAGGTGATAAAAAATCAAATGATCGACATTGGCTAGGTTTGCTGCCTGAGCCGCCTCTATCGGTGTTGTATGGTAAGTTTCAATATCATTTAAAATTTTTACTAACCCTTTATTGTTAGCTAAAGCTTTCCTCATAATTTTCAATTGATGATTTGCCTGAGCCTCATGAAATAGCACATCAGCATCTTGAGAATGCTTGATAAGATTTTCACTGTAAGAGGTATCACCACTGATAACAATTGACCTACCTTTGTAGTCAAATCTGTAACCTAGAGCTGGTTTAACAGGATCATGAGGCACCCTAAACGCTGTGACCTTCAAACCATCTTGATCAATGATAACTGGGTTTGATAAATCTACTGGAAAGGCGTTAAACCCAGCGATATCCCTTGGCGCCAATTCATCACCATGATGCTCATGTCTAAATTGGTAGTCCAACTGATATGCATCCTCAAAACCTTGAGTTACGAGCTCAACTCCTTGAGGACCATAAACATCCATAGGCTTTGTATGGGAAGAATTAACCCAAGTCATTAAGTGAAGATCCGCAAGATCTGATATGTGATCTGAGTGAAGATGTGTTAGAAGAGTACCGCGAATTTTATTTGCATCTATCCTCCAATTATTGAGATTATTTGCACTGCCATCACCAATATCTACAACATAATAATTGCCACCTGCATTAATTAGAACACATGTTTGCGCCCTTCCAGGAGATGGAAGTGGAGATCTAGATCCGCATACAACAGCTGATAATGAATTGTCATTTAGATCAGCAGTGGTGCCACCAAGAGTTTGAACAAATCTAAACATAAGCCGATCTTGAACAGCAGGAACTCTTGTTAAAACTAATACTAAAATAAAGCCAACAAGACCAATGATAAAGATATATTTAAGCAGCTTCATTATTTCAATCCTCAGTTGCAATTCTTGGGCCAGCAAAAATTAAAAATAAACCTACGACCACCTCAACAATAATTGCTGACATTACAAATGGAGCACCATATAAAATAGTTGAAAGGGTTCTATACAGAGCTGCAACTAACAAAAGCATAGATGGTGCATAAAACCAATGACGTGTTGTTGTAATCGCTCCAATTAATGTCATGGCACCTACAGTTATAAAGAAACTTCCAAGATCCCCTATCTGAGTGCTAAGCCCCACTCCCTCTAACAAAGGCATACCCAAAGACGCTGCAACGTTTGCTGGGCTGATGATCCACTGAAGTCCGTTTAAAAAAAACAAAATACCAACGAGACCGGCTACTATTCTTAATACATTTTTCATTTATTTCTCCTTTTAATTATTTAAGTTAACGATAATTCCTTCATTTGGATTAATTTTTCCATCAACCATTTCTTCATAAGTGCTGGTAAAATTTTCTAAACCATGTATCTCTTTGATCTGCATCCAGCTTTTACTTTGCAGTGCCCTGGCAGCCATGAATGAATTTGTTTTTTCAGCATAGCCGTCGTGCCCCCAATCACCAATGCGTTTTTGGATATGAGCTGGGGCAAAAAAGAATTCAGTTCTATCTCTAAGCATTGCTTGGCCTAAAGCATCTTCTGCAGTGGTCTCATTATCCCAATGAGTCATACCCACCGTAAGGC
>JGI20160J14292_10004466_pt1 | contig 10380 bp, 7 predicted proteins | sample COG_10_FD_14292 | JGI IMG/M metagenome (IMG submission 14292) | reverse complement strand
GACGGGCGGGAGCACGCTGCACGTGCGGATGCGGATCGAAGATGATGACATTCCGGATAATGGCGAGCAGTTCACCCTGACCGCGCAACCGTTTGCGAATAGCGCCGTGAGCGCTGAGGGTACAGCGACGATCAAAGACGACGGCACCGGCGTGCGTTTTCTTGGCACCTTCGACGGTAGCGGCGATCCGATCACCTCGACAGACAATCTCGATGTCGATGTAGATCCGACGGTGCTTTCCATCACTGACATTACCGTGAATGAAGCGTCGCCTTACGCTGTTTTCACCGTGACAGGCCCCGACGGAACGACGATCAACGATCTTAGCCTCGAGGATGGCGACAGCAGCGGTAACAACAAAACGCTCAACCTGTCCGATAATCAGGTTGAATACTGGGACGGATCATCTTGGGAGGTGTTTTCGAGCGCGACGCCCATAACGATCGGCTCGAACGAAACTTTGTTGCTTCGTGTGGCGATTGACGAAGAACAGGACACATTCGTCGATGATGGAGAGAAGTTCCAACTCATCGTGACATCCGCGGGAGGACCGGTCGTTACCGGGGTCGCTACGATCAATGATAATGGGGGCGGTACGAAGTTTCCTGGCACCGTCGAAACGACCAATCCACCAGCGCCGACTGAAGATCCCACGGACCTCGACACGGACACTGATCTCGTGTCGATCAACGATGTGATCGTGAATGAAGCCTCCGACTATGCGGTGAACATCATTTCTGGTGAGAACAATCTGCTACTCAACAGTCTAACGATCGTTGATGCTGGCAATACGGTGATCCAGAATTTTGATATCCGAGTTTACGATTATTCGACGGATACCTGGGTTCCTTTCACCACAGGCACGCAATTGAACGACGATGGGATTTTGCCGGTTCGGACAACGATAACAGAAGAACAGGAGGAAGAAATCGATAGCGGTGAGGTCTTCCAGCTTCAGGTCAATCCCACCGGTACTGTTACAATCATGGATGATGGCACAGGGGTTATTTTTACCGGTGACATTGATCCCGCAACTGGTTTTCCCGTTACCTCAGACATAGGCCTTGACGATGACACGGCCCCGACGGCGCCGAGCGATGCAGAGGGTTTTAACTTCTGCGGCTGGCTAACATGGGAAGGCCAATTGGGTGGAGACAGGGTCGTTTTCTTCGAAAATAATGCAGAAATCCATTTTGCGCTTCCTTTAGACGACGCAAACGGGGCGGACCTGATCATCCTTTGATGCAGGCTGTTACCAGTCCGCCCCTGCGACTAACGAGGTAGGCTAAAACGACGAACGGCGGGCGGTATGGACGACCGTTTCGACTGTGTAATCCTTACTGGCCGTTGTTGAGACGAAATGAAATTCAGTCTCAACCTCGGCCTTAGAAACACGAAGCGACATGTAGCCCCGGTCCTTAATGTTGGCGAAATTCAAATCGTCTACGTAGCGCAAGAATGCTTCTTCCGCATAGGGAACCGGCTCACCAGTTACAGGGTGAGGCACTGCCTGAAACAGCCGCTCTAAGCCAGGCGACGTTACACCGGGACCGCCAAATTCAACGGCTGCTAATTCGCCCGACGCGGTGCGGATATCACTCGACCAGGCGTTATGGGTATCGCCCGAGATCACTACGTTTGCGGTGCCGGCTTCGACCAGCGCGCTCAAAATCATTTCACGCTCGACCTGATACCCGTCCCATGCATCAAAGTTGTAAGGCACCTCGAATTGCCCATCGAAGGCATCCAGCGTTGCCTGCTCTTCTGCGGTCGCAGCGCCCAAAACTGACTTGATGAACAAGGGGGCGAGCTCCTCAAAACCGCTCAGTACCTGCGCAGGCATGGCCATTCGACTCATCAAGGTTTGAGACCCAATGATTTGCCAAGCGGCCTCACTGTCCTTGATCTTGCCCAATAGGTCGGTGCGCTGGTTTTCACCGAGCATCGTTCGCTGAGGATCCATCGCCTCCGTTACAAGACTCAATAAGGCAATGTTCGTGGCAGCATCCTGAAAACCGGCCAAGCCAGATTCATCTTCCGTGAACGCCGCAGTGCGACCTGCGGTCAGAAGTGCTTGCATCGCTTCCTTGTTGGACCCAGCAATTGAACCGTCAGCAATGAGCTGCAGCAGTCCCGCGTCACCACCACCAAGATAAAGGCTGATGCGATCTCTCAGCGCGGTTAAGATATCCGCACGCGTGACGTCGCGACCCTGCAGCCGTGTTTCGAGCATATGCAAGTCTGCAAGATCACCAAACTCGAAGCTTCGGTCATAGTCTAGTAAGTTGCCGGACAGTGGTTCTCTGAGCGGGTTCCAACGAAAATAGACGCGAAGTGCATTATCTCGACGCTCTTCCCAGGGGACACCAAATTCTGGCGCTTCGCTGTCGCTGGCATTGTGGTTGTCAGCGCCTTCTGCCCAGCTGTCGTTTGCCGTTTCATGGTCATCCCACATCATGATCATCGGAGCCGCCGCCCGTAGGGCTTGAAGGTCCGGATCGGCAGTGTAGAGCGCATAGCGTTCTACGTAGTCTGCCTCAGTCACCAACTCAGTCTGTGGCGATAACGTCCGCCCTAAGGCTGCAGCGTTTTCAGTGGCATAGCCACCGGCACCGTATTCATAGATGTAATCGCCAAGATGCACGGAATAATCAAAGCCCTCCCGCACGGCCGCCTCGTAAGCATTAAACAGCCCGGCGGGGTAGTTCACACATGAGAATATCGCCAGAGTCAAAGCATCGATCTGGCCTTCGGGCAGTACACGCGTCTGGCCCACGGGTGATACGGCTTCTCCAGCGATAAAACGGTAGTAGTAGGTCTTATCAGGAGCCAACCCTTCAGCGATGACCTTGAATGTATAATCATCTTCGATGTTTGCGCTTCCGGTACCCGATGCAACAAGGGTATCGAAATCAGCGCCATCCGCCATCTGCCATTGCAGAGAAACAGGGTTATCTGCGTTTGGATTAACAGGCTCCGCCCGCGTCCACAAAACGACGCTGGATGCACCTGGGTCACCACTCGCCACCCCATAAGAAAAACGCGCATCAGCGTGCGCTGTTCCGATCGTACCGATGGCCAACATCGCGACAATCACGCCCAAGGAGCGCTTAGTAAATAGTAACATATGTCTCAGTTATCCTCTGCTCAACACTGACCCCACAAATGGTTTCAAAATAATTCGAACGCGTTACGGCAATCGTTTTTATTGTGGATTGAATAGATACATTCCTGAGAAGAGCACTTTTTGGCTTCAGTCGAGGCTGGTTATATCTTTGAGCAGGCTTTGCCCTCTTCTCCTCCTTTGCGAACGTTGTCAGAGGAAGGTCACTCTGCGGCCCGAGATCCCTGCCGTAACCGGATGGATGAGAACAGTCCCCTGCCGTTTGACCCAGGGCTCAAATAAGTGCCCTTTGGGGTTCCATCGGCTGCCTGGGCCAATTCCGCCCCTGCCAAATGCGCCTGCAGACAGACCAAGGGCTACTGACATCGCTGTGCGCTGTCGGCGCGGAGGCGTTCACACCTTTTTGTAAGTCAGTTCTTGAGAATTCGTGGTCACGGCTGTAGCGGTTTTTGAATGTTGGAGTAGGCTGCGCCCAAACGGGAGAAGCTTAATGATTACAGCCATCGATCATATTGTGCTTTCAGCCAAGGATCTCGAAAGGACGGTCTGGTTTTACTGCGAGGTGCTGGGCATGCAGCTGCAAGAATTTGTCNCAGCAGACGGCGGCGAGACGAGACTGGCCTTGAGCTTTGGAACGAACAAGATCAACCTTCACGACGTAAATCAACCTTATCAACCGCACGCCAGAACGCCCGTGGCTGGTTCGCTTGATATCTGCCTGCTCAGTGATAATCCCGTTGATGCATGGTGCAAGCGGGTGGCGGAGTTTGGGATTGAGGTCGAACTTGGACCGACTGCGCGGACAGGCGCGACCGGACCTTTGCGGTCAATTTACATTCGCGATCCAGACGGAAATTTGGTGGAAATCTCAAACGTGTTGGACGCAGAGGGCTAGATTTCTCCCAGCCGCCAAAACGATAGAACACCTGTGGTAAGAAGCAGCTCGAAACTGAAGCTGGTCCTAACATCTTGGTTGGGCTCACTCGATGAGCCAGGCCCGGATATTGAGCGTGGCTCGTCTTGCAGGTTGCGGGGTGTATCCGCGCCCGGTCACCGTTAATCGTATCGAAACGGCTCAGGCGGTAAAAACCAACCATTCGACCCTCATAAGGGCTCAAAAAAACAAGCGCCTCAAGCCGGTCTGTAAGGCTTGGTCTTGGTCTCTCGAAGTCACTAGAAGTCTAATGACTTGTCATTGAAAAAAACCGCCAGCAAACTCCTTCCATGCTTACATTTCTCGGGAGAATAGTTTCATGAATAGGATAAAGGGTGGTCTTAGCAGCAGCCTGCGGGTTTGGTTTTTGACCTTAGCAACCCTGTTGATGCTGGGTGCCACCGGTGCGAACGCACAGCCCAATCAAGCGGTTGAATACAACATCGTCATGGCGCTGGACGAAGGCAATTTTCGATTAAGTGTCGATCCGGACAGCAAGGCTGTCGGTGCCAGCGAGCAGAGTGATGGAGATCACGTGAAATGGCTGTTTACGCATCTGGGCGCAAGCCGATATCGAATCGCCAACGTGGCTTTAGGCGGGAAATACTCCCTGTCTGTAAAAGGGACCGGCTTCGAGGTTTTCATGGGCAATACTGGACCGTATTCAGGCCAGTCTTGGAAGCTCTCTGAGCGATCCGACGGCGGAACCCAATTGCTCAACAAGGCTTCGCAGGACAAGAACTCCCTGCTATTTGACCCCGGCACGGGGGCTGTCGTTTTGCCAGCAGAGGACGACGGGAATCAGCTTCAGAATTGGTACCTTGTATCGGCCAGTATGAGCGATCGTGAGGTGTTCGGCCAAGACCCCTTGGCACAGGATGATGGCAGCCGCCTGCCAGCGTCCTGGTCCAAACCAACGGACGTTCAACCCGCTTTCTTCTTTGCTGAGGACGTGCCGGACAGTGTGCGCGAAGGTGTGCCGGAAGCCATGCAAGCGGCCATCGAGCTGTGGGGCAACTATGGACCGGTGGAATACTGGATCATGGGTGTTGATCCCGAAGCCGGCGAAGCGTTGGTCGAAGAATTCTGCCAACGCCGGGATGACGCTAAGCAGTGGTCTTTCCGCCAGTGCATAAATCGCGAGACCAAAGGCCAGCACAGCCTGCTGGATTACCAGCAGTTGGGTGCAGATGCGCTGAAAGAAGGACGCCCCAGCGGTTCAGCTGGGCATAATGGTGGGTTCCAGTGGGGCATCCACCGCTTTGCGTCGTCCTTGCCGTGGGGCATGTCAGGAAAGTTTGGCATTCCGGGCGATGAAGACCAGAAAGGCGTTTTCCACGAATACTTCCACGCCGTCCAGCACGCGCATCTGCGCACGCTTGAGCATCAGGACCGATACAAAGGCATGGGCCCGGTCTGGTTCGTTGAAGGAGGGGCGGAGTACATGGCCGTCTATGGCCATGCAACGGCCCAGGCACGCGGTATGCTGCGGGTGTGGGACAACGGAGAGTTCGCCGCGACCCATAAGCAGTTTCGCAAGATCATGGGCGGTAAGTTCCGTCGCGCCAAGGAATGGGACCGCGAGTTCGGCTGTATCAAGGAAATGGTTTCCATCAGCTATGATAATCCCTGCCGCAGCTTCTTTTACGAAGGCGGGGCGTGGGCTATGGCGCTTTTGGCGTCCCAAACCAGTCAGGATGTGCTGCTGAACGAATTCCTGCCGCAGTTAGAGGACAAGGGCTGGGAAGCGGCCTTCGTCGCAACCTTCGATCGCGACCCGGATACGTTCTATGCCGAGTTCGACGCCTTCATGAATCAGAGGCTGGGGGATGTTTTGAGCATCCTACCAAAGATCAACTAGGATCAGGCGTGGCGGGTCACCTCACCGAGGAGACCCGCCCAACTTTAGGGAAAATCATCTGACCCACCGACGGGTCAGCGCACCGTACCGCACGCAACGGGCCTATGCCCTAAAACGCGGCTTGCGTGCCCCCGAAAAAGTGGTCCATGTTTTGAGTTAGGATTGGCTCCTTAAAGAAGGAGCAGGATGATGGCGAAACGAGGCAATCTCAAAAATCCGCGTACACAGAGGCGTCCAGATGGGCTCCAAAACGCTCAGTACGTCGGACTTGGAAATATCGGAAACCCTGCGGTCACCCAGTTTCGGAAAGACATAGGTTCGCAGCGTATTGATCCATTGATCGGCATGCTTTGGGTTCTTCTATGTCGGAAGCTTAAGCTCGTGCACCTTGCGGGCAAGCTCTTCAAAGGTGTCGACCCCGCGCTCACACCGCCGCTCTGCTAACGGGTCGCCACCCTCTCGTGCCAGCTTGCTTGCCTCAGCAGCCTTAAGCCTCGTTTCCTTTAGGACAACGTGTTTGAACGACCTATGGCCAATGTTGCGGCGTCGGCCGTTAATCACCAGCCGTTGCACCCGCCTTTTGGCTCAGGATTGATCGACGACGAGCATTAGCCAAAAAAATGAGAGAAATGGCTCATTTTTAGTAAGTCAGTAAATTTACCAAAATTTTTGCCAACAAAAAGTTGACCGAAATTTCCGTAAGTTTCAGGAAAAGGCTCTAGGGTTCTACATCTGAATTTTTTGTTTCAGTTCTTATTCACAGCAGCACAGCAAAAGAGAGTGAAACTCGTGGCATCGATTGAATATTTCTACGCTGGTTATTCTGGCTTTGCCTATCTTGGATCACGCCGGTTCATGGAAATTGCGAAGGCCGCTGGGCGTGAGGTGCGTCACCGCCCTTTTGATTTGAGGCATTTGCTTGATCACAACGGTAGTCAGCCTTTTGATCAGCGAAGCAACGACCACTTCACCTATTTCTTCGGTCGCGAGATTGAGCGTTGGTCCGAATATCGAAATGCGCCGGTGAAGAGGCTCAATCCAACCCACCACAGCAAAACGATTGAACCGTCGAACAAGATGCTGATCGCGGCCATGGATTTGGGGCACAACATCGACGAGTTTTCTTGCGTGATGATGGAGCAGCACTGGCGGTACGATTGCGACTTGGCCGATATGGATACGCTCTGTGACATTGCCCGCTTGGCTGGTCTCGACCCGGCACCGCTGTTGGACCACATGACCACTGATGCCGTTGACGCTATCTATGCGGCAAACACTGCTGAAGTCGTGGAGCGCGGCTTTTTTGGCTCGCCGACTTATGTCGTGGATGGTGATGTCATCTATGGCCAAGACCACCTTGGCATCGTTGAGCGAGCTTTGAAAAAACCTTTCACGGTCCGTATTCCTGACTAAAGCCGTTGCACCCACCGTTTGGCTACGGATTGATCGACGATAAGCATTAAGCCGAACGGCTGGTTTCGGATGNGGTAATCGAATTATCAGTCGAAGGGTTTGTTACGGGTCCAGTCGAAGGTTCCGGCGTCCCGTTCCTGCACCGCATGCTTCCAGCCGACTTGTTCCACGCGGGCTTTGAAGTTCGTGCCCTCTGGTGAATGACGGGTGATGCCGTCGAAAATAGTGGCAAGGCGCTGGGTTTGGTTAATCTTGTCTTCGATCGCCGCGTTTATCACCATCTTCTGCATTGCCAGTTGGTTGACCGGCACGGATGCCATGCGCGCTGCCAGCGCCTCGACCTCGGTATCCAGTTGGTCATCGGGCACGGATTTCAGCACCAGCCCCATCTCGGCGGCTTCGACGCCGGTTATCTTGTCACCCGTGAACATCATGCGCTTAGCCTTTTCCGGCCCCAGCCTGTGCACCCACATCGCTGTGGTCGGGCAGCCCCAGACACGCGTGGGCATGTAGCCGATTTGCGCTGTGTCGCCCATGACGGTCAGGTCGGCGCAGAGCGCGATGTCCGAACCGCCCGCGACGGCAAACCCGTGCACTTTGCAGATCACTGGCTTCATTGCGCGGAAGAGCGACATGAAGGCCTGCGTGTTGGCCCACATGAACTGGAAATCCTGCATCGGGTCCCAAGGCATTTCCTGCACCACCTTGTTGGGGCCATTGCCCGCTGCGTAGTGCGCCAGATCGTAGCCTGCGCAAAATGCCCTTCCTGCGCCGGACAGGACCATCACGTGCACGTCGCGATCATGGTCGGCTTCTGCCACCGCCGCCGCCAGTTCGCGCGGCAGATCATCGTCGATGGCATTCATCACCTCGGGTCGGTTCAGGGTGATCCGCCCGATCCGGCCATCTTTCTCGTACAGAACCTTTGCCATGCTCACTCCCAATCGCTGACGGCCTTGACCTCAAGGAATTCCTCAAGACCCCAGGCACCGCCTTCGCGGCCATTGCCCGACTGCTTCATGCCGCCAAAGGGCGAGCCCGCACCGCCGAATTTTCCGTTCATCTCAACCATACCGGACCGCAGCCCGCGCGCCACCCGACGGGCGCGTGTTTTGTCGGCAGTCTGGACATAGTTGGTCAGACCATAGGGCGTGTCATTGGCAAGCGCGATGGCCTCCTCTTCGGTGTCAAACGGTGTCATCACAAGGACCGGCCCAAAGATTTCTTCCTTCCAGATCGTCATATTCGACGTGACATCTGCAAAGACCGTGGGGCGCACGAAGTGACCCCGGTTCAACCCGTCGGGGCGACCAAGGCCACCCGCGACCAGTGTGGCGTGCTCATCAAAGCCGCACTTGATCAAGTATTGGATTTTGTTGAATTGCGTTTCAGACACAACTGGCCCGATCTGGCGGCTTTCGATCTCCGTCGGTCCGACCTCTGTTTTCTCTGCCACCTTACGGGCGGTTTCAACAGACTGGTCGTAGATCGCGCGTTCCACCAGCATGCGGGTCGGCGCGTTGCAGGACTGGCCCGAATTGTTGAAGCAATGACGCACGCCGCGCGTAACGGCCTTTTCATCGGCATCGGCGAAGATGATGTTGGCCCCCTTGCCGCCCAGTTCCAGACTGACGCGCTTGACGGTATCCGCAGCGGCCTTGCTGATCGCGACACCTGCAGGGGTGGACCCGGTGAAGCTGACCATATCCACATCCGGGTGCGCGGTGAGATGCGTGCCAACGCCTGTGCCATCTCCGTTCACAAGATTGAACACACCGGGCGAGAAACCTGCCTCATCAATCATCTCGGCCAGCAGAATGGCGCTGAGCGGCGACAGTTCCGATGGTTTCAGCACCACCGTGCAGCCTGCCGCCAGCGCCGGGGCGACCTTCAGCATCACCTGGTTCATCGGCCAGTTCCACGGGGTGATCAGGGCGCAGACACCGACCGGCTCGTAAAGGATCATGTCGCTGGGCGCGTGCTCCCCAAGGGGACGCTCAAAGGCGAAAGCCTTGGCCGCCCGAATGGTGTTATTGAGTTGCCCCGCCCCGGCACCGACCTGTGCAGTTCTTGCAAGCGCAATAGGTGCGCCCATCTCAACGCTGATGGCCTGTGCCATGTCTTCGGCCCGCGATTTGTAGACCTCCATCAACCGTTCCAGTACGGCGATCCGGCCCAAAGGATCTGTTGCCGCCCAGGCCGGGAATGCACTCTTGGCCGCGGCGACGGCCGCGTCAGCATCTGCGACGCCACCCAAAGTGATCGTGGCGATCTTCTCTTCCGTGGACGGGTTCTCAACCGCAATTTCGCGACCGTCGATCGAGGCGACCCATTGGCCGTTGATATAGTGTCTGGTTGCGTCCTGCATGGCGGTTCCTGTCAGTCAGAGTTCATTGAATTCCCCGGCGGCGAAACGGTCGCGGAGAACGAATTTCTGGATTTTTCCCGAGCCGGTCAGGGGGAAACTCTCGACCTGCACCCAGACATTCGGGGTTTTCTGAGGAGACATGTTTGCGCGGCAATGAGCGTGCAACGCGGCCTTGTCGAGCGGCCCCGTGCCACGGATGAACGCGCCGATGACCTCGCCCCATTTCGGGTCCGGCAGGCCGACTACGGCGACCTCGGCGACGCCCGCGTGCTCCAACAGGCAGTTCTCGATCTCGGCGGGAAAATGGTTCTCGCCACCCCGTATGATCATTTCCTTGACGCGTCCCGTTACTGTGACGTAGCCGCGCGTATCCATCCGGCCCAGATCGCCGGTGTGCAGCCAACCCATCGCGTCGACAGTCTCGGACGTGGCCTTGGGGTTGTCGTTGTATTCCAGCATGACACAGGGGCCGCGCGCGCAAATCTCTCCAACCTCACCAATGGCAACGGCGAGGTTGTCATTGACGCTGCGGATCGAGACCTCGGTCTGAGCCACCGGCTGGCCAGCCGTGTTGCAGATGTCGTCGATACTGTCCGACAAGTGGTGTTGCGTGATCACCGGACAATGCTCAGTCTGGCCATAGAGCGTCGAAAACCCGGCCCCCATCAGGTTCTGCACCC
>JGI20160J14292_10004445_pt1 | contig 10392 bp, 9 predicted proteins | sample COG_10_FD_14292 | JGI IMG/M metagenome (IMG submission 14292) | reverse complement strand
TAATACAAGCGGACTCTCTCTCCGCCATTATTTAGTTCTCGTTATTCCGATTAAATTTTTTGCTGATTCTTCATCTGTTGTCTATGAGATGAGAGCTGTCGGCTGGAAAATCGTCAGGAACGATTTTGGACTTTGAGCAAAGCGAAAAACCCGTAGGGCAGAATGAGAATGCAGGGATGTACTGTGTTTATCCCTCATCTTTTCGCCATTATTGATGAAATAACACCTCAAGTACTGCTGAAATGCGTAGTATTTCTCTTAATTTCCGTTATTTCTTGTTATTTCTTGTGATTTCCCTTAATTTTGCCTCTCTTACATGTTTAAATAGCGCAGGCTGATATATTGAGTCCTAATTATAGTTATAATTGTTGTTTCAAATGATAGTAAAAACAGCGTTATATTTTTTATCGTAAAAATAGAGAGAGAGTTATGAGTAAAGGTACAGTTAAGTGGTTTAATGCAGAAAAGGGTTTTGGCTTTATCGCTCCTGAAGATGGTAGTAAAGATTTATTTGTCCATCACTCAGAGATCCAAGCGGGCGGTCAGTACGCAACATTGAATGACGGTCAAGCAGTTGAGTTCGAAGTAGGCGAAGGCCAAAAAGGACCATGTGCAAATAAAGTCGTAGCTATCTAAGCAACGCTTTAACGTTAGTAAAGTAACCGGTCGGTATCGCCACCGGTTCACTATCCGGGGTTGGGTTGCCTGACCCTTGGGTTATGTCTAAGTGATTCGGCAGTTTGTCGAATCGACTTTGCCGTAGTTCCTACTCATCTGGTTATCTACCTGAGTATCGATTCTTACCTTGAAAAATAGGGAACCGTTGTCGTAGTCCGCTTTTAATTATTTCCAATACTTTCCTCATTAGGCGACAAGTCTAGTAAGAGTATTAGGTGGTTAATGCTTTTTTAACTCTGCCTTTCCTGCTTAAAGAATAACTTTTATCCGAGATGATTCTCGTTAGAATTTTAATATTCAAGTGTTGTGCTAAGTAAGCAGTAATAGAGTGATGAGATATTCAGAGAAGCTGGATTCAGGGATAGTCTTTCGTCCTACACAAAGACATAAATCTTTCTTCAATTTCTTATATATAGAATACAGCAACCGTATTTTTTGGATAAACTACTTCTGGTCTTGCGGCAGATAAGCGAGCCGGTTGACTGCTATATATCTGCTGAGTGAACTTGTTGTGGCTACATATGACTTTAAATTTTAGGTCCTGATTAAAACTCTATTTGGAAAGCTCCGTCATGTTAATTCCTCGAATCCCGCTTCTCTATAGTATCTGTTTGTTGAGCATACTCGGCTCTTCGGTATTCACTTCAGTTCAGGCGGCAGATAGTAATGAAAGATTTTCGATTAAATTTCGCTATGGTCACTATGACCGTGATTACGACACGAATAGTAAAGATCGCAAACAAAGTGGATACAGTGGCATATTAGGTTATCAGTCTGCCTGGTTTGGTGATCGGTTTAGGNTGGGGTTTGCTGCTCAGACNTCAAAAGAGTTAGCCAGCTCTGGCTTGGCAACTGAAGANCTATTGGCATTTAATGGACACGAAAACAAAGATCATAGNTTGATAGCTGAGGCCTATGTTGATTATGCAGCACTTGATTCACTCAAATTTCGCGTAGGGCGACAGAAGCATAAGTCCTTATTGATGGCTTCAGCCACACGCTTACTACCATCGACTTTTGAAGGGGCCTCATTGCATTGGCAGGCACATACTAATGCTCAGTTATATGCCTCGCGATACTATAAATGGTCGCGTCGTGCAGATGAGCAATTCAATGGGTTTGCAACGGATCAAAGTGGTGAGGGTGCGATTGATTATGTGGATATCGTCAGCGTTAAAATTAAGATTGCTAATAGCCAGCTGATTGCTGAATATTTACATTCCGATGATTATTTACAGAAATGGGGCATTACTAGCGACACCGTATGGCAGGGCAATGGTTTTAAATTAAATACAATGATGGGCCTTTTTGGTGCAACCGACGCGGGTAAACTCTTTGTTACAGATGCTGAGTCGGGAGACCTAGATTATGACGCGAGCAAAGCGTCTGCTAATGGCCGTCAGCAATATAGTTCATTAGGTGCTTATCTGGGCGTTAAGCTCAGTGTGAAACAATCTCAATTCGGGCTTTATCATAGTTGGATAGGAGATCCTTGGCTAGAAGATAGTTATGCTAAAGATCATGGTACTAATCCCTTTCCACATCGTACGGCTGGGCCAGACATGCTGAATAAAGATGAAAAAGTCCTATTGGTGGAATATAAGCAAGACTGGCAAAAACTGTTATCAACGCAATTAACGTCACGTATTGCGTATGCCTATGGCTATGACGCTGAGAATGCGGTTTCAAAGGACTTAGGGCATGCTGATGAGCGCTGGTTTGAAATTGATCTGCGATGGCGTCCTGCGCTATTTAAAGGCTGGGTGTCGCGGCTACGTTACCGTGATTATGGCTCTTCAGAAACAGGTAGTGTGCGTGGGGTTAAAGAAGATCAAACTGATATTCGGTTAACCTTGGACTACGTGTATTCATTCTAGGTGCATTAACGAATTTATGAGACTGTGCTTAGTTGAAGATATATAAGTTGTTTGTTGAGCTTGGAGCTTGGCGAAGAGTGAAAATAGGGCTACCTAAGAGAAGTAGCCCTAAATTAAAGCCTAAGATTTTTAGCCTCGTACGCGATTTTTTAGATCTAATAAAAAGCTTTGCTCGAAGCCTTCAAAGAACTGAGCCTCTTCTGTACTGAGTGATTCTTTGAACACGTCTGGTATTTTAGAAAAGCTCTCTAATCCAGCATCGGCTACCTTAGTACCCGCTTCGGTTAGACTTAAGATAGTCTTGCGGCGATCGACTGTATCTTGAATACGTACAATTAGTTTCTTTTCTTCAAGGTCATTGATCAACTTAGTCACAAACGATTTATGTCGTGTCATTAGTTGGGCAATATGAGCAGGTGAGTTAGCCTCATTAAAGTAAATAATCTTCAGTGCTAACCAATGCTGGTACCTGAGAGAATTTTCTTCCAACTGGCTGTTCAATTCAGATTTAAGCACATCTAATAACTTGTTTGAGATGCTAACGGCACTGAGGTAGAAATTCAGTTGAATGTTTTTAAGTGCAGCAGTCGCATTCTCCGTAATCTTGCTGACGGCTTTGCCTTGTGAGCGGAAATTTCTATAATATTCTGACGATGTTACCTGCTCTTTCATATTAGCTCCAATTCGAATCCATTCCATTTAGTAACTTGATATGCACGTACACTTCAGTGACTAAGATATTCTATTTCCCCTGAGCTTTGCTACCGTATGTCTACGGTGGCAGCGTGTTATCCTTAACTGCCCGCATAATAAATTGTTGATTGTTGATTACAAATATACCGAGATGGGTAGTTAATATTAATTACGCTTTTTTTGGTAGACTTAGTTAACTTGATTTGAGTGCAATGGCAGTTTTAGCTGCTGTGAAATCAACCAGATTAAGATCAGCTCGTTCTTCGTATTGATAGCCAGTTTTTCCATAGCATTAGCACGATAGTCTTCAATAGTCCGCGGACTTAATTTTAGATGCTTAGCTATTTCCTTATTGGTCATCTCTTTTTTCGTAGAGAGTAGTAGATCAATAACCTGCTTTTCGCGCGTAGTTAAAGTTATTATCCGACGCCTTATCTCTAGAAATAAATCTCTATTGTATTTTCTCTTCTTAGAGATAAGTAATAATTTTTTGAGGCTAGCTTCTATGTCGTTAAATTCAGAGGTTTCAGACCAGTAATCTATGAGCCCATCGCGAATAAAGCTGATTGCCTCAATAAGCGTAGGTTGGTTTGCATAGATGATCACAGGGACATTAATGAATGTGCAGGAGAGCAAAGAGGTTAATTCGATATGATTATTCTCAGCAACTTTTTGTGTGATAATTAATCCATTAGGCTCTTTGTAATGAGTTGGGTTACGCAGATTTTCCTGATTCTGAGATAAATCAAGATATTCATCGATGCTAAGCAGGGTATGAGATGTGTTGTGGCTATCAAGGTGTGCGATCAGTGATCGTGGAGCAGTTCTGTCTAAGATAATAAAATTGATAGTTGAGGTGTTTGGAGTATAGCTTTTTGCTTTTTGCGTTAGATTATCGTTAGTCTCTAAGAGGCTTTTTAAGACATGATGTAGGATTTCTGGCATTGAGTTTAGCTCGAATAATTATCAAAGTTAATTGTATAATTACCTCGTAATAATGTGTGATTTTAATTCAATGAACCTCCTATTAGTGAGTTATATTTGTAGGGCGTTAGACGATAAATGTCACAATAAAGTAACTATTTTTAATAAACGATATTAAATATAATAAAAAGATTTAAGCGGCCGGTTGAGATTTATGTTTAATTACCTCAAACGCTGCCAAAGCGCGTAACCTGGCCTCTTTGTGGTTAACAATTGGACTGGGATAGGTCTCGTTCAGATTAATACCAGCTAGTTTTAACTCCTCAGCTGGAGCTTCCCATGGGGTGTGAATATGCGCCTTAGATAATTGATCCAATTCAGGAACCCACTGGCGAACATAATCACCATTGGGGTCGAATTTCTCTCCCTGTAGGGTGGGATTAAAAACTCGGAAGTAAGGTGCTGCATCTGCACCGCAACCAGCGACCCACTGCCAGCTAGCAGAATTACTTGCGAGATTCGCATCTAATAAGTGTTGCCAAAACCATTTTTCACCTTGCTGCCAAGGGATTAAGAGATCCTTAATTAAGAAAGAGGCGACGATCATACGTACGCGGTTGTGCATCCAACCGGTGTGAAGGAGTTCACGCATTCCTGCGTCTACGATCGGATAGCCGGTCTGTCCTTGTTGCCAACGGTGTAGAGCTGAATCATCATCATGCCAAGGAAAAGCTTTGAATTCAGAACGGAATGGTTGTTCAGGAAAATCTGGCCAGTTTATTAGTAGGTTATAGGAGAACTCACGCCAGATTAGTTCACGCTGGTAGCTAGCAACACCTTCATTGTCAGTGTTATTTAATTGATTAATTGCATTCCAGATTTGTCGTGGTGAAATTTCTCCGAAGTGCAGGTGCGGAGAGAGGCGGGAAGTACCAAATATATCAGGCCGGTTACGTAGCTCGGGATATTTTCCTACACCTTGTCGAATAAAGGCTTGTAGCGACCAGTCTGCACCATCCTCACCAGGTTTCCATATCGGCGGATATTCTTGTGCCCAGGTTGGGGTGTCTAGTGCTAGGTCCCAATCTAACAGATCATCGCTGGCCAAATATTCAGGGTATGCTGAAATCTGTTCGGGTGCGGGTAAGGCTGTTGACGGTGGTTTTTTTAGGCAAGCCTTGTAGAAAGGGGTGAATACTTTGTACGGCTTACCTTCTGCAGTTGTATTCTCATTAGGTTCATACAGGAGGTACCCTTTAAAACGCTTTACTTCAATTTGATCTTTAAGCGCTAAGTTCACCTTCTGTTCTAAGGTAAGAGATGAGGGTTCATATTGAGCAGAAAAATAAAGACTGCTCGCCCCTGTTTCTTTAATCAACTGACTTAACTGCTCGACACTATCACCACGTCTAAGAACCAGTTGCAGTTCATATTGCTGTAGGCTGAGACCTAAGCTTTTTAGACTTTCCTGTAACCACCAACGGCTGGCTTTGCCGAGTGGCCATGCAAGATCATTGTCTTCATCAAGGATGTAGGTGCAAATAATTGGTCGGCCGGTTTGTGCAGCAGCCTTTAAGGCGGTGTTGTCCGTCAGACGTAGGTCTTTGCGAAACCAAAAGAGTAGTGGCTGATTCATAGTGTTAATTAATGTTTTTAGAAACGTATAATCAACTGATTATGAGCTAAACTAGGTTTGTCGGCGAACACATAACTACTTGTTGTATAGGACATTCTAATAGCTGGGTGGTCGTTTAAGTTTAGGGTGAATTGTTGTTAATCGGTATGAGCTGGCTAGCTGCTGTATAAATCCAGAAGCGTAAATTAAGTAAGTAGTTTTTCCATTTAATAATTTGATCAGGTATATGGTTATGGCCTCTACATCACCGTGTTGTCAGAAAAGCGCAGAAAAGAAAGACTTTCTTCTTTGGGGGTCACTGCTTGCTTGCGTGGTATTTTATTCACTCTCTTTGCTGCCACTATCCGTTACTTCATCATTGTCATTCATTAATGAGATGGCTGAATCAGTCTTCGTCTTAATGAATACCATTTGGTGGGGATTAGTACTTGGCATTCTCATGTTGTCTTTGTTGACCCGGGTGCCGCGTGAGTTTGTCGTGGCGGCATTGGGGCCTCGCGATACTCTACGAGGAGTCTTCCGGGCAACTATCGCTGGTGTTCTGCTGGATCTTTGCAGTCATGGCATTCTGATGGTGGCGGCAAAACTTTATGAGCGTGGAGCTAGTACCGCGCAGGTGATGGCGTTTTTGATTGCCTCACCATGGAACTCATTTACGCTATTATTAATCCTATTTGCTTTGATTGGTTGGCAGTGGACGCTGATATTCCTATTGGCTTCAATGTTGATTTCCTTCTTATCGGGGTGTGTCTTTATGTGGTTAGAAAACACTCAAAGGATTGCGCCTAATCCAAACGAAATTGATATTCCAACTGACTTTGATTTCTGGAAGGAAGCACGTAAAGGTATTTCCGAGCTTGCGTTGACTCCAGCCTATGTTATTGAAACCTTAAAAAAGGGGCTCTCTGAATCACGCATGGTTGTGCGTTGGATTCTATTCGGTGTTCTATTAGCTAGTGTCCTGCGTGCAGGCTTAGACCCTGAGCTGTTTGCGACCTATTTTGGCCCTAGCCTGATGGGTTTGGCCCTTACTATATTAGCTGCAACAGTGATTGAGGTCTGTTCTGAGGGTTCGACACCGATTGCAGCCGACTTGCTCACGCGAGGGCAGGCACCTGGNAATAGTTTTGCCTTCTTGATGGCGGGTGTGGCAACTGACTATACTGAGGTTATGGTGCTGCGTGATACGACCAAATCGTGGCGTATCGCCTTGTTATTACCGCTGGTGACTCTACCGCAGGTGGTAGTGGTCGCTTACTTATTGAACACAGGTTTCTCTTAAGCCTATGATTAATAAGTAAAAGTCTGTTTTATAGCTGAATTTTTACTGCGACTGAAGCAAGCATTAGGCTTGACTTAGGCTGGTTTCCACGTATGTTGCGGGTCAGAAATAACACAAGTTGGTAACAGCAAAGAGGCGATAAGCCTCATGGCTTGTGACAAACGTATAGAGTATTGGTAATCTGTGTTGGTACCTTTGCAGCGATAGACTGCGAACCCCGCCAGGCCCGGAAGGGAGCAACGGTAGCTGTTGACTCGGGTGCTAAGACTTCACTGGCACAGATTGCCGCCCATACACGTTTCTTCACCGAATATTTCTTATGTCGCATCAAGTCCTTGCTCGTAAATGGCGTCCCCAGACCTTCGAAGATATCGTTGGGCAAGAACACGTAGTGACCGCCTTGGTTAATGCCTTAAATGCGGATCGCCTGCATCATGCTTATCTATTTTCAGGTACACGCGGTGTCGGTAAGACAACCGTAGCACGAGTATTAGCAAAGGCTTTGAGCTGTCAGTCCGGTATCAGTGCACATCCCTGTGGCGAATGTGACGCTTGTGTCGCAATTAAAGAAAACCGTTTTGTAGACCTGATAGAGGTTGATGCCGCTTCACGTACCCGTGTTGAGGATACCCGTGAGTTGTTGGAGAACATTCAATATGCTCCGACTCAGGGACGTTTTAAGATCTATTTAATAGATGAAGTGCATATGCTATCTGGGCATAGTTTTAATGCGCTATTAAAGACTCTGGAAGAGCCGCCAGAACACGTCAAATTCTTACTTGCGACAACCGATCCGCAAAAACTTCCAATTACCGTATTGTCACGTTGTCTTCAGTTTACGCTGCGGCATATCTCTCAGGATGCGATTGCTAAGCAGATAACAAAAGTACTCAGTGCTGAGCAGTTTTCATTTGATGAGCCTTGTGTGGAGCAGTTAGCTGACTCTGCAGATGGCAGTATGCGTGATGCCTTGAGTCTGTTGGATCAAGCGATTGCCTATTCAGGTGGAGAGTTAAATGAAGGCAATGTAAATCAGATGCTGGGCACTGTGCCTAGCCAACAACTGGATGGTCTAGTTCGTGCTATCTGCGGTCAAGATAGTACGCTAGCGATTACCACTATCCAGACCTTAGCGAGTCTTAATGTAGAGTTTGGTAAATTATTAGACCAACTGTCTGCAATATTTCATGCCGGTGCCATTAGTCAGGTAGTACCTGAATATTTAGAGCATGTTGGCCGTTATCAACAGACTATTGAATACGTACAACAAGAAGTGCCAGCAGAAGATCTGCAATTNCTCTATCAAATAGCGATTACATCACGTAAGGAACTGTATTTAGCACATTCGGCTAAGTCAGGTTTTGAGATGGCTGTACTACGTATGCTGATGTTTCGTCCGGGTGATGATGATGCGCCGTTGCGAGAAAAACGTGTAGCAACTAAGCCCGTAACAGAGGCTCGGCCTAAGCTTGCCCCTGAAGTCAGAACTGAAGCTAGTTCGAAAGTCAGAGCCAAAATTAAGTCTGAAATAAGCCAAGAAAAGTCGCTGGCCCCTGATGGCAAAGCGATAACGCAGTCAGTTGAACAGGGGTTTGAGCAACCCTTAAACGAAGCGCCAGCCGCAGTGTTTGAAAGTGAGCCTGTTAGCGCAATAGAAAAACCTGATGATATAAAGCCTAAAGCGGATCAACATCAATGGCAGCAATTGATTCAAGGACTGTCACTGAATGGTATGGCTCTGGCCTTAGCTAATCATTGTAGCTGTATAGAGCAAAAAGAGGGTGTGGTTCGTCTGGCTCTACAACAAGATCATGAAAGCTTGATGTCGACTAAAGCAGTAGAGAAATTAAATGCAGCATTAGATACGCACTTTGGTGCAGGCTTGAAGCTTACGATTGAGTTACAAGAATCTGATGTTGCTAGCCCTGCGCAGCAAAAGAAAAATCAAGAAAGTGCCGAGCAATTAACGGCTGAAACAAATCTAAGTGCAGATCCTTTTGTGCAGGCGTTACAAGAAAATCTGCAAGCGGAAATTATTCCGCAATCAATTAAATCGATCGATAAAGAGGAAGAAGAATGAAGGGCGGAATTGGCAATATGATGAAGCAGGCGCAAAAAATGCAGGCAGATATGCAAAAAGCGCAGGAAGAAATCAAGAATATGGAAGTGGAAGGTCAGTCAGGTGGCGGTATGGTTAAAGTCATTATGCAAGGCTCACATGAAGTAAAAAGAATAAGTATTGATGATAGTTTGTTAGCGGATGACAAAGATATGCTGGAAGATTTGGTTGCTGCTGCCGTGAATGATGCCGTGCATAAGATCGAGAGCGAGAGTAAATCTCGTATGGCAGGTGTGACTAATGGTATGTCACTCCCTCCTGGCATGAAGCTACCGTTTTAAGCAGATAGCAACACAAGGATAAACGTGGCGGATAACGACCCTCTGTTAAATCGATTGATTGATGCTCTACGAGTCTTGCCTGGTGTCGGTCAAAAGACTGCGCAACGCATGGCCTTTCATCTACTCAAGTCTGATGCGCAAAAGGCCTTGCAGCTGGGTGCTGTAATCTCAGAAGCGGTAGAGAAAATTAAACATTGCAGCATCTGTCGTAATTATACTGAAGAGACTGTCTGCTCAGTCTGTGCAGACTTAGGACGTAAGGCCTCTCAATTATGTATTGTTGAATCGCCAACAGATTTATTAGCGCTGGAGAATGGTACTGGCTACCGTGGCTATTATTTTGTCTTGATGGGTAAGTTATCCCCCTTAGACGGTGTTGGACCTGAGCAACTTGGCCTAGATGTGTTAGAAAAGCGTCTGCAACAACCGGAAGTGGAAGAGGTTATTTTAGCTACTAGTGCAACCATGGAGGGCGAGGTTACCGCCCATGTCATCGGTGATTTGGTGAAGAAATATAATCTGCGATCAACCCGTCTCGCACAGGGTGTTCCCGTCGGTGGCGAGTTGGAATACTTAGATCTTAATACGCTCTCGCAGGCCTTTGATAGCCGTACCGACTACTAAAGAAAGCTCGGCTTATTTAGAACAATACTCTCACCTGGCTGTAGATCACCTAACTGCCAATCACCTATACGGTGACGAATCAAGCGCAGGGTAGGGTGGCCAACGGCTGCAGTCATACGACGAATCTGTCGATTACGACCCTCTTCAATAGTAATTTCCAACCAGTCGGTAGGGACAGTATCACGCCGTCTTACCGGTGGGTTGCGAGGCCATAAATCGGCAGGTTCACGGATATGTTTAACCTTTGCTGGCAGGGTCATGCCATCACTCAATTGAAT
>JGI20160J14292_10004442_pt1 | contig 10393 bp, 7 predicted proteins | sample COG_10_FD_14292 | JGI IMG/M metagenome (IMG submission 14292) | reverse complement strand
TCAAAATCTTCAAGAGGAGCGAACGATTTTGTTATGTACTTTCCATTAACTCTTAGCTTTCCATAAAAGAAAGGCGACTTTGGTTGAGTAAAAAGTAAAACTCCTTTCTCAATTTTGTATTGCTTATTTTTCATATTGTAAAAGTGTATGACGTAGTATGACACTTTTAGAAAACAAATGATATATTCCATGCTACAATGTTTTACATTTTAAACGTTTACTATGCCTGGACTATTTAATAAAAAAGAATTTCGAGATAACTGTGGCTTTGGTTTAGTTGCTCATACGAATGGTAAAAAATCTCATAAAGTTATTCTCAATTCAATTAATGCTTTAGTTAGCATGACTCATAGGGGAGGTGTTGGCTCGGATGGTAAAACTGGAGATGGCTGCGGTCTTCTTTTTGATATAGATCATGCTTACTTTAAAAAAAAGATCGCAGAAGAGCAAAAAAAAGATTTAGGTGAACATTTTGCAGTAGGTCAAATATTTTTTACAAAAAAAATTAATACTATTATTCCTAAATTAGAAGAAATTTTGGATAAAGAGTCATTAACCTTAATCACAACGAGAGAAGTTCCAGTTCAAAAAAAAATTCTTGGTAAGATAGCTCTAGACTGCCTCCCGAATATCTATCAAATCTTTATTAAACCAAATTCAAAAGATTTCAATCATCAAGAGTTTGAAACAAAACTTATTCAGGCAAGAAAATTTATAGAAGAAATCTTTATGGATGACGAAGTACTGTATATATGCAGCATGTCATCAAAAACTATTGTCTATAAAGGTCTTATGCTTCCAAGATCAATTAAAGAGTTTTATCTTGACCTAAATCAAACAGATTTTAGAGCTTCGACATGTGTTTTTCACCAAAGGTTTTCAACAAACACCAGTCCAAGATGGCATCTTGCTCAACCGTTTAGACTCCTTGCTCATAATGGAGAAATTAATGCTATTAGAGGAAATAGGAACTGGGTAAAAGCTAGATCTTCAAAGTTTTCCACACCTTTAATTCCTAAAATTCAGAAATTTAAGGAACTTGTTAATGAATCTGGATCAGACTCTTCTTCTTTAGATAATATGATAGAGCTTCTTGTCAAAGGTGGGGTTAATTTATTCAGAGCAGTGAGAATGGTTCTTCCGCCCGCATGGCAAAATACTCAAACACTAGATCCAGATATTAGAGGTTTCCATGAATATAATTCCATGCATATGGAGCCATGGGATGGCCCAGCTGGAATTGTTATGGCAGATGGTAAATGGGCAGTATGTATTTTGGATAGAAACGGCCTTAGGCCAGCAAGGTATCAGATCGATTCAAGTAACATTATTACTATAGCTTCAGAAACTGGTGTTAATCCAGTTAATGAAGAAGATGTTCTAGAGAAAGGTAGAGTCCAACCAGGCGGTATCTTGGCAGTTGATACTTCTACTGGCAAGATTTTTAATGAGACTCAAATAGATGAAGATCTCAAAGAGCAATTTCCATATCGAAAGTGGCTTAGACAAAATGCTATATACATAGAATCAAGCTTAGATTCATATGAAGGACCTGGTCTAAGCAAATTGAACAAAATAAGTTTTTAACAGCATCAAAGCTTTTTCTTTTATTTAAGGAGGAGAGGGTATCGGTTATAAAGCCCCTGGCTGTTGAATCCCAAGAAGGGACAGGCTCTATGGGAGATGATACTGCCCTAGCTGTTATGAGTAAAATGCATAGACAGCTTTATGATTTTTTTAGACAGCAGTTTGCGCAGGTTACAAACCCACCAATAGATTCATTAAGAGAAGTCGGGGTAATGACATTAGAGACTTGTTTTGGACCTGAACTTAATATTTATGAGGAAACTGCTAATCATGCAAAAAGATTAGTTACAACTTCTCCCGTTCTTTCACATAAAAAACTAGCAGCAGTTTTAAAAAATAAATATTTTAAATCAGAAAGCATAGATCTGATTTTCGATAGCTCTATATCATTAAAGAAAGCAATAAAAATGCTACAAAAAGATGTGGTAAATATGGTTAAAAATGGCACCTCAATAATTCATCTAATTGAAGATGTTCCTCCTGAAGGAAAATTAACAATTAATGCATTATTAGCTGTTGGATCAGTGCATCAACATCTAGTTAAATTAGGATTAAGATCAGATGCAAATATAGTAATTAGCTCTTCGTCTGCAAGAGATACTCATCAAATAGCTTGCCTAATTGGATTTGGCGCAACTGCTGTTTATCCATCCTTAGCCTACCAAACAATTCTAGATTTGACTCAAAGAAATGAACTTAAGGGTCATCCTCATGAAAACTGTTCTAGGTATAGAAAAGGAATAAACAAGGGATTGCTTAAGATAATTTCAAAAATGGGAATTTCTACAATATCTAGCTATAGGGGTTCTCAGTTGTTTGAAATAGTCGGACTAGATAAAGATGTTGTTGATTTATGTTTTACTAACACAACTAGTAGAGTCAAGGGTAAAAGTTTTAAAGACTTGGATGCTCAGCTTAGATCTATTGATGATTATGCGAGATCAAACTTGTCTGATATGAATGTTGGCGGCCTTCTTAAATATATTCATGGTGGTGAGTATCATGCATATAATCCAGAGATAGTAAAAAAGTTACAAGAAGCAGTTAGTAGTGGTGCTAATAAAACTTATAAGGAATATGCAGGTCTTGTAGATAATAGACCTCCAGCTATGCTTCGAGATCTATTGCATATAAATACTGGAAAAAAAGAAATAGATATAAATAAGGTTGAGACCGAAAAGAATATATTAAATAGATTTGATTCTGCTGGAATGAGTTTGGGCGCTTTATCACCCAAGGCTCATGAGACGCTTGCTGAAGCAATGAATGAAATTGGAGGGAGATCTAATTCTGGAGAAGGTGGCGAAGCAGTTGAAAGATATGGCACTTCAAAAATGTCTAAAATTAAACAAATTGCCTCAGGTAGGTTTGGTGTAACGCCACATTATTTAGTTAATGCTGAGGTGCTACAAATTAAAATAGCTCAAGGGGCTAAACCAGGAGAGGGAGGTCAACTTCCTGGAGGAAAAGTTAATAAGTTAATAGCTAAATTAAGATATTCTACTCCTGGAGTTACTTTAATATCTCCTCCACCTCATCATGATATTTATTCTATAGAAGATTTAGCTCAACTCATATATGACTTAAAAGAGGTAAACCCAAATGCCCTTGTTTCTGTAAAATTAGTTTCTGAACCAGGCGTTGGAACTATTGCTTCGGGTGTAGCAAAAGCTTATGCAGATTTAATTACTATATCGGGACATGATGGAGGAACTGGAGCCAGTCCTCTAACTTCTATAAGGTATGCAGGTTCTCCATGGGAACTTGGACTAGCAGAGGCTCATCAAAGTCTTAGAGATAGTGGATTGCGTCACAAAGTAAGACTTCAAGCAGATGGTGGAATGAAAACTGGACTTGATGTAATTAAGGCGGCCATTCTTGGAGCAGAATCTTTTGGTTTTGGTACGGGACCAATGATAGCTATGGGGTGTAAATATTTAAGAATATGCCATCTTAATAATTGTGCTACCGGTGTAGCGACGCAAAGAGATGATTTAATTAACCAACATTTTGTAGGCGAAAAAGAGAAAGTTATAAATTATTTTAAATTTATTGCTAACGATGTCCGTCATCACTTGAGCGCTATGGGAGTTTCTAAGCTTGAAGATATTATTGGACAAACACAATATTTAGAAAAAATTAAAAATCTTGATTCACAGTATCAGTCAATCGATCTAAGTGATTTATTATTCAAAGATAAAAACCTTAAAGAATCTTTTTTCTGTACCTCAAAAAAGAATCCTCCATGGGATAAAGGAGTTTTAGCTAAGAAAATCCTCAAGGATACAAAAAACGCAATTGATAAAAATCAGCATATTGCTTTAGATTATAAAATACAAAATATTGATAGGTCAGTTGGAGCATCATTATCAGGTTATATTGCAAGTAATTTTGGAGAAGTAGGATTTAAAGCAGGTATAAATCTTAATTTTACTGGTTCTGCTGGACAGAGTTTTGGTTGCTGGAATGCTAATGGCATTAATTTAAGCATAGAAGGTGATGCAAATGATTATGTTGGAAAAGGCATGAATGGCGGAAGTATTATTATTAAAAATACTAATCATTATGCAAGGAACAACACTAATACATCTCTTGTTGGTAATACTTGTCTATATGGAGCAACTGGAGGTGAACTATTTGTATCTGGAAGAGCAGGTGAAAGATTTGCAGTAAGAAATTCTGGAGCAAATGCTGTTATCGAAGGCGCTGGTGATCATTGTTGTGAATACATGACAGGAGGACATGTTACTGTTCTTGGTTCTGTTGGAGCTAATTTTGGTGCAGGTATGACTGGTGGTTTTGCATATGTATTAGATGAAGACAAAACTTTTTTTGATAACTGTAATAGAGGTTCAGTCAACCTAGAAAGAATCACAACAGAAGATATGCAATCTCATAGGAAGCATCTTAAAGAAATAATTAAATCTCATTATAAAAATACTAGTAGTATTAAGGCTAAAGAGCTGGTTGATGATTTTGATAGATTTGAACCTTACTTTTGGCTTGTTGTTCCCGCGGCATCAAATATTCAGGATTTACTGAAAGCTACAACAGCTAACGCTGCTTAATTAAAAGGCCTCTTAAGACTCTCTTCTTGGAATTTATCTGTTTTAAAAGCAATACCTTTTGAATTAATTAATATTAAATTAAGCTTACCAGATGAAACTTTTTTATCATTTGAGAGATATTTTTTTAAATCTTTAAATTTATACTTTTCATAATTACTATCCAAACCTAAAGAATCAATTAAATTAATAATATTATCTAATTGGTGGATTTTTATATGGCCCTCAAAATAAGATATCTTTGCAGCAATTGACATGCCGAGAGTAACTGCAGCCCCATGAGTAATCCCTTTATAGTTATTAAAGGCCTCAATAGCATGACCAAAAGTGTGACCAAAATTTAAAATAGCCCTTACACCTGCTTCCTTCTCATCTTTAGTAACTATTTTTGACTTAGTATTGATCGACTCCTCAATAATTTGCTCTAGAATATTTAAATTTCTTTGCGTAATTTCTTTTGAATTTTCTTGAAGAATTTTATAAAGTTTTTTATTACCAATGAATGCATATTTGGCTACCTCGCCAAGGCCTGACTTAAATTCTTTTTCTGGTAGAGCCTCTAAATATTTACTATTAATAAGCACCATACTGGGATTATTAAATGAACCTACTAAGTTTTTACCTTGCTTGATGTTAATAGCTGTTTTGCCACCTACAGAAGAATCTACCTGTGAAAGAAGGGTTGTAGGAATCTGAATAAAGTTTATACCTCTTAAGTATGTTGCAGCACAAAACCCAGTAATGTCTCCTACAACTCCACCACCAAAAGCTATCATAGAATCAGACCTATCAAATTTTAGATCAGCAAGTTTTTCTTGAATACTTATGTAAGTTGCAAATGATTTAGATTCTTCACCACAAGGAATCATATGAAAATGTACTTGTTTATTAAAACCCAAAGCTGTCTTAAGTTCTTTTATATACTTCTTTGGTATCCCAGAATCAGTAATAACAAGAATTTTATTCTTAGATTTTAAGTGAGATGCAAGTCTTGTCCTTGTAATTGTATTTTTTCCAATTACAACCTCATACCTTGAATCTTTTTTCCCAACTTGAATAATCTTAGCCATAATTTTTAACTAATTTTATAATTTCTGAAGAAACTTCTTGGCTTGATTTATTTTCAGTATTTACTGTAAAGTCTGAGACTTCTTCATATAGACTCTCTCTAGCAATATGCAGGTTCTTAAGAATTTCTCCAGGGTCTCCATCTTTAAGCAATGGCCTATCTTTATCTTTAGAGGTTCTTTCTAATTGAACATCTATAGGAGTAGCTAGATAAAATACAGTACCTCTTGATGAAAGTAGCTCTCTATTGGTCTCAGATAAAATGATTCCTCCACCTGTAGATAAAACTATTGAGTTTTGCTGGACCATTTCTTCTAAGACTTTTGTTTCTCTTTTTCTAAAACCATCTTCACCCTCTAGATCAAATATCCAATCTATAGATGCTCCAGTTCTAGTTTCAATCTCTCCATCAGTATCAAAAAAATTGAGAAATAATTCACTTGAAATTATTTTTCCAACTGTTGATTTTCCTGATCCCATTGGACCGACTATAAATATATTCATAATAAGTTACTTGTAAGCTGAGATTTTACCATCTAACTCTTGAAAATACCTTTTTTCATATTAAAACTTGATTGTTTAAGAGATAATAATTAAATAACTATGTTAAACACAATCAAAATTTTCTTTTGGCTGGGCATCTCAGGCTGCGTAATGGCAATCATTGCTGTATTAACATCATTTTTTTTAATAAAACCTTCTCTTCCAGAAATATCTTTAGTTGACGAGTCTCAACTGCAAATGCCTCTTAAAATTTATACAGAGGATGGCGTTTTAATTGGTGAGTTTGGAGAGATTAAAAGAAGGCCTCTAGATTTTGATGAAATACCTTTAAATATAAAAAATGCCTTCCTTGCTGCGGAAGATGATGCTTTTTTTAATCATCAAGGTATAAGTTATACAGGTTTAATTCGGTCCATCATTAGATGTATTGGTCCTGATGGCTGTTTTGGGGGAGGTGGAACTATTTCTATGCAAGTAGTTCGCGGCTATCTTCTTACAAGAGACCAAACCATTCTAAGAAAACTAAAAGAAATTTTTCTTGCCTTGGAATTGGAAAGCAATCTTACAAAAGAAGAGATTTTTGAACTCTATGTGAATAGGAATTTTTTTGGTAATAGATCCTACGGTATTGAAGCTGCAGCCAACACTTATTTTAATAAATCAGTACTTGATTTAAATCTTTCAGAATCTGCTGCAATAGCTGCCATGGCCCAATCTCCATCTAGAATAAATGCAATTAAGGCTCCTATAAGAACAAAGCAAAGAAGAAATTGGATCTTATCAAGAATGTTTAAACTAAGACTGATAACTTATGAATCTTATAGTAGTGCTATAGATGATCCATTAGAAGTTACAAACAATATTGATTTATATGATGTTGATGGAAGATATATTGCAGAACTTGCAAGACAAGAAATTATTAGAAGGTATGGCCTAAAAGCCTATAAAAATGGATGGTCTGTTTATACAACAATTAATTCTAAATCGCAGGCTAGTGCTCTAAAGCATCTTAAAAACCAATTATCTATTTATCACAAAAGGCATGGATGGATAGATTCATTAAACTTTATAGAGATTTTTGATAAAGACCAACTAAGCCAGTTAGATCAATTAGACAATTCTTTTATTTTTGATGAAATTTCTAATGCCAGTTCTTTTGATGATAAAGAACTTCTAATTAATGAAATCAAATCTATATTTGATAACTTCCCTTTTTATAAATCCTATATAAAAGGGTTAGTAATAAAATTAAGTTCTGAAGAGTTATTTTATCTTAATGAAAAACTAGAAATTAATTCAATTCCTTGGTCGTCAGAATATGAGTGGGCTAGAAAAAGGTTAGATATTGATCAAAGAGGGTCAAAGCCAAAATCATTCAATGATTTTATAGATTTAGGTGACTTCATCTACTTGAAGAAATTTGATCAAACTTTTGTCTTAGATCAGATTCCAGTTGCAGAGGCATCATTGATATCAGTTGATCCAAATAATGGAAAACTTATTTCATATGTTGGCGGTCTGGACTTTAACAAAAGTAATTTTGATAGGGTTAGGCTTTCCTACCCTCAATCAGGTTCTAGTTTTAAACCATTTATTTATGCATCTGCATTAGCTAACGGCTATAACTTATCATCCCTAATTAATGATGCTCCAATAGCTTTTGAAGACAAAAATCTAGAAAGTGTTTGGAAGCCACAAAACTATACTGGTAAATTTTATGGCCCCACTTCAATCAGAGAGGCATTAGTTCAATCTATAAATATAGTATCTATAAAACTTCTTAGGGAGCTCGGCATAAATAAATCACATGAATATATAGAAAGGTTTGGTTTTGAGAAATCTAGACTTCCGGCAGATTTGTCCTTAGCTCTTGGATCAGGAAATTTTTCGCCAGTTGAAATGGTCAGAGCCTTTGGTGTAATTGCAAATGGTGGTTATTTGGTTGACCCATTTTATATAGATAAAATATTGGATAGAGACAATCAAGTTATATATTCTCATGAAGATTATGAAGAGTCTAAGAGCATTGATTCTTTAACAGCTTTTCCATGGCTCAATACAGTAGAGATGGAAGCCAAACGCCCATACACACTTTTAAAACCAATGAACAAGAAAGAAAAGGTAGTGGATGAAAGAATTGCATATTTAGTTAAAGATATTCTTCAAGAGCATATGAAAAGAGGTTCAGCTGGAAGAAGATCGGCTATTTTAAAAAGAAATGATATTGCAGGTAAAACTGGGTACAACCAATGATGCTATAAGTACATGGTTTTCAGGTTTCCATGACAATTTAGTAACTACAGTTTGGGTTGGTACAGATGACTTTTCCTCACTGGGTAAAAATGAGTTTGGATCTTCTATAGCTCTGCCTATTTGGGTTGACTATATGGGTGATCAGTTAGAAGATCTAGAAATTAAAGAAAATTCCATACCTGAAAAATTATCATTCATCAAAGTCAATCCTGATACTGGAAAGCCAAATGATGGAAATGATATTAATGGTTATTTTGAGCTTTTCTTAGATGAAAATATTATTGATTAACTTTTAAATATATTTAAAGAAAGTAACTCCCAAATATTATCAATATAACTGCTAGGTGAATCTTTAAATTTAGATCGAATATATCTACCAACATTTCCTTCTAAACAAGTAACAATTAGTTGAGCAGATATTCCAGGTTGAGTAATTAATTTATCAGTATCTTCTGAAAGCATCTGTTTAATTGATAGCTCAAATCTTTCAAAAAATTGATTTACTGAGTCTGTTACATTTTGCTCATCTGATGAAAGTGCTTCTCTTGATAAAAGTCTTGCAAATCCTTTATTTTTTTCAATAAAGATCATAAAAAATAAAAATGCATTTTTTACTTTTTCTTTTGAGTTAAGATCCGCTTTTTTAAGTTCGCCACATTTAGTAAAAATTGCATCATCGCAAAAAGAAAATAACTCTGCATAAATAGCTCTTTTACTTGGAAAGTGCCTATAAAGAGCAGCTTCAGTTATTTGTGATTTTTCTGCCAACAATGATGTAGTTATTTTTGATAGATTTCTTTCTTCCAGCAATCCAGCTAGAGCTTGTAAAATAATGTTTTTTCTATCATTTTTCATGACTTAGTCTAAATTTATATCAATATCAGGGCAAATGCGAGATAGTTCTGAAAGAAAAAGATCTTTAATCTCATGCATTTCCTCCAAAGAATCACCTTCAAATCTTAAAACTAGTTTCGGTGTAGTATTTGATGCTCTTATTAGCCCCCAGCCATTTTTAAAATTCACTCTTAATCCATCGATTGTAATTTTTTCACCATCTAGCTTACAGTTGTCTTCAAAATCCTTAATAATTGAAAATTTATTTTCATCAGTAACTGATATATTTAGTTCAGGTGTTGAAAATGATAGAGGAAACTCATTAATGAGGTCTGATATAGTTTTATCTGTCTTAGTTAATATTTCAGCAATTCTTGCTCCTGAATAGTGTCCATCATCAAAGCCATACCACTTATCATTAAAAAATATATGGCCGCTCATTTCACCACCAAGAAGTGCATTATTCTTCTTTATTGCCTTTTTTATATGGAAATGACCTGTAGGTGACATTACAGGAACGCCTCCAAGATCTGAGATAAGATTTTCCAATTGATTTGAGCATTTCACATCAAAAACTATTTTACCTTTATTCCTAGACAATATATCTTTTGAAAATAACATCATTAGCTTGTCAGGAAAAATAACCTCTCCTTTATTTGTTACCAATCCTACTCTATCACCGTCTCCATCAAACGCTAATCCTAGATCAGCATTTTGTTTATTCACTTCAGTTATAAGGTCTTCAAGATTCTCTAGCTTGCCAGGATCCGGATGATGATTTGGAAAATTTCCATCTACCTCACTGTAAAGTTCTATAACTGAGAATCCAATTTTTTTGAAAAGATCGGGTGCAATACATCCAGCTGCTCCATTGCCACAATCAAGAATTACTTTTAACTTTTCTGGATTTTCAACAGAGATATTTTCTGACACTTCATCAAGATATAGTTTTTTAATGTCAGTATATTCAATAGTACCTTTTTCATTTATTTCTTCTAAGTCACCTAGTAATTCAAATATTTCTGTTCCTGATACTGGTTTGTCATCAACCACCATTTTGATACCATTATGATTTTTTGGAT
>JGI20160J14292_10004429_pt1 | contig 10413 bp, 13 predicted proteins | sample COG_10_FD_14292 | JGI IMG/M metagenome (IMG submission 14292) | reverse complement strand
TTGGCCAAAATCAACATGCCTATGATCGCTTGCGGGAGGCCGGAGCCACGCAGCCTTTGGAGACGGCACAAGATTTGAGCCGCCGCGTGGCGGCGTTGATGGAACCTGACCAATGCGCCGAGATGGCCGCTGCGGGTTGGGAGGCTGTCTCAGAAGGGGCAGAGGTGACGGATCGTTTGGTGGAGATAACCTTGCAAAAACTGGGTCTTGGGGAAGCGCAACAATGATACGCACGCCGCAGTTTTGGCATCAACCGCCGGGGGTCTTGGCTTATGGTCTATGGCCTTTGGGCTGGCTCTATGGCGCGGCAACGGCTTGGCGGCAAAGCCAGGCGTCGCAGGCGCATCATGCGCGCTGCCCCGTGATTTGTGTTGGAAATATCAATGCCGGCGGCACGGGAAAAACCCCCGTGGTTATTGCATTGGCCGAGCATCTGAGGCGCGTGGCCGGAAGGTTGTGGCCTTGTCGCGCGGCTATGGTGGCACTGTCGCCGCGCCAACTTTGGTTGACCCCAAAAACACATGGGGCGGGGGAGGTGGGCGACGAACCTTTGCTGATTGCTGCCTTTTGCCCTGTGGTGGTGGCGCGCAAAAGAGCCGAAGGTTTGGCCCTAGCTTTGGCGCAAAACCCAGATGTGATTTTGATGGATGATGGCTTCCAAGATCCCTCTGTGCACAAAGATTTTTCGATCGTTGTCGTCAATGCCGCCCTTGGATTTGGCAATGGGTTTTGTGTGCCGGCCGGCCCCTTGCGAGAGCCCCTGGCCAAGGGTTTGGCGCGTGCGGATCTTTGCCTGTCAATTGGTGAGGCGGCAGCGCAGCGGCGGTTTGAGGCTTTGGGGCCAGACCATGCGCATTTGCGGGTTGAGGGCCAGATCAAACCATTGCTGACAGGCATGCCATGGCAGGGGCTACCGGTTTTTGCCTTTGCCGGGATTGCCCATCCAGAAAAATTCTTTGCCACCCTGCGCGATCTTGGCGCCAATGTTTTGGGCTGTGAAGCCTTATCGGATCACGAACCGCTGTCGCTGCCCTTGATGAAACGGCTGGCTGCAAAGGCGCGGTCGCTGAATGCGCAATTGGTTTGTACAGAAAAAGATGCGGCCAGGTTACCGGCTCAATATCAAAGGGATGTTTTGGCCTTGCCCGTGCGGCTTGAGATCCAAGATTGGTCCAAGATCGATGAAAAACTCATCAACCTTGGACTTTGATTTTATTGAGCATCCAGAATTTTTTGCAATTCTGCGTAGGACATATTGGCATATTTCACACCATTGATGATGAAAGACGGGGTGGAAGAGATTTCATCTTCGGCCCGGTTCGCCTCATACCAAGCCACCAGGTTTTGTGCTTTTTCCCCATCGGTAAAGCAGGTCTGAACATCTTCTTGAGACAGGCCGGCGGTGATGCCAATGCGGCGCAAATTCTCTGCAATTTCGGCCGGGGTGCCTTTGGTCCATTCGGATTGCTTGGTGTAGAGAAGATCTGAGATGGCAAAGAACTTATCAGCCCCGCCGCAGCGTGCGACGATGGAACCCCAGAGGCCATAGCGGTCAAAATAGATCTCGCGATAAGTAAAACGCAGTTTGCCCGTGTCGATATAATCAGCTTTGAGTTTTTGAAACACATCCTTGTGGAAAGTGCGGCAATGGGGGCAGGTGTAGCTGGCATATTCTGTCATCTGAATTGCCGCGTCTTCGGCGCCAAGTGTCATCTCGAGAATAGAGGATGTGTCAATCTCACCGGCCTCTGTTGCATTGGCGGCACCAAAGCCTGGGGCCGTTAGTCCAGAGGGCGTGGGTGCCTTCACCGTATAAGCACCGATGCCCAAGGCGATTACAAATACCAATCCGATCACATAGGTCTTTTTCATCTCAAGATCTCTTTTCATGTTTCATAATGTTTTCACCGAAGGCTGCCAAAGCTGCTCTTAGGCCGTCGTCCTTGATCTCGCAAGCAATGGCCTTGGCTTTTTGAGCCGTGGCGGGGCAGGGCGCTGGGGGCGCACTTTTCGGTAAGGCTCCAAACCGGGCTTTGCCGTCAGAAAATCCGATGGGGGCTGTTTGGGTGATGCGGATGCGGGAAATCGCGTTGTAGCCATAGCAGGCATTCACCTTCTCGCGCAGTTGCGGCACTTGCATGGCCAGCATTTCAGCCTGTGGGCCAGTGGTCAGGACAACCAATGTCGCACCAAACCCCTTTTGCGCATAGCTGACTTTCACCGGTGTGCATATTTCCGCGATAGGTGCACCAACAATTTCTGACCAATGGGTCAGCAGCCGTGTGATCGCAAAACCACGCGATTCACCTGCATTTCGAAGTTTTTGCTCGACCAAAGCCGAGGTGCGCCGAAAGCCCGCTCTGCGTTTTTCAGATCCGCTTGCATTTTTTTGCATCGATTTTGCNGACTCTTCCTGATTTACCCTATTTTACCTGAAGCCGGGCGCAACGCCACCACTTTTGTAGAAAGCTACTCAAACTTGCGTGATTTCATGAATTCAACTGAGCTTTTGAACTGGTATGATCTCCATGCACGGGAGTTGCCTTGGCGGGTCAGCCCGGCCGCGCGCGTGGCCGGGCAGCTGCCCGATCCTTACCGTATTTGGCTCTCTGAAATTATGTTACAGCAAACCACTGTGGCGGCGGTGAAGGCCTATTTTTTGAAGTTTACAGCGGCATGGCCGACGGTGGTGGATTTGGCGGCCGCTGAAGATGCCGATGTGATGGCAGCTTGGGCGGGGCTGGGCTATTATGCCCGAGCGCGCAATTTGTTGAAATGCGCCCGGGTTATTGTGGCGGAGCATGGTGGACAATTCCCGGCAAGATCGCGCGGCCTTGCAAAACCTGCCGGGCATTGGCCCCTATACCAGCGCCGCTATCGCTGCGATCGCATTTGATCATGCGGAAACGGTGGTGGATGGCAATGTTGAGCGGGTCATGGCGCGTTTGTTTGATCTCCACGCGCCGCTTCCACAGCGAAGGGCGCGCTGACGTCATATGCCGCCAGTCTAACCCCCCCGGCGCGGCCCGGCGATTATGCACAAGCGGTGATGGATTTGGGCGCCACGATTTGCACACCAAAATCACCGCGCTGCGCCCTTTGTCCATGGCATGATATTTGCGCGGCGCGAAAAGTAGGCACTGCGGCCGAATTGCCGAAGAAATTACCAAAGGTGAAAAAATCCACGCGCTTTGGGACCGCTTATGTTGCGCGGCGCAGCGACGGGGCTGTCTTGCTGGAGCAGCGCCCAGAGCGCGGCTTGCTGGGCGGCATGTTGGGCTGGCCCGGCAGTGAATGGCGCGAGACGCCGCCGGATGCGATCCCTCCGATCCAGGCAGACTGGATCGAGGCACCGGGTGAGGTGCGCCATACGTTCACGCATTTCCATCTGCGTCTGCGGGTGATGGTGGCCCAGGTTGATGCCCAGCAAACCAATCAAACATTCACCGCCGCTGAGAACTTCCGGCCCGCAGATCTTCCCACCGTTATGCGCAAGATTTGGAGCATGGCAGAGGCAGAGACCTAGCCGGTCTTGTCAGGTAGAACCTCAAACCTTAGTCTGAATTATGGGCATAGATTTTTAATGTGGCATCATTCCGGGCCGCCTTTGTGCTGAAAAAATATTTTTAGCCCCGCATTGGCGCAGTATTTTCGACTTAAGGGCCGTTATGTGCCTGAGATTTCAAGGATTGAAAAATGGCTGATCTGAGCCTGACGCCGGAGATTGGGCAATGGCGCAAGGTTTTATCCTTTTGGGTGTCTTATTTGCTGTTCCCTTTGATCTGGGCGAGCGCCATTTTGGGCGGCTGGTGGGTATTGCTTGCCCCGGTGCTGGCTTGGTATTTGTTCTCGCTGCTTGACTTGGCGTTTGGTCTATCTCACGCCAATGAGGATCCGGCAATGGATGTCTCGGCTTTGGCAGGTTACCGATGGGCCACTTTGCTTTGGGCGCCTTTGCAGTTTGTCAGTATTTTTGGCCTATTGATCTATGTCTCGCATTCGGCTCACTGAATTTTTGGGAGCAATTGGGGCTTTTTTACAGTTTGGGCGTCATGTCTGGTACGATTGGCATCAACTATAGCCATGAAATGATGCACCAAAAAACTGCGGTTGAGCGCTGGATGGCAGATCTGCTTTTGGCGATGGTGCTGTATTCGCATTTTCGCAGTGAGCATTTGTTGGTGCATCATCGCTATGTCGCAACCCCGCGGGATCCGGTCACGGCGCGCTATAATGAGAGTTTCTACCGGTTCTTTCCCAGGGTGCTGAAGCAGTGCTTTTTTTCTGCCATAAGCGCCGAGAGGGCCATGCTGCGCCGGGCCGGGCGCGGGTTTTTCCATCCAAAGAACCCGCTGTTGCGATATGTTGTGTTGCAGGTTGGCTTTGCGCTTTTGGCCTTTGGTATCGACGGTTTTGCCGGGGCGCTCCTCTTTGCCTTTCAGGCTTTTGTTGCTGTTTGGCAGCTGGAACTGGTCAACTATGTTGAGCATTACGGGTTGACGCGCAAACATTTGGGCGATGGCATCTATGAGCATGTCTTGCCGCGCCATTCNTGGAATGCGGCACATCGGGCNTCCAATTGGTTGCTGATCAATCTGCAACGTCATTCNGACCATCATTACAANCCAGACCGCCCCTANCCTTTGCTGCAAACCTATGCGCCTGAGGAGGCCCCGCAATTGGCCTTTGGGTATCCGATTATGGCCATGATGGCGATGTTTCCTTGGCGGTTTCGCCGGTTCATGAATCCAAAAGTGCAGCGCTGGCGTAAAATGTATTATCCGGAGATTGCGGATTGGGCCCCGTATAACAAGGCTACAAATCCCTTGCCGCGATAAAAAATGCCCCACCAGAACGGCAGGGCATAAGGTGGCGCTTGGCATAGAGATGCAAGCACAGGCGAAACTTGTGTGTTCAGATGGATTTAGTTGGGGCGTTGACGCATTTCCGAGCGAATTTGTTGGCGCAGTAGATCTATAGAGACCGTTTTGCCATCGCGGCGGAAGTTCCAATAAGACCACCCGTTGCAGGACGGTGCATTTTCCAGAACCGCACCCACTTGATGGATGGAGCCAACGGCCTCGCCGCTGACCAACGTACCATCGGCGCGCACTTTGGCCTCTTTGCCGCGTGGGCTGGTGAGCACTTCACCCGGCCGCAACATACCGCGCTCGACGAGCTGACCAAAGGCGACCCTGGGTTCTGCACGTTTGGACAGGCTGACGCCAGGGCGTCGCTGTCATATTTGCGCAGGTTGTCGATCCGCTTTTGGGCAACTTTGCGGTATGCCTCTTCGCGCTCAATTCCGATAAAGTCACGGCCCAGCATTTTTGCCACAGCCCCCGTCGTGCCTGTGCCAAAGAATGGATCGAGCACCACATCGCCGGGGTTGGTGGTCCCAAGCAGAACCCGGTGCAGCAGGCTTTCCGGTTTTTGCGTCGGATGGGCCTTGTCACCGTTTTCATCCTTTAGCCGCTCATGCCCGTTACAAATCGGCAGCACCCAATCGCTGCGCATTTGAATACCTTCATTCATGGCTTTAAGCGCTTCATAGTTGAACGTATATTTTGACCCTTCAGCTTTGGATGCCCAGATCATGGTTTCATGCGCGTTGGTAAAGCGCTTGCCGCGGAAGTTTGGCATGGGGTTTGACTTACGCCAGACCACATCATTCAAGATCCAATAGCCCGCATCTTGCAAGGCTGTGCCGACCCGGAAAATATTGTGATAACTTCCAATCACCCAGATCGCGCCATTGGGCTTGAGAATACGCCTTGCCGCTTTCAGCCAGTTGCGGGTGAAAGTGTCATAGGCTGCAAAGCTGTCGAATTGATCCCAGTGATCATCAACTGCATCCACCTTGGAGTTGTCCGGGCGGTGAAGATCTGACTTGAGCTGTAAGTTGTAGGGCGGATCGGCGAAGATAAGATCGACGCTGTTTTCCGGGAGTGTGTTCATGACATCGATGCAGTCGCCATCGATAATTGTGTTCAGCGGCAGCCCATCGACTGCCGATTCATTTGGTTTTTGATTCATTTTTCTGCCTCTGCCCATGGTGCATTTTCGCACTCGTTGGTTGAGCCATAGGATGAGTCAGGAACGATTCGGCGTCAATTTCTTTTTCTTATCAGCAGTTTAAATTTTTTCCTTGATACAAGATATTGTGTACCGGTTTGAAGGTTCGTCTATGGTGTGGGGTCACCCCGAAATCTTGGAGGGCTTTTAGATGCTGTGCTGTCGGGTATCCGGCATTTTTTTCCCACCCATAACCGGGAAACTGTTGCGCTAAATCACACATGACCAAATCACGCCTAATTTTTGCCACAATTGATGCAGCCGCAATCGACACTGACAGAGAGTCCCCTTTGACCAAAGCAGTGGCGGGGATTTCAAGATTGCCTGGAATGATATTGCCATCCACCAGCACGTGATCTGGTGTTTGCTTCAACCCTGCCACAGCGCGTTCCATTGCCAGATGCGCGGCCCGCAGGATATTGATCTGCTCAATCTCACGTTCTGAGGCACTGGCCACCGAAACATCCGCATGGGCCAGAATGCTCTCAAGCAAGGCATCGCGCTTTTTGGCGGAGAGTTTCTTGCTGTCGTTCAATCCTATGGGGATATGTTTCGGGTCCAAAATAACAGCGGCCGCAAAGACAGGGCCGCTGATCGGGCCGCGGCCGACTTCATCGACGCCGGCAATCACCTGGNAGCCTTGCGCCTGAAGGATGCGTTCATGGNCATATGTTGGCAATTGTGTCATGGCCTCTCAATACGCCCATTCGATCTGATGTGCCATTGCGCAAAAGTTTTTGATGAAAACGGGTTGGTTGCCGGGTCTCATGCTCTATAGGTAATCGGAATTAAATTTGAACGGAGCTGCACGCATGTCCTTCACCCTGGCCACTTGGAATATTAATTCGGTCCGCCTACGCGAGCCGATTGTTTTGCAATTGCTCCGCGAGGAGGCGCCTGATGTCTTGTGTTTGCAAGAGTGCAAAAGCCCTGTTGAGTTGATCCCAACCGCGGGTTTTGCAGACTTGGGGTATCCCCACATGGTGGCGCGTGGTCAAAAAGGATATAATGGTGTGGCCATCTTGTCCAAAATTCCGCTGGAGGATGCGGGGAGTTTGGATCTGGCACAACTGGGGCATGCCCGGCATGTGGCGGCCCGTTTGCCCAATGGGGTGACCATCCACAATCATTATGTACCTGCTGGAGGCGATGTGCCGGATCGGGAGCAAAATGAGAAGTTCGGACAAAAACTCGATTATCTCACCGAGCTGCGCGATATTTTTGCGGCACAAAAACCTCAGCGGTCCATCTTGGTGGGCGATTTGAATATTGCCCCTCGTGAAGATGATGTGTGGGATCACAAGAAGCTGCTCAAAATTGTCAGCCATACGCCCATAGAGGTGGCGCATCTCAATGAGGTGATGTCTGCAGGCAATTGGGTGGATGTGACCCGGCAGGATATTCCCGATGGCTTGCTCTACAGTTGGTGGTCCTATCGGGCCAAAGATTGGGATGCAGCGGACAAAGGGCGCCGCTTGGACCATGTCTGGGCCACATCCGATATTTCTGCCGCGGCGCATTCCAGCCGGGTGCTGCGTGAGGCGCGGGGGTGGGAGAAACCCTCCGATCATGCGCCAGTTTTTGCCAGCTTTGATCTGTAAGGGCTCTTGGCAAATGCCATTGAGACACTCATATAGAGCCTAACTTTAAAGGAATTTACCATGTTGGAACTGAACACTGCCGCCCCGACAACCGACGCCGGCGCGTTGATCAAAGACGGATCAGAACAGAGCTTTATGCAAGATGTGATAGAAACATCGCAGTCCGTGCCGGTGATTGTGGATTTCTGGGCGCCATGGTGTGGGCCGTGCAAAACTTTAGGCCCGGCTTTGGAAGCTGCTGTGACGGCGGCGCAGGGTGCCGTGCAGATGGTGAAGCTGAATGTCGATGAAAACCAAGCCATTGCTGGTCAGCTGCAAATCCAATCCATTCCAACCGTCTATGCGTTTTGGCAGGGAAAACCGGTTGATGGCTTTCAAGGTGCGGTGCCCGGGTCGGAAATCCAAGCCTTCGTGGATCGTGTGTCCGCTATGGGCAATGGTGCTCCAGACGGCGGGCTTGCCGATGCTTTGAGCGCGGCCCAAGAGATGCTGGCGGATGGTGATATTGAAGATGCCGCACAAACTTTTGCTGCGATTTTGGAAGAAGAACCTTCAACGGTGGGCGCCTATGCTGGCCTGGCGCAATGCTATCTCGCGCAGGGTGATTTGGAGCAAGTAGAAGCGACCCTGAATGGGGCTCCCGCAGAGATCAGCAAGGCACCCGAGCTTGAGGCGCTTTATGCGCAACTCGAGCTGGCCAAGCAAGCGGCAGGTGCTGGACCGTTGGGGGAATTGCAAGCTGCAGTTGAGGCAGAGGGCGGTAATCACCAAGCACGGCTCGACTTGGCCATTGCGCTCCACGCGGCGGGTGATGCGCAGGCGGCGGTGGATCATCTTTTGGAGCTGTTCCGCAGAGATCGAGAATGGAATGACGCTGCAGCAAAAACCCAGCTTTTTACTATTTTTGATGCATTGCCCGCGAATGATCCCGTTGTTTTGAACGGGCGTCGTAAACTATCGTCTTTAATATTTGCATGATGCCCAAGCCGAGCTAGCTAAGACTCATGACATTTAAATTCGATATGCCCGATGTGATCCCCGTTTTCCCTTTGCCCGGGGCGCTGCTTTTGCCGCGTGCGAAACTGCCATTGCATATCTTCGAGCCGCGCTTTCTCAGCATGATTGAGGATTGCATGAAAACCTCGAGCCGATTGATCGGCATGGTGCAGCCTTATCAGGCGCGGGATGGCGAGACACGGCTGCATTCTATCGGCTGCGCTGGGCGGCTCAATCAATTTTCGGAAACCGAAGATGGCCGCTATATGGTCACGCTCTCTGGCATGAGCCGGTTTCGGATTAAAGATGAGGTGGAAGGGTTCACCCCATATCGCCGATGCCATGTGTCTTGGGCTGGTTTTGAGCGTGACTTGGGCAAGATTGAACGAGACGAAAATTTTGATAGAGCCAGCTTCATGGCCGCGTTGAAACGCTATTTTGATGATCGGCAGCTCTCGACCGATTGGGACACGATGCAGGAGGCAGATGATGAGTTGCTGATCAACTCATTGTCCATGCTTTGCCCGTTTGAACCCGAAGATAAACAGGCCTTGCTCGAAGCGCCGAGCCTCAGCACCCGGCGTGAAACATTGACCACATTGCTTGAATTTGCCCTGCGCGGCGGGGCTGACGAGGATTTCTTACAATGAGTGACATAGATGGAAAAATGTTGGAGGCGCTGATTTGTCCCCAAACGGGCGGGCCTTTGATCTATGATGCAAGCGCTCAGGAGCTGATTTCAAAATCTGCACATTTGGCCTATCCAATTCGCGAAGCGGTTCCGATCATGTTGGTGAGCGAAGCCCGCGAAATTGATGAGCCTAATCCTTAAAGAGGCTCACCCCTCAGCAAGCGCGGTGGATCTCCCGCGGCGCCTGCGGCTGTGGCAACAAAACCTGTCCGCAATTTGGGCGCGGCATTGATGAGCCCCATGCCGAGATCGCGAATGCCGCGCAAAATCGGATTGTTGTTTGAGAATAATCTGTTGAAGCTGTTGGTCGCTGTGCACAGCAGAGCGTTATCAAATCCGCGCCATTTTTGGTATTCGGCAAGCGTGGTATGAATGCCAAGATCCTGACCTCGGCGCTTGGTGTCACAGAGCACCTCGGCCAAAGCTGCGACATCTTTAAAGCCAGAATTGAGCCCCTGCCCGGCAATCGGATGCACCGCATGGGCAGCATCGCCGATAAGAGCAACCCGAGTGGCAATCATGCGATGGGTTGTGGACAGCGACAAAGGGTAGATATACCGCTCGCCTGCCAGAGAAATCTCACCGAGAAAATCGCCAAACCTTGGGCGCAGGATGCTGAGATAATCCTCATCACTCAGGTTGTGAATGTCTTGCGCGACCTGTCGTTGTTCGGTCCAGACAATGCCACTGCGATTTTGCGTTAGGGGCAAAATGGCCAAGGGGCCAGAGGGCATGAAATATTGATGTGCAATTCCGTGATGTGGTTTTTCATGGGCGATGGCACAGACCAAAGAGGATTGGTTGTAATCCCATCCTGTGCGCGTCAGACCGGCCATCTTGGCGGTGCGTGAGCTGCGCCCGTCAGCCCCGACCAAAACTGCGGCTGTAAGCGGGGGATGCCCTTCAACGGTGACGGTGACATGGGTGGAATGGACGGTTTGTCCGGTGATGGTCTGTCCGGCCCGGAAGACCACATTGGAGGCCTCCACTGCCTCTGCCAAATGCGCCCGCAGGTGGCGATCTTCCACCATATATCCCATCGGACCTTGA
>JGI20160J14292_10004425_pt1 | contig 10423 bp, 9 predicted proteins | sample COG_10_FD_14292 | JGI IMG/M metagenome (IMG submission 14292) | reverse complement strand
CTTTCAGGGAGGCCCCATGGCTGGAGCACAAGCCGATATTCACACGAAAATTTTAACCGCCAGCACCACTGAGGAGTTGATGGGTATTTACGACAACTGGGCTCAGGGCTATGAAACACAGCTGCTCGATGAGTGGGGTTATACCAGCCCGCAGACGGCGGTTAAGCTCCTAGCGTCTGCAATGCAGCTGGACGCAGTGCATGTGCTGGATGCCGGTTGTGGCACCGGTCTAGTTGGTCTTGCTCTTAACGAGGCAGGCATCGTGCATCTTTCAGGCATTGATTATTCGCCCGGTATGCTTGCGGAGGCTCGCCAAAAAGGGGTCTATCAGGCGCTTGACTGTATGGATATGAATCAGCCACTTGCCATCGCCGCGGATGTCTACGATGCCGTGACGTGCATTGGCACATTTACCTCCACCCACGTCGCTCCCGAGGCCCTGTCTGAGCTGATTCGTGTTACTCGCTCGGGAGGTGCTGTTGTGTTTACTGTGCGCGACGACTACTGGGTTGCCACAGGGTTTGCCAACTTGGTGGCAGAACTTCACACGTCGGGCAGGGTGGTCATCGAGCAAATACGCCTCGAGCCCTACATTCATTCGGAGGGTTCTAAATGCCGATTTGTCGTACTAACCGTGCTTTGAAAGCGTCGGTCTGCACAGCAAGGGAATTAAGTAGAACCAGCCCAGTAGCGGTAGCGGCAGTATCCAAAGTAGCGACCACCAGCCTGACTTACCCACATCGTGCAGTCGCCTGATGGTGACCGACAGCGTTGGAATTCCCATGATGGGGCGATACATCAGGACCAATACACCCACCTCAGGATCAACCAGTCCCATGGGAATATATTGACCAAACGGGAGATCTTGAATACTGACGGCTGAGGTCACGAACACTTCATCGACGGTNGCGACCACCAGATACAAAACAACAAAAAGAAGCATGAAATACCAAAAGTCGGCTCTTGACGCAGTGCCGTGGAAGTCAAATGTCCGTCTAAAACCCGATATCGATGCGTTGAGAAAGTGCTTCATGAGGTCATTTCGCGCTACTGTTTTGGCGAGGTTTGATGCTGCCGCGGCGAGGTTTGATAAAGCCCGGAGAAAGACATGCGATTGGGCGTAAGTTCAAATGGTAACCTGACTGATCGGAAATCGAATGAATTTCAGATGTCGGTTTATGCTCTTAGGCGTGATTTTGGACAAGTTAAAAGTGGCGCGCCCACCAGGACTCGAACCTGGAACCTCATGCTTAGAAGGCACGTGCACTATCCGGTTGTGCTATGGGCGCGGGGGCGCGAAGTATCGCACACTCGCGAGGGTTTATTCCACGACATCGCGACCTTGGCAGTCTGTACCCGGAACAGGCTTCTCAGTCCAGATTTGCAACAGTTGCATGAGCGCGGTTGAGAGACTCAGGACGACAATGCTTACCCGTAAGGTGACGGGCAGTTGCTCGGATTGAGCGACAGTGAACAAAATAGCGGTCACAGACGCGCAGTAGACGGTGACTAAGGTCCTCGCTGTCAATGGTGCGCGCGAATCTGCTGCGCCCTCATGCATCGAGTGACTGAGCCTAAAGCCCAGCCACAGCGCGACCAAACCAGCTAAAAACCAAAGGGGGGCTACCGTGACTTCCATCATTAAACCTCGTTGCTCGCCATTGAAATGAAAATGAAATCGCACCCAATGTAGTCAATCTGCGGCATCGAGTCGACAGAGTCCTCACCAATAGGTCAGTCTGCCCCCAAGATCGCCTGAGTCGCAGTCTCGAGCAGTTCCTCAGCCTTGACGTCTTCATCGAAGGTGTCGAGCAAGTGATTGTGTCTGAGGGTCGCGATACCGTGAACGGTTGACCACAGTAGCGTTGCTGTCCTCATCGGGGAGTGAGGTTGCGGACTGCTTTGACGGGTCGTGTACAGCTCAACAGCGTCTAGCAGAATCTGAAATCCAGCCGCCATCGCTGGTGCGGTGCCTTGCTTTATCTCAGTACTGCCTCGGTACTCCCACATGAGTCTGAAAAAGGTCCGCTTTTCCTCGGCAAACCGAAGGTAGGCGCTCCCCAGTGCTTCAAAGTGTGCCAGTGTTCCCCGTTCTACCTCAGCCTCAGCGGCCAGTAAGTACTCTGTAAAGGTCCCATGAATTAACTCTGCGACCGCCGACACCAGTGCCTCTTTGTCTTTAAAGTGTCGGTAGAGTGCGGCTGCACTGACACCGCTCAGTTTGGCAACTTGTGTAATCGTAATGTCATAGCTGCCACTGGACTCGACGAGCTGTGCGGCGACACCGATGGCGCAGTTCCGCAAGTCGCCGTGATGATACGTTCGGCTGGATACGCTCATGGATAGGCCTGATCTGCCTGCTGCAGTGCCCGTTCGACCCGATTATCACGTGGTGCGCCCAGTAGCACGTAGGCAGGGGGAACCAGGTAAAACGACACGATTGTCGAGAGCAGTACACCGCCAGCAATGGCCATGGCGAAAGGTGGCCAAAATTGACTGCCCTCGAGTATGAGCGGGAGAAATCCACCGAACGTAGTCAGGGTCGTTGACACGATATGACGACTTGCTGCAAGAACTTCGTTACGCATTGCCAGTTTGTCACCGTTCGAGGCCGCTGGGGACTGTTGAAATGAGGTCAAAATAATGATGCAGGCGTTGATCGCCACCCCGATCGATCCGACAACGCCGATTAATGCTTGAATTCCCAGCGGGTATCGGAAGAGGGCAAGCGCCAAAAAGCTGAGCCCAAACGCGCACACCACGACGCCGAAGGCAAGGGCCGTGAGACGCCAGGAATTAAAGGTCAGCATGATCGTGCCAACGAGTAGTGAGAGCACCAGACCTACGGGCCCGATGAGATCATTGACGACTTCGTCTCGCTCCGCACTGTCGCCGCCGAACGAGTAGCGATAGCCGGGGGGCATGGGAATGGGGTTGTCTTCCAGCGACGCCCTGAGCAGTTTAAGTGCCTCCTCTGGCAACACGCCACGTGTTAAAAAAGCTTGTACTTCGTTGACGCGCTCGCCGTTTTTCCGTCCGATCGGCGCGTCTTCAGGAATCAGTTCAAGCCTCCCAAGATTGGCGAGAGGGACCTGCTGAGTGCGGCCTTTACTGTCGATAAGTGACACCGTTAAATTCAACAGGTCGTCACTGGTTTGCCAGTTGTCGCGTTCTAATTTCACGCGCACATTGAGCCGCTCAGTATCCTCAAGTACTGCCCCGCCAATACGTCCGCTGAGCCGACCGTCAATGAGTTGCGCCAGTTGAGTACGCTCAATACCCAGTCGTCGCAGCTTGTCACTGTCTGGCACAAACTGAACTTTGGGTGCTGCGGGGGTGATGGACAATCGGGTGTGCGTAATATCCGGAAGCGACTGCATGCGCCGCCGGAAAGTTTCGCCCAAAGATCTCAGTGTGTGCGAATTTGGGCCATAAACGATCACTTCCAAAGGTGCGGCGACCGGGGGGCCTTGATCGATACCCAGTACAATGACCTGTGCCTCGGGGTAGTTGCGATCAAACTGGGTTTGTAGTCGCCGAATCAGCTCGTTTGTCTGATTCTCATCGGTTGTCAGAACCATTGCCTCCGCCCAGCCAGGGGCGTTACGGCGATTCGATCGTAAGTTGTAGTAGAACGCGGGGGGACTCTCACCGACCGACCAGTCGACACGACGAATCAGCGGTTCTGCCTGAAGTTCGTCGTCAATTTGATTGACGAGAGCGTGTGTTTCTTCGATGCCTGACGTGCTGGGCATGTCGAGCCGAATATAGACTTGGTCTCGATCTGTACCGGGAAAAAATTGATTGGTAAGAGTGGCAGCGCTGACAAAGCCGAGGACCGGGATAGAGCCTGCAATCAAGACGGAGGCCAATGGGTAGCGAAGGGACCAATCAATGCTTTTTGTAAATGCAGTGACCACGCTTGGGGCACTGATGCCCGTTCGCCACCAAGCGGGACTCTGGGATATTCCACTGGGCAGCACGCGCGCGGCAATAGCCGGTGTTAGCGTGAGCGCCAGCAACAAACTAATGGTCAGCATGACGATAACGCAGGTGGCGAGACTCCCAAGAAAGTCCCCCGAGGGACCGGCGAGAATGGCCATGGGCGTAAAGGCGAGAACGGTCGTCGCTGTTGCGCTCACAAGCGGCACCGTCATGCGATTAACCGCTTTTTGCATCGCGGCAAGCGGTCGGTCGCCCGCGAGAAGATGGCGTCGAATTTCATCGGTAATGACGATCGAACCATCCACCAAAAGACCCAGTGCAACCACGAGTCCTGTCATCGACATTTGATGAATCCGGATGTCGAGATAGTTCAAAACCATCATAGACAGTAACGAGCAGAGCGGGAGGCTCAGCGCGACGATAAGGGCGGCGCGCCACCCCAGCGTAATAAAAAGCACCGCGACAACAATTAAAACGCCCGCCAGGATATTCTTGAGGACCCCGGTTAACCGTGCTTCGGTGTAACCACTTTGGTCGTAACTCACCTCAATGAGCATCCCGTCGGCGGTGCTCTGACGATATTCAGTCAGGAACGCATCGAACGAATCACTGTATTGATCCACCTGGTTGCCTTCTTTCATTTCGATGCCGAGGAAGACCGATCGTTTTCCGTTGGAGAGCGCGAGACGCAGTGGCGGATCTATTTCAGATTTTGAGACGCTCGCAATATCACCAATTCTGACGGCTTTAGCCCCTCCAGNAGCGGCCTGAATGTACGTCTCACGCACTGTGTCGATGTTTGTAAATTCGCCCGCAACTTCAACGGTTAATGCGCTTTGCGGGGATGTCAGTTTGCCTGCGGGTGTTCGAGAATCGGCCAGCGAAAGTGTTCGAGCAATATCGCTTGTGTCCAAGCCCAAGGTTGCGAGTGCAGTCGCGTCTACTTCAACGCTTATCTCCTCATCAGGTAATCCGTAAAGCTTGACGCGGCGCGTCTGAGGAACGTTCTTAGCTGCATCTGCCAGTCTCAGGGCCTCACGCCTGAGCAGCGAGGGCGAGAGGTCTATGCCAGGCTTACTGCTCACGGAGACTATTTTCACAAAATTGGTAAATAAGTCGTCATCGAAAACGGGTTCCGAGGCCCCCTCGGGCAGTGAAGCTTTTACACGGTCGATCTTATTACTCAGCTCGGACCAGACTCGCTTGATGTCACTGCGCGATAAGTAATAATCCGCCTGAATCAAAATGCTCGATACGCCGGTTACGGAAGTGGAGTCGACCTCTTTGATATCTGGATGCTCGCGCAATGCATCTTCTAAGGGCTTGGTCACGAGGCTTTCGATTCTTGCTGGACTGGCGCCGGGGTAAAACGTCTGCACTGAGGCTACAAAGGGCGTAATCGATGGGTCTTCTTGACGTCCAAGACTGTTGTAAGAGGTAATGCCCACCACAATGGTTGAGAGGACCATGAGTGCAAGATAACGGCCATTTTCGTAAAGTTTCGTTGCAATCATCGTTTTAGTCTCGTACCCGAATGGACGGAATGGGTTCGACGGTCATGCCCGGACTGAGTCGCTGCAATCCCGCGCTGACGACAAGGGCTTCATTAGCAAGCGTGCCTCGGACATAGGCATAGGCCTGGCTACTGTGCAGAACTTCGACACTCTCGCGCTGCAATTGGGCACTCTCCTTATTTCGTGCCGTTATCGTGAATACGGTCCACAAGCCGCGGTCACCCTCCAGTAGGGCGCTTAGAGGAAGCCACCCTCCCTGCGCGTAAACCTGTTCCGTCATGACTAACGTAACGGTTTGTCCCACTCGGGGTGAGACATCTGTCGGCAAGGTAAAAACGGCGAGGGTGGAGAGCGTTCGCGTGTCGATCGCGTCTCCTACAGTCCGCAGTATAGCGGGGACTCGCTCACCCTCGATTGAGACGCTGTAGGATTCCCCCACCACTAAGGTGTCTGCAAATTTTGGCGCTATTCCCACATGAACCTCGCGCGACCCCACGGAGACGAGCCTGAGGACTGCATTGTTGGGAGAAACAACGGTACCGGGCTCGAGCAGTCGTTCAGCGACTACGGCGTTGAACGGCGCGACTAAGGTCGACTTGTCAATAATGATTGATGCATTCGACACGTTGGCTTCAGTGGTCTGCAGTCGCGCTTGGAGTGCCGCTGTCGTCAGATTTGCATCATCTTGGTCAGCCTTTGAGGCAAGTCCTTGATTGACTAGACGCTCTGTTCGTTCGCGATTGAGTGTTGCTAGTTTGAGTTGCGCTTGAACTTCGCTTCGTTGTGCTTGAGCCAACCGAAGCGCGGCCTGTTGCTGCTCGGTGTCAAGTTGTCCTAAGGGTTGTCCGCGGCTGACGTAGTCGCCTTCTCGGACTGTGACTGCATCAAGACGTCCTGCAACTTCAAAGCCCAACAGACTGTCCGAGGACGCTTGAACAGATCCAAGAAATTGAATTTCGGTCTCGTAACCCGTTTCAAGCGTAAACGGCGTGACCGAGACGGGGAGTGGCTGAGTCTCCGTTGCAATTGTGGGCCTTACGTTGGCCTTTATCGCGCCGGAGCCAAACAGTATTATCCCAAGCGCGACGGTTGCGCTGATTAACGTCGTAAAGAGGAATTTTGGTGACATTGACCGCTCCGAGGCATGTTAAGAGGATTAACATTAGTATGTTACGCGTATTAACATTCTAAAGTAAACGTAGTACGTCGGTCCCGAAGGGGCAGATTAGATTCTTTTTTCCTTGCGTGTGTGAACCGATTTAGCCACAATTTCGCCGCTCTCCTCTGTGGGAGCTTTGTGGTGGCTCGGACGGTCCCCTCGCAGCGATAGATAGTGAACTCCGCCAGGCCCGGAAGGGAGCAACGGTAGTTATCGACTCGGGTGCCGAGGTGCGGCTGTCCGGGGCACCTCCATTTTAACCGCGGGCTTGAGACGCGTTCGGCACGACTGCACTCCAATGACATTTCCTCGCCAACCCCCGCGATCATCGCCGTTAAACTTGTGTAGAATGTAGCGCTGTGTCCAGAGCGTCGGTGTTAACAGTGTCAATCGGAATTTACAGTCTGTCCCATGCCGGCTGCGCCGCTGGCCCAATCGGGGATCTGTAGCGATGGGTTATCAAGTACTAGCGCGAAAGTGGCGCCCGTCTTCTTTCTCAGAAATGGTGGGGCAAGAGCACGTTGTTCGTGCGCTGACGACTGCACTGGAGTCTGAGCGGCTGCACCACGCCTACTTGTTTACCGGCACTCGAGGGGTGGGAAAAACAACGTTAGCGCGCCTAATAGCGAAAAGTCTTAACTGCGATACTGGCGTTACGTCAATGCCCTGCGGCGTTTGTGCCAGCTGTGTTGAGATTGCTGAAGGCCGAAGCGTTGACGTGCTTGAAGTCGACGCGGCGTCGAGAACTAAGGTCGAGGATACGCGCGAACTTCTGGACAATGTCCAGTATGCGCCGACACGCTCGCGTTTTAAGATCTACTTAATCGATGAAGTTCACATGCTCTCGAACCACAGCTTCAATGCGCTGCTCAAAACACTCGAAGAGCCGCCAGAGCACGTTAAATTCATACTGGCTACAACGGACCCACAAAAGTTACCGGCGACGGTCTTGTCGCGCTGTTTACAATTTAATCTCAAAAACATGGTGCCCGAGCAAATTGTCGGGCACCTGAAGCATGTCCTCAGTGAAGAGAGTGTGCCGTTTGATAACGAGTCACTTGCCTTGCTTGCGCGCGGTGCCGAGGGCTCGATGCGCGATGCACTGTCGCTGTCTGATCAGGCGATTGCTCATGGTTCCGGAAAGCTAGAGTCAGACGACGTCCGTCAAATGCTCGGGACGGTGTCGAGAACTAAAGTGTTGGATTTGCTCGATGCGCTGATTGCAGATGACGCTCGGCAAGCGCTTACGGTGCTCGACGCTATTGCNAGCCATTCGCCGGATTACAGCGGGACATTGGATGAACTCGCNTCGGTGCTGCATCAGATCGCTCTCGCGCAAGCCGTTCCGGGATCAATCGATACGACGCAGCCTGAATTTACACGTTTAGAATCGCTCGCGGCAGCGCTGACGCCGGACGTCGCGCACCTCTGGTGGCAAATGTCCGTGGCCGCTAAAAAAGAGTTGGTGCTCGCCTCAGATCCCCGAAGCGGTCTGGACATGGCCGTTCTGCGATTGTTGGCGTTCAAGCCCGGGATCATTTTAGCGCAGTCGCACGAGGCACCCCCGGCAAAAAAGTCTGAGCCACCGGCGGCGCCGGTGGCTGCATCGGCGCAGATCAATACGGTCGTCCAAGCTTCACCCGCATCACCGTTACCCCACAAGACTCCACAAGGCACGGCAGTGCAGGAGCTGGTGCCTGCCGAAATAGAGCCCCGGCCCAAGCGGCCGGCAATTCACACGGCTGTTATTGACGAGCCCGCCGTTATGACACCGGCTGCGGGTGTTAACGAGCAGGGTCTGGTCGAACCGGTTGATGTCGTTAGTGGCGATGTGCCTACACAGTCCAAAGTCGCTGAAGAGGATTTGCCAACCCATGGTTCATGGCCTGACTTTTTTGAAGGGCTGGGACTCAAAGGGGTGATACACACGGTCGCATCGCATTTCGAATTGGTCGAGACGTACGAGCGAACCCTTCGTTTTCAGATCGCATCGACAAATGCGGCACTTTTTAATGAGCGTCATCAAGCGGGATTGGCCAGTGCGATTGAGCAGGTCCTCGAGGCACCCGTAACCGTAATGGTCGCGGTGGGTGACACGTCTGATAATACACCTGCACGCCAACGCGAAATCTTTGAACGACGGCGAGTTGACGCGGCGACGGACGCGCTAGAAAAAGATGACTGCCTCAACGCACTGGTGACTGACTTCGATGCGGCTATTGTCCCAAGNTCTATTCGACCACCTTTGACGGAGCTCTAACGTTATGAAGTTAAGCCCTGCCATTCAAGACCTGATTGAGGCACTTCGCCATTTGCCTGGTGTGGGTCCTAAGTCCGCACAGCGTATGACGCTTCATTTGTTAGAGCGTGACAGAGAGGCCGCGCAGATTTTAGGCGATGCGTTAGTCAACGCACTGACCAAAGTGGGACGCTGCCAGCGGTGCCGTAATTTTACAGAACTGAGCGTTTGCGAGCTGTGCGGTGATCCCAAACGTGACGATACGCTTCTGTGCGTGGTCGAGGCACCGGCAGACGTATTGGCCATAGAGCAGACCGGAAGTTACCGGGGACTGTATTTCGTGTTAATGGGTCACTTGTCACCGCTGGACGGAATCGGGCCGAAGCAGCTTGGCCTGGACAGTCTAGATCTTTTGCTGGCTCCGGCGTCGATCGCAGAGGTTATTTTGGCGACGAATCCGACGGTAGAGGGTGAGGCGACCGGCCACTATATCGCCGAAATTGCGTCGCGGTACGCTATTACAGTGACTCGAATTGCGCATGGTGTACCCCTGGGAGGCGAACTTGAGTTTATCGATCCCACAACACTTGCTCATGCTCTGGGGGGTAGAAAAGTGGTGGGTGGCGCATGATTTACGAGTTAGTCGAAAGCGATACGCGCCTTGAGCAGCTCTTAGAACTGCACCAGCAAGACCCGTTCGTCGCGATCGATACTGAGTTTAGGCGACGTGACACGTTTTATCCGCAAGTGGCGCTCCTGCAGCTCTGTTGGGATAAAACGGCCTACCTGGTCGACCCACTGAAGATTTCATCGACCGCGGCTTTGTCACAATTATTTTCAAATTCAGCGGTCGTGAAGCTCTTACACAGTCCGAGTGAGGACTTAGAAGTGTTTCAGCATTGGTTGGGTGTCGTGCCGACGCCGTTGTTTGACACGCAGCGGGCTTTGGCCCTGTTAGGGCACGGGTTTGGTCTGGGTTATCGCGCGATGGTTGACGTGTTTACTGGGGACGTGATCTCCAAGGCTGAGACAACGTCCGACTGGCTCAAACGACCCCTGTCTGACCGTCAACTGCACTACGCGGCGATGGACGTCACTTACTTGCGACGTATTGGCCAGACACTGCACGAAAAGTGTGTGAGCGACGGTCGCTTAGACTGGCTCCTTGAAGATACACAGGCGCTAAAAATTGGTGGGAGAGGCCCGTCTGCTAAGTTTAGGTCTGCCTGGAAGCTCAGTCCAAAAGAGCAGGGTGTGCTTCAAGCTCTCATTGAATGGCGTGAAGGTGAGGCGAGACGCTTAGATCGTCCGCGCAGCTGGATTCTGCCCGATGGCGTGATGACCCTCCTGGCTCGAAAAGCACCCATGCACATCGCTGCGTTAACGCAGATCGAAGGACTTCACGAGACGGTTATTCGTAAGCGAGGCACTGCAATATTGGGCGTCATTGAAAGTGCAGGTTCCTTGGCTCCGCCAGCGACAAATCTGTGGGAAGCTCCAGCAAAATCGCGCGAAAAAGAGTGGATGATCAAGCTCGGTTCTGTGGTCAAGGTACGAGCCGAGGTG
>JGI20160J14292_10004422_pt1 | contig 10426 bp, 11 predicted proteins | sample COG_10_FD_14292 | JGI IMG/M metagenome (IMG submission 14292) | reverse complement strand
AAATTCGGTGCTATTGACGGCTACGTGACAAGTATCAGCCCCGATGCCATCACCGATACATCCCAGGGCGCCAGTCGATCATACTACCTACTGGATATATCTATCGACAGCGGCATTACCTTGGAAACAGGCGAAGAAGTCGTCTTGCTTCCCGGCATGACAGCAACCGTGGATGTGGTCTCAGGGAAGCGCACGGTTCTCGACTACATCTGGCAACCAATATCAAAAGTCAAAGAGTTGGCTCTTCGTGATTAATAAACCGCATCAAAACACGCAAAACCAGAAAGGTTCTTGAAAATGACAATCGAAGATGAATTGCTCGTTTTGCATGCCGTTGATACCAAATCGATACTCTTTCCGTTTATGAAGAATATAAGTCGGTGGGAACTACTTCTAACGATAGCTCTATTAGACGGAAATCCGGATTATGGTATTTGGAACTACATTGATATGCTCCACACTAAAACGGAGAACCCAATGACGCTTTACGCCTTTCTTAAAGTCAAAATTGAGGAAGGAAGCCTTGTAAAAACCAAAAGTGAAAAGAAAAGTCGGAAATCTCTTATCCTGAGCGAAGAGTTGAGCTTGGAGCTGAAACGCTTCATGATGAACAGGGAGACACCGCGTTTGCCCGAGGTGACAAATATTTCGTATGACTGAAAATTATGGCAAAGTCTCGACCCTTTAACATAGGCCTAAATAGCGTCAAAAATGAAACACATGATCAAAATTAAACGGTTTAGTATTGTTGATACACAGTTCGTTTAATATTCGATTAGAGAAGCCTAAGGCTATTGCGAACACTTTACCTAAGACCACTATTGCTTGGAGAAACAGCAATGAATGTGAAAAATAAAAAAATAAAAAAAGAGGCAAGAATGGACCAGGAACCTGCAGCGACCATTACCGTTGATGACGTAGAATATCAGCTCAGTGAAATGTCTGATGACGCAAAAGCTCAGCTCTCGAACATCCAGTTTGTAGATCAACAAGTTCAACAGTTGCGAAATGAATGGGCGGTTTCTGATACAGCACGTCTTGGCTACCAGGCCGCGCTTAAAGGCGAGCTGGCTAAAATTACAAAAAAATAAGCAGAAATCATGTCGAAAAAAATTAACATTGATGGTGTTGAATATGACTTAGATAGCCTCAGCCAAGAAGCAAAAGCTATATTAGGGAAGCTGCAACACACCGATACGCAGATTAAGGATACAACCAATCTTTGCGCTCTACTAACTCGGGCCAAAAATAGTTATGTTCAAGACTTGAAACGTGAAATGATTGAAGGAAAGTCAGGCGTCGATATTGCATCGCTCTTTGACTAAACAGACAGAAGGAAATGAAATGCCAAAAATTACAGTTGATGACGTAGACTACAACACAGAAGATTTAACGGACAATGGAAAAGCCCAACTGGCAAGTCTTCAGTTTTTGGAAGTCCAAATGAGAAAATTGCAAAACGAAATTTCTGTCTATCAAACAGCACGAAATGCATATGTTGCGGCACTTAAAGCAGAACTGGCAAAAGCATCCTAAGGCGATCTATTCTGCGAAGAAGGGGGCAGTGCTCTGATCCACAGCATGTGTCCATTACTATGATGCTGGCTTGAAAACGTCCCTGGTGCGCCTCGGCTTGAAGGCTTTGGTATTACGATGATGACTAAGTTTCTAAAACGATTTGTACTCCTGATAGCAATTCCATCTTTTATTTGGACTGGCTATTGGGCAGCTATGGCCTATGCGGTGGAGCGTGGCATTTCTCTGGCCAGCGAAAACCCCCAAGTTTCAGGGTCTGAAGTTCGGTTTGAGGTTGCCTCTGTCACCGGCTACCCCAAGAATTTCACAATCGGGATCACTGAAATTGAACTGGGAGCTAAAGACAGCTTCACATGGGCAACCCAGGAAGTCCTTGTGGAGGCGAAAAGTTATCAGCCGAACAGAATAAACGTAGATTTATCAAAACCGCACAGCATATCAGGCTCGCTCGGATCCCTTGAAATTGACGCTGAACTCGCAGATTTAAGTGTCTTGTTCAAACCCAACTTACAACTTTCGCTTGGAAGTTTAGAGGCACTTTTTAAGAATCTCGCCCTGTCCTTTGAGGGGCTGCCTGATGCAGAGGTTGAGACAATGTCTGCGCGATTAGACGCCTCTCCAAATACGGAAAAAAACTACCAGTTGACCGCACAAATTGAGAACCTAGACTTGTCAAATATATTGGTTGGATTGGGCAGCGATTACCAAACATTTCAAAATATTTCGCTCTTTGCGGAGGCCGAGCTATCACAACCTCTTGATCGACTGACGATGGCAAGGGGCGCACCTCAGTTGCAAATGCTGCTGTTACGAGAGGCTCTTATTAACTACGGTGACATATCAGTTTTGTTGGACGCCAAACTGGTGAGTAACGAGGCAGAAGCTCTCAACGGTAATATTAATCTTACAGTACAGAATTGGAAAACTTTATTTAGTTTGGTGAAAAATTTGGGATATGTCGAACCAGATCTTGAAGAATTCTTTTATACAATTTTGGTTAACCTTGCGATCCAAGGTGGATCAGAAGACACTTTAACAATCCCCCTAACCATCAACAATAATACGATTTCATTCGGCGCATTGACTTTGGGCGTATTGCCATAGGATCCGACAATGCGTGTCGTTACTGCGCCATAAACGANGTTGGTTCGGCGTGAGGCGGTTCAGTCGCCCCCCCATTCAACCTACCCATTCAATGTCCAACNANACCCACTATCGCCACCTGTGAAATACTTGACTGTTAACGAACATGCGTCATTGTGGNGATCATGGCGGAACGGGCCATAGGTTGAGTCATGTGATGGACAATAGAATGCGCCAGAACGAGCTAGATGAATTACGGTTTCATCTCGTTACACCTCCTAGTATGATCATAAATGGCGCCCCTGTGAGCGCTGTGTCTGAAGCTGTTTTGGATGTGATTTCACCAATTGATGGGGCGCTATTGACACACTTGCCGGATGCCTGCGAGGCGGATGTGGATCATGCGGTGGAAGCTGCACGCAGGGCATTTGAAACAGGGGCGTGGGCAAAAATGGCCCCAACAGCCCGCAAGAAAATAATGCTTGATTGGGCACAGCTGATTGACGATCACGCACTCGAATTGGCTGTCTTAGGCGTGCGTGATAATGGTACTGAAATTTCCATGGCGATGAAGGCAGAGCCAATGTCTGCCGCAAATACAATCCGCTATTATGCCGAGGCGATCGATAAGATCTACGGTGAGGTTGCGCCGACCGATGCCTCCACATTGGCAATGATCCTAAAAGAACCCGTCGGCGTCGTGGGCGCAATTGTGCCGTGGAATTTTCCGTTGATGATATCGGCTTGGAAGATCGCGCCTGCGTTGGCAGTGGGAAATAGTGTTGTATTGAAGCCTTCTGAGATTGCTTCCCTCTGTGTTCTGCGCTTGGTGGAATTGGCGCATGAGGCTGGTCTGCCTGATGGTGTTTTGAATGTAGTGACCGGGCAAGGCGCTGTTACAGGACGGGCGCTGGCGAGGTCCATGGATGTGGATGCTTTGGTGTTTACGGGATCCGGCCGCGTTGGGCGGCACCTGTTGGAACATGCCGCACAGACCAATCTCAAGCGTGTCTATTTGGAGCTTGGTGGCAAATCTCCACATGTGGTTTTCGACGAAACAGCTAACTTGGATGCTGCGGCACAGGCTGTCGTCGCAGGCATTTTTCGAAATTCTGGACAAGTTTGCATCGCCGGCTCACGGTTACTGGTCCAAGACAGTATTCATGATGCCTTCGTCGAAAAAATTGTTGCGATAACAGAGGCAATGCGGGTTGGAGACCCGCTTGATCTCAACACGCAGATCGGCGCGATAAGCTCTGAGGCACATTTGATTCGGGTTTTACAATCGCTCGAGGGTGTGGAGACAATTGCAACAGGTGGTGAAAGAATTTTGACGGAAACCGGTGGCTATTATATGCGCCCGGCTATTGTCACCAACATGGGCCCCGAAGATCGGCTGGTGCGAGATGAGGTATTTGGACCCGTCTTAACCGTCACGCGCTTCACCTCGGAAGCAGATGCGGTGAAATTGGCCAATGCAACCGAGCTGGGTCTGTCAGCAGGTGTTTGGACATCGAATTTGAGCCGCGCACATCGGATGGTTTCCGCGCTGCACGCCGGCGTGGTTCATGTGAATACATATGGTGGAGCCGACAACACAGTGCCCTTGGGGGGATATAAACAATCGGGCAATGGTCAGGACAAATCTCTTCATGCCTTAGATAAATATATAAACAAAAAAACAGCTTGGATTAAGCTATGAAGGCGGCGATCGGTCAAAAAGAAGACCTGTTTTTATTTGCAGAAGGGCTGCCATGCACGCAAGTGGAGCAATTTCGCAGTGAATGTCCACCAGACAAGAAAATAAAGGTTGAAGACCTGTTCCTGTTCTCGCGGCGACGCGGAGATTTACAGATCTCTATCATTGCAACCTGCTTTGTACTGTTCTTTTTCGTAATGTTTTTCACACAGACAGGCTGGGACACTCGAAAGCTGCCAGATGGCTTTGGCAGCTACCTTGCGCATCAATTTGGGCTTATTGATCTGGATGGGCGCATCACAAGGTTTGGCCGTATACTCAAGCAATCCTGGGTTGCACCCATGTTTTGTTTGACTGTTCTGGTGCCGACAGCGCTTTGGAACCTCCGCGCCTCTTTCAAGGAGCATCTTTGGCGGCAGAGATTTCTGCTGCCAACCAAAGCGACTTTCGAATTTGCTAAATACGCCGAGGCCTCTGAATTTGTCTTCTATTTTATTGTATATACCCTGCTCGTTCCAATCTTTGGGTATTTACTGGCAACGGTGCTCCTTGGTGTGTTTTTGCCGTGGCGCCTTGGATACCGTGGCCGGGTCTGGCTGCTGCGCAGCTTTTCTTGCAGCTTTGCAGTGGTGATCGTGTTTCGCACCATGCTCCAGATCAAAACGCCCGTATCGATTTGGCTCTATGATCTGATGCCGACATCCTTGCGTGGCTTTATGTTGACCTATTTTTAGGAACAAGCGCTTGGATGCATTTCTTCTCGGACTTGAAAGCTTGCTGCAACCGGCAGTGCTTCTGGCTATTGTCATCGGCTCAGTCGGCGGCGTTGTGATCGGTGCTATCCCCGGGATTGGTCCGGCCATTGCGATTGCTATTTTGTTACCCGCAACGGTTTTCCTTGATGATTTGGTGAGCCTTGTGCTGCTCTTGGGGATCTATGGGTCGTCCATGTATGGTGGTGCGATACCTGCGATTTTGATCAACACCCCCGGCACGCCTGTGAATGCGCTCACAACCTATGATGGCTATGCCATGACCCGGCGCGGAGCCCCATCACGCGCTTTGTCATTGGCCTATTCGGCGTCATTTTTTGGCGGGTGTTTTTCCATCGCAGCGGCCCTGATAGCTTTGTTTGCCTTTGGACCCTATTTACGAGATTTGGGGGCTTTGTTTGGTCAACGTGATATTTTAATGGCCGCTATTCTGGGCGCCGTTCTGTTGATTGCGGCGCATCGAAAAACCATGGTGATCGCGGCAATGCTGTTCGGTTTCGGGTTTTTGATTGCAATGATCGGTCGCCAGACAACACGGAAAATCGATCGATTTACCTTTGATATTGAGTATCTGTATTCCGGGTTTAACCTCATTGTCGTGATCGTTGGTATCTTTGCGCTGAGCCAAGCTCTGAACTTGATGGTCGGCAAGGATGATGACCCGCCGGAGGCTCGGATATCCGGGGGGTTATTTACGGGATTCCAAGATCTAATCTCTCATAAGCTCATTGCAGTTATATCTGCCGGCTATGGAACCGTCATGGGGATCATCCCGGGCGTTGGTGAATTTGTGGCTCAGTTTTTCAGCTATTCCACAGCGCGAGCCATTTCGAAAGACCCTGCACGATTTGGGCATGGGTCTCCAGAGGGATTGCTGGCCTCGGAGACGTCAAACAATGCGGTGCCTGCGGCCGCAATGATACCCCTCTTGGCACTCGGCGTGCCGGGCGAAGCGCTAACGGCGATGATGATGGTTGTGTTTTTTGACGCTGGAATTAAGCCAGGACCAGATATTTTTGAAAACAACCCAGATTTTTTATTCAGCCTGTTTTCCGCTTTGTTTTTGATCAATGTGTTTGTCCTGATAACTTTGCTTTTTTCGACAAGGTTTATTGCGAAAATGATATATATTCCCAATCGCTTTTTGGGAGCGATGATCATGATCCTGTCCTTTGTTGGTGTTTACTCGATCCGTAACAGCTTTGCAGATTGTATTTTTGCGGTCATTTTTGGCTATATTGGGTTTATTCTGCGGCGCCTGGATTGGCCGCTTGTGCCTATTGTCTTGGGATTGGTCTTAGGCTCTATTATATTGGAGCGCCTCACGGCCGGAGCTGGACAAATAAAAACGGCGTTAGACTTAATCAATCGCCCAGTCTCCGGAACGTTATTCGTGGTGATCCTAATGGTCATGGGGTTCATCATTTGGACGTCGATTAGGAACCGACGAAAACACTTTCAATAATGGCCAAGATAATAGGGAGTTTGAAAATGAAAAAATTAGCAGCAATTGCGGCCTTCTCCGCATCGACGGTCTTGTCTGGGGCGATGCCTGCCCTGGCCGAATATCCAACAACACCCGTTCAATTTGTTGTGCCGTGGCCGCCGGGTGATTTTGAAGACATTCTCACACGGATGATTGCCGCCAAAATGGAGGAAATGACGGGCGTCTCGGCTTCGGTTGTGAACAAACCCGGCGGCGGCGATGGGCCTTTTCCTGGTGCCTTAGAGGTCTTGAATGGTCCGGCAGATGGCTCAATGGTTGGGTCTTTTGTGATTGGTGTTCCAATCGTTGGGCCGATGATCGATATTGGAATTGAGGAAGATAGCTTCACGCCCGTTGGAATCTTTCTCACATACCCCTTTGTATTGGCGGCCTCCGGGGATGCCCCTTATAGCAACATGGCTGAATTGGCCGCCCATGCCCAAGACAACGATGTGGTTCTCGGGCATTTCGGAGCAGGTCTGACGCCAACCAAAGCCTCTTTCGCGGCTGCAAAGAAGATGGGATTTGAATTTGCAGATGACAGCGCCTTTGACATGCTGGATTGCAATACTCTGTCCTCGGGTGATGCTGATGTTATCAATACGACCTTAGCCTTGATTGAGCCATGTTTGGGTGAGATTAATGTTTTGGCCAATATTGGATCAGAGCCGATTGCTAAATTGTCAGGCGTTCAAACCTTGGCGGCGCAATCGGGGATCAATGATCTGGAGCTTTGGAACGGTCTATTTGTGAAAAAAGGCACGCCACAAGAGGTTATTGATAAGCTCGATGAAGTGGCCGCTGCGACCATGGCAAGCGCCGAGGCACAAGCGTTGATGGCGGAAACCGGTGCAAGGGTTTACTGGCAAGATATGGCAGCCTCCAAACAACGTATAGAAACGGATCGTGGAAAGAACGCTGAATTGGGCGCCATTCTGGACAATTAAAACATTGAGGATGGGCGTTCGGCGCCCATCCTTCCTATGAGAGCGCATCAATTGGAGAGCCTGCATGCGGCGCATTAAACTTGGCATTTTGCAAACCAACCATGACAAATCCGTCGAGGTGGGCGATGCTTTTCCAGATGACGCGCACCGCTTCCGCGACCTTTTCGATCTACAAGATGAGCGCTTCACTTATCGAATATACATGACCATTGGCGGAGAAGTGCCTCAGGATTTGGATGAGCAAGACGCCTATATGATCACAGGTAGCCCGCTCAGTGTTTTAGATCAGCATGTTTTCACCGATGCCTTATTGGATTTCATTCGCCGCTGTGACGCGACGCAAAAACCTTTGTTGGGCGCGTGTTTTGGACATCAAGCCATTGCACTGGCTCTGGGCGGGACGGTTGAGAGATCAAATCAGGGGTACAATGTTGGTGTCGAAGAAACACGGTTTCATGAAACGAAAGATTGGATGGAGCCACCACGGGACAGCTTGCAGCTTTATGTATTTCATGAAGATCAAGTGACCCGCCTGCCAGAAGGCTGCACGCTTCTAGGATCAAGTGAAAATTGTAACATTGCCAGCTTTGCAAAGGGCGATCATATCATAACCACTCAAGCACATCCTGAATTTACCTACGACTTCATGGCTTGTTTGCTGCGCTTTACAGAGGGTAAAATGCCCACCGCCACCACAAAGATGGCATGGGACAGTTTGGCGCTCGATCAAGATGGATCTGTCTTTGGCTCTTGGGCGACAAATTTTTTCAGGAAGGCTTTGGGCGATGCACGATGATGGATATCTGAACCTCCTAAGCCACGACAGCTTTGCTGGCGGCGTGCCCCACAAGACATTCGCGCGTCTGCGCAAAGACGACCCTCTGCATTGGAATGAAGGGGATGCCGACACCAAAGGCTTTTGGAATCTTACACGACATGCCGATATCGCTTTTGCGAATAAGGAAAACCAGATCTTCAGTTCCGCCCAGGGAATCCGCCTTGAAGACCAAAGCGCCGAGGAATATCTGGCGCGCCGGACGTTTCAAGAAACGGACCCACCCGAGCACACCAAGGTTCGGCGCCTTGTGAATCCCAATTTTGCCAAGCCAATTGTAGGTGAATTTGAACCGGTGATCCGCGAATTGTCGTCAAATATTGTTGATAAGGCCCTTAGAAACACAGAATTTGATGCGGTGGAGGCGATTGCCAAGCAGTTGCCTATGCTAATGCTGGGCCGTATTTTGGGCGTCCCTGATGAAGACTTGGATTGGTTGGTTGAAAAGGGTGATGCGCTGATCGGCAACTCTGATCCTGACTTCACCGAACATGTGATTGACCAAGTGGACACCAGTGCCTACCGAATGATGCCGTTTCGCAGCCCGGCCGGGCTTGAGCTTTACGACTATGCCAGTGATTTATTGTCCAATCGCCGCCCCCTTGCACAGGAGGGGATTTTGGCAAAAATCACAGGTGATGAGAACGGCTTGAATGAATTAGAATTTAAGAATTTTTTCTGCCTTTTGGTGGCCGCGGGCAACGACACAACCCGTTATTCAATCGCGCAGGCCCTCAGCCTATTGGCCCATAATCCAGATCTCATTGCACAACTGAAGACCGGTAAATACTGGGACAGTTGCGCAGATGAATTCATCCGATTGGCCTCCCCAACCATGCATTTCAGGCGCACCGCAACTCAGGATTTTGAGATGCACGGCAAGAAAATTCGCGCAGGGGACAAAGTCCTGTTATGGTTTGTTTCCGGCAGTCGTGACGAAGCCCTCTTTGAAGATCCGAATGAGTGCATATTGGGGCGATCGCCAAATCGGCACCTGGCCTTTGGACAGGGTGGAATTCATGTGTGTTTGGGAATGCATTTGGCCAAACTTGAAGTACGCATTGCAATCGAAGAGCTGGTTAAGCGCGTCGCATCATTTGAGGCAACCGCTGACCCAACCTGGACACGATCCAATTTTATTTGCGGCGTCAAACAACAGCACGTCCGTGTCACAAAGGTAGCTTAAAATGGCTGAGGAGATGTCCCGCACCCGCGTTATGTTCAATGACATGTTGAATCTTCCGCGGGGAAAATATGTTCCGGTCGATGTGGCGGCCGGCGGCAAAATTGGTTTTGCCCGCGGGGCTTTTGCTGTCTCTTATGACCGGGATTTACTACCCGTTCCTGGCTGCGGTGTTTATGACGGGCTGCCTGACATGGATCTCATTTTGGACGCCGAGCGACGCAAGGGCTGGCAGGCCGGCACGGAGATAGCGCTGGGCGATTTACATGTAGATGGTGAACCTTTTGGGCTGTGCCCCCGCTCAACGCTCAAACGTGCGATTAAAGATTGGGAAGCCCTAGGGTTGAGCCCAATGGTGGGTCTCGAGACCGAGGCTTATATCTTTCAACGTGACCAAGATGGTATTTGGCGTCCCTATGAAACGCCTGGAGCTTTCGTTTACGGAACAGGCCCTGAAAATGATCCACGGGGTGTCATGGACGATATCTGGGAGGCCGCTCATCACGCAGAAATCCCCATCGAAAGCATGAACGGAGAATATGACAATGGACAGTTCGAACTGACATTGCGGTTCGATCATGCGCTTAAAGCCTGTGATGACGCCTTTCTGATGAAGACATTGGCAAGAGAAATCGCACTGAAAAAAGGGCTTTTGCTGACATTTATGCCAAGGCCAGTGCCGGATCGTGGTGGATCGGGGCTCCATGTTAATTTCAGTTTTGTGGGCAAAGACAACCAAAACCAGATTGCTCCAAACGGCGTTTTGTCAGACCTTGGACAACACTGCATCGCAGGGCTGATCCATCACCATGAGGCGCTCGCGGGCCTGCTTGCAGTGACTGTGAACAGCTATGACAGATTGGCCGCTGGAAGCTTGGCTGGGT
>JGI20160J14292_10004421_pt1 | contig 10426 bp, 7 predicted proteins | sample COG_10_FD_14292 | JGI IMG/M metagenome (IMG submission 14292) | reverse complement strand
AAAAGCAGATACGCCTCTCACACCTTCATGGGGTGGCTTGTTAGAAGCATTTGACAAGGAATTCATAACGATAACTTAGACCTTAATGTTTAAATTGGTAAAGTATTATTACCAATATTTAATCTAGGTTATCACACCCTTCTCATGAAAGGCATATTGTTTCTCGTTATTGTGCTGGGCCAATATTACTTTTTCAAACAGAAAAATTGAGGTTGAGTGACATTACGCAAAGCACTATAAGCTACAAAGCTATTATTTTACAAAACTAGATCTAGCGGCCATTGAATCCGCACAGCAAGCAAGGTATATTCACCGGCGACCCTAAAACAGCCCTAAAATTGCACATAATGAGTCCTTTTCAATGATTCCACTCAGTCTTCAATCTCGGTTATTTACCTTACGATCTAACAAAATATTTGAGTTATTTGTGGTCAGCATCATCTTGCTATCTGCCTTGGTCATTGGCGCTAAAACCTATTCAATGCCCGCGGGCTTGATTAGCCTCATCAGTTTTTTAGACATTGGCATTACGATTTTTTTCCTGATAGAAATTAGTATTCGTTTTGCAGGTGATCCTCAGAAAAGTAGGTTCTTTTTTAATGGTTGGAATGTTTTTGATAGCGTCATTGTTATTGTCAGCCTGATTCCTATAGAGGACAGTGAATTAGCTCTAGTTGGCCGCCTTATTCGTATTTTTCGGGTGTTGCGGATGGTGTCAGTGGTGCCTGAACTGCGCATATTACTGAATTCACTCATTAAGGCGATGCCTCAGTTGGGTTATGTTCTGTTACTAATGTTCATTATTTTTTACATTTATGCGGCTGTTGGCACCACCTTCTTCGATACCATTAATCCCGTCTTATGGGGTGATATATCAATCTCTATGCTCACACTGTTTAGAGTGATGACCTTTGAAGATTGGACCGATGTAATGTACGAAGTGATGGCAGTTTATGGTTACGCCTGGGTGTTCTTTTTGAGTTTTATATTTTTAACGACCTTTGCATTTTTAAATATGGTGATTGGCATCGTTGTCAATGTCATGGAAAATGAAAACGCAGCCGAACGTCTAGCAGAGGGAGAACCCTCGATGACCGACTTACGCAATGAATTAGCTGACATAAAAGCCCTGCTAAAACGCCAAGGTGGCTAACTCTTAGTAATGGACAAGTGCCCAGACACCAGCCCACTTAATCGTAGGTTAAAAGCCTGCGGCTTCATTGCCTGCATTTGCTTATTTACGTCTTTGTAAGGAGTAGAGCGACCTAGCCATGTCCGTGTGAATAAGAAGGCTTGAAGCTTACCTTTATTAAGGGCAGAATGAATTCTTTTTAGTGCAGCGGAGTCATTTGCATGCGTCCACATTTGTCTATTTCACGGCGTACGAGTCGTACCCCTTTTAGCAGCCGCGTAGAGGCTGCTGGTGCGACAGGCTACACGGTTTATAATCACACCTTATTAGCCACCTCATTCCGTGGCATTGAAGTGGATTATTGGCACTTGTGTGAAAATGTTCAGGTGTGGGATGTGAGTTGTGAAAAACAAGTGACCCTCATGGGCCCTGGCGCTAACCAGCTGGCTCAATACATGACACCTAGAGACCTTTCGAATGCCCAAGTAGGCCGCTGTTATTACTTACCCATGTGTGATGAGAATGGCAGCATGATCAGTGACGGTGTAGGCATTAAGATCAATGATCGCCACTGGCGTTTATCTGTTGCAGACTCAGATGTATTGCTGTGGGCCAAAGGCTTAGCCGTTGGCTTTGGTTTAGATGTTGAGGTCAGAGAACCAGAAATTTTTCCCTTAGCAGTGCAAGGACCTAAAGCAGAAGCATTAATGTGCCGCGTTTTTGGTGATGCCATTAAAGAACTCGGGTTTTTTGCCATCGCACCCTTTGTTTATAAGGGTAAGCGCATGAAAGTAGCTCGTTCTGGCTGGAGCAAACAAACCGGCTTTGAAGTGTTTGTTAATGATGCAGATATTGGCACCCAATTATGGGATGAATTATTTGCTAAAGGACAAGACTTGGATGTGCGTGCAGGTTGCCCCAACTTGATTGAGCGCATTGAGAGTGGACTCATGTCTTTTGGCAGCGATATGGACCACACAACCACACCGTTTGAAATTGGTTTAGAAAAATACATCAACCTTGATGCCGATATTGAAAGCCTAAGCTTGCCTGCATTAAGGCTTCACACCCCGACCAAAAAACTAATGGGTTTGGTACTGGAGTACCATCGCAGTTTAAGTGACGTGAATGTGTTTGTTGGTGATCAAAAAATTGGGGATATCCGCAGCCAAGCCTACTCCCCTAGATACATGCGTCGCTTGGCCTTTGTAATGTGTAATTTAGAAGCCTTAAATGGGGCTAAAACAGTAGCCGTTAACACTGACCAAGGCCAAGCGACTGGCGCGCTCACCAGCTTACCTTTTAATTTTGAAGCCTTAGACCTTAAGGCCTGTCGTTGAACCCCTTGAAACACCAAAATTAGCCCCGTCAGTCTGAAAAGTGACTGACTAGACTTATGTATTTCCCCAAGGAGAGAGCTGGCGTATATTGCGCCCATATGTTCAACCCCTAACACTGTTTGGTCGCCACCTATGAACCCAGAACTGTCTATCACTCGTCTATCAACTTCCAATCTTTCAATCAGTCGGCGCACCCGCGCAACCCCCTTTACCAGTCGCGTTGAAGCCGCAGGCGTGCACGCCTACACTATTTACAACCACACGTTATTAGCGGCTAATTTTCGTGGCATGGAGGCAGATTATTGGCACTTGTGCAAACATGTTCAGGTGTGGGATGTATCATGTGAAAAACAAGTGGCTATAAGTGGACCCGATGCCTACCGCCTCATCCAAATGATGACGCCCAGAGACTTATCCAAAGCCCGCATTGGTCGCTGCTTTTACGTGCCCCTTTGTAACCCTGAAGGTGGCATTGTTAATGATCCAATCGCCATAAAACTCACTGAAACTGATTGGTGGTTATCGATCGCTGATACAGATGTCATGTTATGGGCGCAGGGTTTAGCCATTGGTTTTAACTTGGATGTTAGTGTCACTGAGCCTGATGTTTGGCCCATTGCCGTGCAAGGTCCCAAGGCAGAAGAGCTCATGGTGAGGGTGTTTGGGGAAGGTGTGCGCGACATTAAGTTCTTTCAAATTAAACCCATGTCATACCAAGGGGTAGATATGCAGGTGGCCCGATCTGGCTGGAGTAAACAAGGTGGTTTTGAAATTTATGTGGATAATGCAAGTCTAGCAGGTCCATTATGGGATGAATTTTTCGCAAAGGGCAAAGATTTAAATGTAGGCCCTGGATGCCCTAATGGCATAGAGCGCGTTGAAAGTGGACTATTGTCCTTAGGTAACGATATGGATTATGCCACCACACCTTTTGAATGTGGCCTAGGCCAATACGTTGATTTAGATGCTGATATAGAGAGCTTATCCCTGCCTGCTTTGCGTCAGCATGTGCCAACGAAAAAACTCATGGGTATAATCATTAACCAAACCTGTACTATTTCTCAAACAGACGTCTTCATAGAAGACCAATGGGCGGGCGAAATCACCAGCCAAGCCCCTTCGCCAAAATATGGGGTACACTTAGCGTTTGTGCTGTGCTCTTTGCCCACTTTAGGCGATAGCCTAACGGTCGATGTGCACACCAGCCTTGGCAGGCTAAAAGGCCAACTGACAAGTCTACCTTTTAACTTTGAGGCCCTAGGCTTGACCCCACAACCAGCTGCTGAATAAGCACATTAAGGCAACACTATGAGCAAATCTTCTTATTTAGGCGCCGATACCATTGCGCTCCACAGTGGCTATCAGCCAGAATCAGACCATGGCTCTAGGGCAGTGCCTATTTACCAAACAACCTCATACGTGTTTGATAGTGTCGATGAAGCTTCGGCGTTATTTAATGTGGAGCAAGGTGGGCATATATATAGCCGTATCACTAACCCCACTGTGGCGGTCTTAGAACAGCGCTTGGCTGCTTTGGAAGGCGGTGCAGGGGCAATTTGTACGGCGTCTGGCATGAGTGCCCTGTTTGTGAGTTTTTTCAGCCTATGCTCTGCTGGCGACCATATTGTTAGTGCTGCTCAGATATACGGATCCACCGTGACACTTTTGAAGCACTCCCTTAAGCGTTTTAACATAGACTGCACCTTTGTTGATATTAATGATCAACAGGCTTTAGGGGCTGCCATACAGGACAACACTAAGTTAGTGTTTTGCGAATCCATCGGTAACCCTGGCCTTGCAGTCTCTAACTTACCTGCCATTGCAAAGACTGCTCATGCTCAGGGCATACCCCTGGTTGTGGATGCAACGTTTGCAACGCCCTACCTCAATAATCCGATTGAGCATGGTGCTGATGTCGTGGTGCATTCAGTAACTAAGTGGATTGGTGGCCATGGCGTTGCTGTAGGGGGTGTAGTCATTGATGGGGGTAATTTTGATTGGCTTAAAAGTGGTCGTTTCCCCACCCTAACCCAGCCTTACGAACCCTTTCACGGCATGAATTTTTGGGAAGAATTTGGCCCTGCTGCGTTAGCCATGCGCATCCGCTGTGAATCGATGCGTGACATCGGTGCAGCCATGACACCCCATAATGCTTTTTTGTTATTGCAGGGCTTGGAAACGTTAAACTTGCGCATGCAGCAACATGTGTCTAACGCTCAAGCGATGGTCACTTGGCTGCAAACACAGGATGCAGTCGCCTGGGTTAATCACCCTGACATTAATGCCGAAGCGCATACCAAAGCACTTTTCCCTAAAGGTGCAGGTTCAATGCTCACCTTTGGAGTAAAAGGTGGTCGCGATGCTGGAGCTGCCTTTATCAACGCTCTGCAATTATCATCAAACCTAGCCAATGTGGGTGATTCTCGGACTCTGGTGCTCCATCCAGGTAGCACGACTCATTCACGACTGAGTGAACACGACCTCATAGCCGCAGGCATCGGTGCAGACCTTATCAGGGTGTCTGTAGGAATTGAGACGCTCAAAGATATTCAAGCCGATTTTAGCCTAGGTTTGCGGGCAGCAGCTAAGATTTTGGCGCAACAGGCAGAGGCGTAAACATGTATATTCAAGTTGATAACGCTAATACGTTTATTGCCACTGGTGGAAAACCATTTGCAGCCCATTTACCCACCGTCGTTTTATTACACGGTTCAGGCACTGATCATCGGTGCTGGGCGCTGCAGGCACGCTGGTTTGCCTTCCACGGTTATAGTGTATTTGCTCCCGACTTTCCCGCCCATAGCTTATCTGAGGGCGAAGCCCTCACGAGTATCGAACTCATGGCAGCTTGGCTGGTGCGAGCATTGGACACCACCAAGGTAGACAAGGTCCACCTAGTGGGACATTCCCAAGGATTTTTAGTGGCTTTAGAAGCTGCAGGTCTACTTGGTGATCGACTTAAATCTGTCACCGCTCTTGCCACTGCTAGCGCCATACCAGTGAATCCAGCCTTAGTTGAAATGGCACAATCCAACCCCAAAGTTGCCGCAGAAATGATGCTACAGTGGGGTTTTGGTAGTCCACATCAATACGGTGCGAGCTCAGTACCTGGCATGCAGCCCATTGGTATTGGCACTCGGATTATGGCAAATAACCCTCTCGCAATCGACTTAATCGCATGCAATGCCTATGAAAAAGGTGCTGAAAAGGCGCTCCAACTTGCCAACATAGGTTGTCCTAGTTGCGTTATTCTAGCGGCACAGGACCGCATGACTCCCAAAAAAGAAGGTTTTAAGCTCGCATTGGACTTAAACACAGCTGCACAGGTTATTGCTGACAGTGGGCACATGTTGCCAATGGAAGCGCCCAAAGAAAGCCTCAACCTAATGAAAAAATTTATCCAATCTTTAGAGACATAACCATGGCCAAGTTGATTAATAATTCGTTGTCTACAGCATCGCCCATCAAGAAAGTTGCAGTCATTGGTGCTGGCACAATGGGCGCAGGCATTGCGGGTCAAGTAGCCAATGCTGGAGTAGAAGTCTGGTTATTAGATCTTCCCAGCGTTGGAGACAGTGTTAATGCTTTAGCTGAACGTGGATTTAAGCGCCTCAACAACCCGAGTTCTCCAGGTTTAATGAGTAATAAAGCGGGTCAACTTATTCACTGTGGTAACACCGAGGATGACTTTGAGCAACTTGCAGATTGTGATTGGGTAGCCGAAGCTGTAGTTGAGCGTTTGGACATTAAAAAAGCCTTATACCAGCGCATAGATACGATGACTGGCGCAAACACCATTATCACTTCAAATACGTCCACCATCCCCATCAGTTTGCTGACTCAGGGCATGCCTCAAGCCTTTTGCGAACGCTTTGCCATTACACACTTTTTTAACCCCGTGCGTTTTATGCGTTTATTAGAGCTGGTGCGGGGCGAACATACGAGTGATGAAGTGGTTAAGACCTTAGAGCAATTTTGTGAAAGTAATTTGGGTAAGGGCGTTGTGGTATGTGAAGACACACCAGGGTTTTTAGGTAATCGAGTGGGCGTATTTGCCATCCAATGTGCCTTGCATACGGCCTTTGATATGGGTTTATCTCCCGCTGAGGCGGATGCATTATTTGGCCGCCCCATGGGCATTCCTAAAACTGGCGTATTTGGCTTGTATGATTTAATCGGTATTGACCTTATGGCTGATGTAGCAAAGAGCCTCGAAAGTATATTGCCAGCAGAGGACGAGTTTCACCAATATGCTCAGCCTATTCCCTTAATGACAAAAATGGTGGCTAACGGACAAACTGGCAATAAAGGAGGCCAAGGATTTTACCGAGATATAGACGCGTAAACAAATGTTGAACTTAACTGATGGCACGTATCAAACGACAGCCCGTTTGCAACTGCCATTGGCGCAACAAGCAGAAGCTGAAGGCGTTGCTGTATTATTAGATGACGATAGCGCATATGGTCGTTTTGCATGGCAAGTCTTGTCGAGCACATTGAATTATGCAGCAGCCCTGATCCCAGAAATTGGCCGCAACATTCTACCCATCGACGACGCTATGAAACTTGGCTATAACTGGATTTATGGCCCCTTTGAGTTATTAGATCAGATTGGTGCTCAGCGAGTGGTTGAGCGTATGCAAAAAGAAAACCGTCAGGTCGCACCCATGCTTTTATTGGCAGCTAAACAACACGGTTTCTATCAAGTCATTGACCAACAATTATGCAGCTTAGAACATGGGGGGCAATATGCTCCAATTAACAGACCCGCTGGTGTACTGCGTTTTTCTGAATTACGCCAAACCCTAACGGCTCAGTATAGTAATGCTAAAGCCAGTTGGTTTGAGCATGATGGGGCAGCCATTATAGAATTTCATTCCAAGGCTAACGCCCTAGACAGTGAGTCTATGGATGTTATTCGCCATGCGCTTGAGCAGGCACAGCAGCGCCAACTGCGAGGTGTTGTGATTCACAATGACGCCCAACATTTTTCCTGTGGAGTAAATCTAGTCGCCTTTCGCGAGTTCTTTGAAACCCAAGATTACAAGGGTATGGATGACTTCCTAAATCATTTTCAACAAACAATGCACGCCATTAATGAGTGTCCCTTACCGGTCATTGCTGCACCGGCGGGCATGTCTATTGGTGGAGGTTTTGAAGTAGTGTTAGCCGCTGACCATGTCATTGGACATGCGAATTCTGTAATGGGCTTAGTCGAATCAAGCGTTGGCGTTGTGCCAGGTGGAGGGGGCTGTAAAGAGTATCTATACCGTTGGTATGAAGTCCTTGGCGATATGAAAGCTGCGGCATGGAAAGCGTTTATGATTGTGGGATATGGTTGGACAGCAACGTCCCCCATAGAAGCCACTGAGCAAGCCATGCTTTACCCAGAAGATCAATACATGATGAACCGAGACCGCTTATTAAGTGAAGCATTATCACAACTGGATCGGGTCAAAAAAGCAAAGCCCCGCAAACCACTGCCCATGGCAGGTGAAGATACGTATAGGGAAATGATGGATTGGTTGTTCGAAGCCGAAGATCAACAAAAAATTACGGCCCACGACGTCGCCGTAGGTACTGAACTCGCCCGTATTTTTACCGGCGGCAAAGTCAAAGCGAATACCATGATGAGCGAGCAGGATTTGTTTAATGCCGAACGGGAATCCTTCTTGCGCTTGGCCCGCTCTAAGGATACCCAAGCTCGTATTGTAAGTATGCTTGACCTTGGCAGTCCGATAAGGAATTAGTACAGCATTGATCATTAACTAGCTATTAAAAGCGTAGCACCTAATTTAGGCTGTGCAGTAACAGTTCTTTTGCATTGTTAAACTTCACCCTAGGTATGAACTCTTGCAAACACACTAGCCATGAACTAGCTAGGGGTGTAATCTGTTGACAAATTGAAGTTGTTTGATCAGTTTTTAAACTGGTTTTTGCTAAAAATTCAAAACGGAGAAGAATTTCATGCCAAGTTTGTTCGCTAAAATATGCATCAGTAAAAAACTGATTGCCGCATTTTTGCTGGTAGGAATTATTCCACTCACTGTGTTGGGTCTTACTACTTTGGATAGTGCCTCCAAAGCTTTAGAAAAACAGTCTTTAAATCAGCTTGAAACAGTACGCAGTATTAAAAAAGGCCAAATNGAAAACTTCTTTAAATCAGCACAAGAAGATCTCGCTATACTCAGCAAAACTATCGACCGCACCATGTGTCCACTNTCCATGTGTGCCAATCTNAATCTGTCTGGTAAAGAGAACACCCANTATAACTCCTACATTGAAACATACGGTTATTATGACCTATTTATCATTAAGCCAGATGGCTATGTTGGCTATACNGCCACTAAGGAACCTGACTACCAAACTAACNTTGTNAATGGGGTGTATGCAGAGTCNAGTTTAGGTCGATTNGTCCGTGANGTCATGAGCACTGGCGAATTTGGCTTTGCCGACTTTGAAAGCTTATGCNCCCTCTAATGGCGCCCCTGCTAGTTTTATTGCCCAACCTATNACCAATGCTGCTGGCAAAATAAAAGCCGTGGTGGCCCTNCAAATTTCAANCGATAGCATTAACAAAGTCATGGCTGAACGCTCTGGTATGGGCACCACAGGCGAGAGCTATTTGGTCGGTGCTGACTATTTAATGCGCTCTGATTCATTCCTTGACCCCATCAACCATACCGTCGAAGCCTCGTTTGCCAACCCTGAAAAAGGTAGTATTGATTCTGACACGACAAAAGCTGCGCTGGCAGGCAAAAGTGGATCGAGTACTATTATTGACTACAATGGTAACCTCGTTCTTTCGTCATATACCCCTGTTAATATATTAGGTACACGGTGGGCGTTGATTGCAGAAATTGATAGTGCTGAAGCCTTTGCACCTATTCAAGATCTCAAAGTCTTAGCCCTTCAGATCGGCATCATTGGTAGTGTACTTATCTATATATTGGCCTTCTTTATGTCGCGCTCAATCAGACGTCCGATTTTATCATTGTCTCAATTATTTAAAAAAATCGATGCCTCTGGTGACTTTTCTTTGCGTGTGACTGATATCGTTTCAACCGACGAAATTGGTCAAATGGCTAACGCAGTCAACCAGCATTTAGAATCCTTACAACACGCCATTGGTGCTGCCAATACGGTGGTGACAGACCTTTCTAAGGGCCGTTTTAACAATCGTATTGAGCTTGATTTTATGGGTGATCTAGCTACCTTAAAAGCGGGTGTTAACAATTCTGCGGATAGCGTAGAGAAAACCATGGATGGCCTTGAGCAAGTCCTAAAAGCCATTGCCACGGGTAACTTTAGTTACCGATTAGAGGGTGCTAGCGCCATTGGGTCTGACTTCCAAACCACTCTCACAAGCACTATGAAAACCATGGAACAAGCCATTGGTGAAATTAATCAAGTGATGAGTGCTGCGGCAGTAGGTAATTTTGACTTACGGGTAGAAACCCCCCTCCAAGGCGATTTGGATCAACTTAAAATAGGAGTCAATAACTCCATTGAAGCTATTGCTGAAGCCCTCAGTGAAACCACTGTGATGGCAGAAAAAATGGCTCATGGCAATCTGACTCAACGCATTACGGGTGCCTATCAAGGCCGTCTAGAAGATTTAAAATCTGCTCTCAATAGTTCAGTTGAAAATATGGAAAAAACGGTTTCAGCTGTCCTTCAAGCGACTGATAGTGTGGCTTCAAATGCTAACGCCATCAGTAATGGTTCTGATGATCTGTCTCAACGCACGAGTGAGCAAAGTTCATCTTTAGAGGAGACCTCCTCGAGCATGGAAGAGATGGCAGCCACAATTGAACACAACACAAACCGTGCAAACGAAGCACAAACTCTGGTGGTAAGCACTCAACAAGAGACGTCTGATGGGGTGGAAGTGGTGAACAAAGCGGTTCAAGCTATGGGTGATATTGAACAGTCCAGTAGTAAGATTGTTCCT
>JGI20160J14292_10004418_pt1 | contig 10427 bp, 11 predicted proteins | sample COG_10_FD_14292 | JGI IMG/M metagenome (IMG submission 14292) | reverse complement strand
AGAGATTGATGAAAAAACACAGGAGAGGCTGGTCGTTGAGGAGGAAAAAGTCTTTTAGAATATGCGCATACTAAACCTATATCAAAAAATAAAAAATAAAAATAAAAAATAAAAAATAAAAAATAAAAATAAAAAATAAAAAATAAAAATAAAAAATAAATTATAATTTTTTTATTAAGATATACTCAGATTTTTTTACATTTTATGAATAGAATCGATTTCCTTTTTCTTGTACTCAGAGCTAACCTTCATCCTTGCCTCCTTATATACCAAATACTTATCATGTCGCTTACCCCGTCTAGTGTCCCAGAAATTTTGCCAGCTATTTGACTGTACGTGACTATGACCTGAAGCATCACCAGTCACGCAATAACCGATGTTGTAAATATCTGTAAATCTATCGGCCATTGGATACAAATTATTTACAATTTCACCTTTAACGTTAAGAACACGAAGATTTCCAATCTTAAAATGTTTTTCCCCATACTTAGGATTTTTAAAAACATTCTTGAATACATCTTGACCATCATGGGATGGTTCAACTCTATAATCAATAACCTCATCAATATACCACCCCGATACCTTTACATTGGTAGGAACAACAATATTTTTATACTCGAAATTATCATCGTTAATAAAATTATCGAACTTAAGAACAGAATGAACATGGCGTTTACTAGAACGCTTCAAAGGCGTACTATTAAAGTGTTTTTCACGCTTTTGGCGGCGCTTCTTCCTACTTTTGGTATTAGAAGAATCTCTTTGGGAAATCATTTCGGATGTGTATGGCATGATTATTATGAGAGTAAGAAGTTTTTTTATATTATTTTAAATAATAATATAAAAAGAAATCAATTTAAAATAGTTTCATTCTGAATTGTGACTTTAATACAGTTGGTCTTTGTTTTTTCTTAAAATATATTGTACGTCTTTTTGTCTTACCATTATTAATAGTAGATATCCTTTCCGTCATATTGGAAAAATATTTGTTTAATTTTGTATGTTCATGTATTTTTTCCAAATTTTCTTGTAATTTTTTGTTAGCATCACCAAGTCTTTTAAATTCTTCTTCACTGTCTGATTCTTCATTTATCCAATTAGCAAGTCTTTGTTCTTGTTCTTCCGTAAGAACCGGCTCGGGCACAGGCTCAGGCACAGGCTCAGGCTCAGGCTCAGGCTCGGGCTCCGGTTCAGGCTCAGGCACAGGCACAGGCTCAGGCTCCGGTTCAGGCTCAGGCTCAGGCTCCGGTTCAGGCTCTGGTTCAGGCTCCGGCTCCGGCTCAGACAAATCAACAGTATCCCCGACTTCCTTAATGTCAAGTTCTAAATTATTTTCACTCATTATAAAATAATTATATATTTTATAATAACTAAATGATTAACTAAATGATTGACTAAATGATTAATTAAGTTAATAAAATAAGTTTTTCCTTCGTTTCCTTTTTAACAAACATCTTAATTAGCGGCCACATTAATTTAATAAATGTAGAATTACCACAAACATAACAAGTTTTTAATATTTCATCGGGATAATCATCCAATGTTTCAGCCATTAATTTTACAAATTTTCTACTAAATTGTTTTGCGGTCATACCCCTTAGATCAATTAAAACAAAAGCTTCGTTTTTATTAGAGGTATTGCTTATTTCAAGAGTTTTTCTAATCTTCTCTTTAATAAGAATTATGTGCTTTTTATAATCTCTAGCCTTTTTAAAAAATTTAACCTGAACATGCAACATACCGTAAATGCGTTCGTTGTATAAATAACTCTTAATAAGATATAAATTATACAATCGTAAATCTTCTTGATTTTTTAATGTTTTCATTTCGGTAATCATATTTTCAGTATTTACAAAAATATTTTGAAACAAATCATTCGAATTAATTTTTCTTTGAGTAATTCCTTTCAAATTTTCATTTTGAGACATTTTATTATTTTCTTGTAAATAGTTCATAAAATATTTAGTCGATTATTATTTAAATATTTTAAAAATCAAATTATTAATTCATACCAGCAGAATATTTTAAATTATTTGTAGCTTTTTCAAAAATTAACTCCATATTGTCTATCGTCCAATTTACATTGTCTTCAATTTCGTTAATCAATCCTCTATCACTCCAACAAAATACACCAAAAGCATTTGTAATTGGGGATAAAGCCATTTGTATGGGAACTATAAATAAATAAGGAATTGTTATGATATAAGCCAATATATCTAAAAACCATCTACCCGGGAAAACTTTAAGAACTCTGATTATTATACTGCCAATTATTCTATATAATAGCCTTATCAACAAAAATGGTAATTTTATAATAAATAATAAACCTTTAATGGCTAATTTATATATTTTAAATATAGCCATAAAAGGCGCTGTTAAAATAGTATAATAGTCACCTAATGCGCTTTTAAATAAGCTTTTAACTGGTTCTTTAATCAAATTCCAAACAAATGAAAATGCCAACAATATGTAGCTACAAATCATATAAATAAATTCAAAAATCTTTCTAAATTTAATAGAACATCTCACCTTACCCTTTTTGGATTCATCCCAAAAACCTTTTACGTTTTCTTTACTTATTTTGTTTTGAATATCTTCACCATCTGGAGCTGTATCCTGAGAATTTTGGTTATCAAAATTTTCATAACCTTCTTTATAATTATTAAAAATCTTTTCTGTTTGTGTTTCTTCCTCATCTAAAGTATTTTTTTCTATCTCATCAGTTTCTTTTTTATCGGTTTCCTTTTTATTATTTCTTTCCTTTATGCTTTTTCTTATTTTTTCCATAATTTTTCCTTTTATATTTATGGACTTCTTTTTAACATTTACATAGCTAAATAAAATTATAATGTTGATTAATAAAAATATCTTTAAAAAATATAGTTTTCTCATTTGTCATATATATTTAAAATAAAATAAAATGATATTTAGTAATTATATCCTGCGTTTATTAAATAAAAATTATAATTAATTATTTTTATGTTTACTATATATATATAAATATGTTGTTCAAAACAGGTAAAACCGGAGTAAAAAGTTTAGTAAATTTGTTGAATTCTGCTGTAAAAGGTGTAACTTCGCAAAACTTGATAAATAAAGTTATAGGAAAAAATGCCAATAAACTTCTTAAAAAATTGGGAAAATTTGTAGCTCGCATTCCCCTGGCTGGTGGACTATTCGCATACGTATTTGTACAAACCGGGAAAGGACTTGTTATTATCACGACGACTGCTGATAAATTAGTTGATTCAAGTGGTAAAGTAGTTATTTCTGCCTTGGGTGGTGCGAAAAATCTTTCTGTATGGACACTTGATACTATTAAAGGTGTAGCTACAAAATTTACAAAAGGGCTTACAAGACGCAGAAGAAAGAAGAGGAAGTCATCTAAAAGTACAACCCGTAGAAAACGCAGAAAACGCAGAAAAAAGCGTAAAAAGTAATAAACGCAATTAATAATTTTTAATACATAATTTTTAATACATAATTTTTAATACATAATTTTTAATACATAATTTTAAAAATTATTTAAAACTTTTACAAAACTATTTATATCAATGGATGTAGATGATAATATATTTAACAATAGTGGAAATGATATTGATATAACATGTTATTCATTATTAAACACCGAGAAAGAATTTATATATGACGGAAAGGTAAATATATGGGTGAATAAAAAAAACATAGCCCTTTTTCCAGAATATAGAGATGATATAAACGCTGTAAATATACTAAAATCAAAACCTGGATATTGTATAGTATCGCGAAGTAAATTATTTAAAGATGTTCCTTTAGAAGTATGTCAAAACATCGCCGGCGAAAAAATTATGGAAAGTAGTTTGAATAGTTATTCGATTGGTGATATAATTCTCGCTAAATTACCGGGTTGGAAATCATTTGTACCATGTACGATTAAATCATTTTATGGTGAAAACAAAAATTTAGCATTTAAAAAGACGACTTTAAATTTATTGTTTATATCTTGTCCCGAAAGCGATTTTACAATAGCATGGAATTACTCTAGAAATATTGTTCCAAATAAATCAGTCATCTCCTATACAGATATGCGTGGTGAGAAATTAAATGATCGAACTATTCAAGATAATTTATCTTATTGTGATGCTCCCTTTCTTATGAATACGTTTGAACAAAGTTTATATGAAAACACAATAATAACAAACAACACAAATCATACAAATAATATATTTACTGGGTTAATAGATAAAAACGAGAACAGCGAACACAGGCAAATATTAAAATATAATTTAAGTTGGATAAAACCATATTTTAGTTTTACTTCTAGAAATATATTTGGGAAAAAGGGAATAACCGTCGCTTCCAGTAGTTTTTCAAAAAGCTTTACGAAAGATTTCTTACCAAACGTGCGAGTATTGGAACCCGAACAGTTTAATAATATATTTAAAATTCAGCAAAATACAGTTGGTTTAATGAAAGTGATATCAAAAAATCAAACAACGTTTCCAAACCAAGATTATTATTGTAATATAGAACCCCAGACTATTAAACAGTTTAAAGGAAATGCTCACGCAGCAGCATATTATTTAGAAAGAAACAATTACATTACTTATACGGGAAATTTATCCCAAGATGCCAGGAAATATTTGTTAAATATTTAACAAGGTTTACATATTTAAATTGATATTATTTTTTCAGATTTTGAACAATATCAAAAACTTATCCTACAATCTAACATGGCTTCTCTTTCCACCAATTCTATCTGTTCGAATAACTTGGAAGGTGAAGTTACGATGCGAGATGATGGTTACTGTTACATTAATGATTTAAAAGTCACTGGTGTTGGGTGGCTTATCCGAGATGGAGACACCGGGGCGAATATATGTGTTGAAAATCGTGTTGCTCTTACCAAAGATGAGCAACGGGAAATCGGCGATTCTCAACCGTTCATGTTAAAAGATAGTACTAGTAGTAGAGATGGTAGTATATTCACAGATGTATATCTCGCAAAAACTTATATGGATAAAATGGTTGCGAAGGAAAAGGATATCAAATTAACAAAGCCTGTCAGCGATTGGAGGAACCCCAACAATATAATGTCAGTTTTGAGGCAGATTGTGGAAGATGCTAAACAGAGAAACAAAGATTTCCATGATAGACATTTCATTATGGCGCTTCTCCGCGAAGGTATAAAACAGGGAGAAGTTCCGTTCAAAGCTCTTAAACGCGGAATTAGCGAGGAGTGTAAGAAAAAGTTTCACGGAAGTATTGAGTTTATTCCCCACAAATTTGTTTATGAACGTCGTGGAAATACTTGTCTTTTGGTTTATTTTGTAGACATTGATATGCTGGTGAATGATGTGGAAGCAGTCAGTAAAGCCGGGGAGTGTAATTATTTTTGTGCCAAGTCATTGCCTGGTGCGGTAAATAATGACTATTTGGAAACGCGACAACATGAAATGCTAACAAATGCTGAAGTGGAAAAACGTCTCATTGATTTCCAAGAAAAATATGGCGAGAATGGCATTGGTTGCGATCTCAAGTATTGGGGTGGATTGAAGATGTGGATGGAATGTAAGAAATATTTTTAGATAAGTATTTAACTAAAAATATTTAGATTGGGCCGCTGGGGGAATCGAACCCCCGACCTCGCCCACCCAAAGGGCGAATCATACCACTAGACCAAGCGGCCACATAGTTATAACAACTATATAATATGTTATAAAAATATAATTTTAAAAATACAGATAGGGAGAATCGAACTCCCGACCTTCGCCGTGTAAAGGCGACGTCATAACCATCTAGACCATATCTGTTTTTATTTTTATTTATTTTCTCAGAAAATAAACAAAAACAAAAATAACAAACAACTTACCCAAATTTTTTTATTTTTTTCAAAGAAAAAATATAAAAAAATTCCCATATCGGGATTCGAACCCGAGTCGCTCCGGTGAAAGCGGAGTATCCTAACCAACTGGACTATATGGGATATGTTACCGTGCTCCCACTGGCATCACCGGGGATCGAACCCGGATTACTGGTTTCAAAGACCAGCGTCCTAACCATTAGACGATGACGCCGTTCTTTATTAATATCTACCAGCAGTGAGATTTGAACTCACGAAGCATTTGCACTCCCACTTGAAAGGAGCCCCTTTGACCGCTCGGGAATACTGGTAATCAACTTATTTTAGTTGTGGGTATCGAACACACAATGTTCACCTTAAGGAGGTGACTGCTTTACCTATTAAACTAACTTTATCCGTGCTCCCTTTTGCCGAATGTGGGACTTGAACCCACGACCACAAGATTAAAAGTCTTGCGCTCTACCGACTGAGCTAATTCGGCAAAGAAATTATATTACTTGTATATTAATCTACTCTTAACATGTCCTCCTTTCATATAAATCTTCCCATTCTTAAATAAACTAAATCAATTGAATTATCATCATAATCTTGATTTATCCCCTATTATTTAACACACCTGTGGTAGCCAGATGCCAACTAATACCGTTCTCCCATGAACATCTTATCCTTGCTTACCCTTTATCATCAGCTACATCTTGTTCTGTTGCGTATTCACCTCCACCAAATCGGCTCGCCAGCCCCGCTCGAAACAGGGATTGAACCTGTGACCCCCCGATTAACAGTCGGATGCTCTGACCAACTGAGCTATTCAAGCTTTAAATTAACTTTGTCCATAAACTTTATTAGGCTGCGAAGCCTATTTATGATTCCAACGAGGGTGAATTGAACACCCGACCAATCGATCTACAGTCAACCGCTCTACCAACTGAGCTATCATTGGACAAAATTAATTTACCGTGCTCCCCGTTACCGTGCTCCCCGTTACCGTGCTCCCCGTTACCGTGCTCCCCGTTACCGTGCTCCCCAAATACCCTTGGTGGGACTTGAACCCACAACCCCTCGATTAGAAGTCGAGTGCGCTATCCGATTACGCCACAAGGGCGTTACCGTGCTCCCCGTTACCGTGCTCCCCGTTACCGTGCTCCCCGTTACCGTGCTCCCCGTTGCCTGAAGTGGGATTTGAACCCACGAAGCATATGCAGACGATCTTAAGTCGTCCCCCTTTGACCAACTCGGGAATTCAGGCATTCATTGTTAATCGCGACATATCAACACATGTCGTAATTTTGTCCTATGTCTCCTGACACAATATAATACAGTCTATTTTTTTTAAGTCAATTTAAATAATATATTTTTTAGTATTTTAAATATTAAAACTTTTTATTAAGATTTACCTTGTATTTTAAAAATCCTTTATCATAAGAACATATGTTTTGACTGTTATTTCATTACCAATTCATAATAGTATATGGGTAATAAATAAATAAAAGAATTCAAGTTCATTATAAAAGAAACAGTAGCAGTAAATAAAAAAATAACTTTATTTAATTTTCGGAATATTTTATTTTTATTTAATTGTCCTATGTCCCGCAATATTATCCATACCGCAAGGGCGTATGCCGCAACATTCCCCAATGGACATATCTTTGATTCATAATGATTTGTATTTATTGTATGTTTAAAAAAATCGGGTACATCTTTTAACTTCATCAATGGTACTTCCCAAATATTATGAACAGAATATTTTGTTTTAAAGAAATTCCACATATAAATAATATAAAATATCTCTAAAAATGTAATAATGTTTTGTTTATTCATTGTTATAAAATATTAAGAAAATAAACATTTCTTAATTCGTAAAATAATTCTCTCCAGATTTATATATTATGATATTTACAGCATTATGTTTTTCGTTGGTGAAAACAAAAAAGGCAAAGAAACACTTTATATTTTTAGCAAGTATTTTATTAATTTCAATATTATTTGCTGGTTTCTTTGGTAATATTGTTGAAGGAATGAAAAATTGTTGTGGTAGATGCGGTGGAGGAGGATGTAATACGGATATGCATTGGGGTTGGCCTGGTAAGATACCACCGGCACATCAATGGTATGGTTCTAATAAAAAAAGAGAGAAAAGTCGTAATTTACTATCTAGTCTATTGGGGTAATTTAAATTGAATATATTTTTGTATGTTTTATTAGAAACATACAAAAATACATAACAACCTTATTTCCAAAACAAATAATAATGGCTTCGATTGTTTCAAATTCATCAGCTAGTGGTGCCGGAGAATCAAAGAGATGTTCCACCCGTCTCCAAAATCTCCCTTCTCCACCTCTTGCTGTATTTTGCGGGCTAACAGTGGACCGTTCTGGTTCCATGAGTAATATTTTCATAACAGCCGCCGGTGGGGTATATAATTGTATTCAAGACCAAATTAAGGGAGCACAAGAAAACGGTCAAATTGGTCATTTGTTTCTTACAACATTTGATGATCATATTACTGAAATTTATAAAAACGCTAATTTTAAAGACCTCGATATTAAAAAAAAGGATGTGTTGGAGTGGATGACGCCGCGCGGTTGTACAAAACTTTATGACACAGCTATTCAAGATTTAAATAATATTATGATTGCCGTGAAAGATTATAAGGAAAGTTTGTCGGCTGAAGTCAAAAAACTTAATCCAACTATTTCAACCGTTTGGGTATGTTGTACAGATGGACATGATAACACAAGCGAAGCGACATGTGAAGATTTTAAGAATAAGGTAAAAGAAGCAAAAAAAGCCGGTATCCAGTGTATATTTATTGCCGCGAATCAGGATGCTGTTATGACCGGTTCTCGTTTTGGATTTGACCGGGGGAGTGCTATGACATTTGGTGCGAATAATGTAGGTGCGGCTTGTGCGTTCCGCAGTGTATCTGAAAACCTCAGACAAGCAACTTGTTCTGGTCAATCGGTCTCATTCACACAAGCACAAAGAGTTTCGTCGCTGGGTACATCACAGGATAATTACCTTACTCCCGACAGCGATGATATTAACTCTGTAATTCCGGGACCACCTACTCTTCACCGTAGCCGAAACTTCCCCCCACTCGACCTTAGACAATCCGCAGCGTTCAATTAAAATTCTATAAATTTAAAGATATAATATTATTATATTTTTTTCTATACTTTATATATCATGTCTTGGAGAAAAGCCACAAATGTAGTTAAAGCCGCTATACGAATTAAAAATGGTATTAAAAAACGCAAAACAAAAAAAAGAACAAAAAGAAAAAGAACCAGAGCAAAAAAGCGAAGAAATTTAATAAAATTAGCAAACAAAAAAGATAAAATTGTCGGGAAATTAGTAAACATTAATTGTCGTTTAAAAACTAAGAAATTAAGGCAAGATAAATGCCCGATGAAAGGCAAAAAAAAGCACATTTTAAAATTAAGAAAAAAACTCTGTGATATCAATAAAACAAGGAAAAAGATTATGACCAAACTAAGAGTTGCCAAAATCAAATATAACAAGTGCTACAAATAAAATTATATATATATATATATATGTCCGATAAACAACAAACAAACAAAGAAAGACTAAAAAAAATCCGGGAAGCCCGACAGAATCGACAGGAGCTTCAAAAATCAAAAAATATAGTCAAGTTCGCCGCTAGGACAGTGGAGAGGGCTGCACAAAATAGAACTCCAATCGGTGGATTGGGATGTAGTAAATTTAAACATATCCTTGTTAAAAAAAACCTTCTCGATGGTAAGGTGAGCGACTATTGTTGCTATCAATCTTGCGGTGATTCTTCTAGTCTAGATGACAATAATAAAATGACAACAGTGAAGAATTCATTAAAAAGATGTAAAGAAAATGAAAGTATCGATACCGAGGAGAAAACCCTAGAAAGTGACGTATGTCTAATAAAAGCTCGATTACATATAGAAACAAAGGAGCGAAAAGAAGAAAAAAAAAAGCAACGGAGTGATAAAAAAAAGAAAAAGGAAGAAGAAAGAGAAAAAAGAAAAAAGAAACGTGGCGAAAAAATTCTCGCCCATCAGGCAAAAATGGCACGATATGCCGTCGAAAAAGCAGCGTTAAAGAGCTTGTCGAAACAAAAAGAAGCGAGGCAATACCTCCAACAATTATTTGAACAAGCTCAAAAGATAGAAAAAGAAACGGAATACACCAAAAGTCTGAGCAAAATCATGGCCCGCAAATATATACCCAATGAAGATTTACAAACATATATAACATATATAACTAAAATTACCAATATTATTAACTCTTACAAAGAAGTCTTAAAAAAATGGGAAAATAATGGCATTGTCTTATTTATTATGGATGAACTGAATAATAGGGAAATTAAAAAAGAAGATATAATTATAATATTAGATTATTACAATAAACAAAAGGAAAAAGTTGAAAATATGTTAAATGTAAAAAAAAAACAAAATTATATTATATCCGCAGCACGAGAAGCCTGGTATGGGGGAAATAAGACAAAGAGACAAAAAAAAACAAAGAAACGAAAAAAAACAAAGAAACGAAAAAAAACAAAGAAACGAAAAAAAACAAAAAAACAAAAAA
>JGI20160J14292_10004415_pt1 | contig 10433 bp, 12 predicted proteins | sample COG_10_FD_14292 | JGI IMG/M metagenome (IMG submission 14292) | reverse complement strand
AATACTGCAAAGATCACAACCGGCAATGCCAACAGCAGTTTACGCATCCTGAGCCGCCTCCTGCGCTGCCAAAGCGCGCTTTACTGCACGGCTACGCCTCACATAGAGCCCGGTTATTACTGCGAGAGCCAAGAGGCTCATCGCATAGGAACTGTTGACTTCTAAGGCATATTTTCCTAGATCTGGCATCATTCCATCCGCTCCCGTGCTTGCAATACCTTCAGCCGTCGCGACCGCACCTCCATGCGCGTGCCGACCAGCAACAATGTCAAAAACAACAACCCAAACCCGGCCATCGATAGGAGCAGCGGCTGGAAAAAGACATTAGAAATATTTTCCTGTTTCGCCCCATCGGCCACGGTTACTGTTGTGCCCTGGTGTAGCCCTTGATTCCAAAACAGCACCGCGTATCGGCTCAACATGGCAAAAACCGCTCCCACAATCGCCAAGACCGAGGTTAAATCTGCCGCCGAGTCTTCATCCTCAATCGCCGCCCACAGGGCGATATAGCCCACATAGAATAAAAAGAGGATCAAAAAACTGGTCAACCGGGGATCCCAAACCCAATAGGTGCCCCACATCGGCTGCCCCCAAATAGCCCCGGTGGCCAGGGCGATCAGTGTCATCACCATGCCCACGGGAGCTGCCGCCTTGGCCGCGAGAACAGAGACATGCTGCCGGCGGATCAACCAGACCAGCGCCCCCACAAACATGAGCAGATACCCGTTGATCGCCATCAAAGCGGCCGGCACATGCAGATAGATGATCTTCACAGTCGAGCCCTGCCGCATATCATCTGGCGTCAAAAAATAACCCCAAATCAATCCAGAACACAGAGATAACGCAGCCGCGGCCGCAATCCAGGGCAGGAGACGACCAGACCAGCCCATAAAGACTTTCGGATTGGCCAAACGCCAAAACCTGTCCCAAAATCTCGGCGCAATTGGTCTGTTGTTCATCGATTTAACCCCATTACTGTCACGCGCCCCTCATCTTAAGTTGATCCGCAAAGCGGCTCCAGATGCAAAGGGCAATATCGCCGCAGCCCCAAGCGAAATGGCCGATAAAAGCACCAAAGCCACATCATAGGCCAACCCCTGCCCCGCCAATCGCACCGCCTGCGCGCCAAAAATCAGACTGGGCACATAAAGCGGCAGAACCAAAAGCGAGAGCAACAGCCCTCCGCGTTTGACGCCGAGGGTCAGACTCGCGCCAAAGGCACCAATCAAGCTCAAGGCCGGAGTGCCCAGCAATAGCGACAGACATAGGATTTTACCGGTTTCAAAGTCGAGATTCAACAACACGCCCAAGACTGGTGCGGCCAGAGACAAGGGCAGGCCTGTGGTCAACCAATGCGCTGCAGCCTTGGCGATATAGACAGCCTCGGGCGGCAAGGGCGACGTCGCGAGGAGATCGAGCGTGCCATCCTCATAATCGAGGCCAAAAATACGATCCAATGAGAGCAGACAGGCCAAAAGCGCCCCGAGCCACAAAACGCCCGGTGCAATGATCGCCAGCCCTGCCTGATCTGGGCCAAGCGCGAAGGGGATCAAGGTCACTACAATCAAATAGAAAATCAAGGCCAGGCCGAATCCGCCCCCAGACCTCACAGACAAGCCAACATCGCGCAAAAACAATTGGATCATTCCAAGGCCTCCTCAAAGGCCGAACTGCCAGATAGCCCGCGCGCCTTAAAGCGGGTTAGATCCAACAGCTGCGCTGACGCAATCTCTAGGTCAATATGGGTGGTGATCACGGCGGCACCGCCGCTGTGCACATGCCGATCAAGCGCCGCGCGAAACAATGCCACGTTATGCGCGTCCAGCGACACCGTCGGCTCATCCATCACCCAAAGCGCGCAGCCACTGACCTGCATACGCGCCAAACCGAGGCGGCGTTTTTGTCCAGCAGAGAGATTGGCGGCCGGCCGATCGGCCAATGCGCGCAGATCATAGGAATCTAGCGCCACATCCGGGCTTGGCCCATGATAAATGGATGCCCAAAACGCAAGATTTTCCAGCACGGTCATTTGGCCCTTTAGACCGTCTGCATGGCCCGAATAGGCCACTGTCTCAGGCGCGGTGATCTGCCCCTCCACCGGGTCTTGCAGCCCGGCAATACACCGCAACAGACTGGTTTTGCCAAGCCCATTGGCCCCTCGCAGCACCAAAATCTGTCCAGCACTGAGCGAAAAATCAACCCCGCAGAGCAATGTCATCCCCCCCCGCGCCACGCTTAGGTTTGAGACTTGCAGCATCGTTTAGACCGGGATCAGGGCCAAGCCAATGCGGCGGCCCTCAGACAATAAAATATTATAGGTGCGGCAGGCTGTGGGCGAATTCATGATCTCCACCCCTATTCCAGCCCCCTCAAGTGTGGCGCGAAAATTCGGTGGAATATGGGCAATCTGCGCCCCCGTTCCCACGAAAACCACATCCAAGTCCTTGGCCGCATCGACAAAGGGGCTTGGATCATCAAACCCAGCCCAAGGGCCGCAAGACCCCGGCAGAATGGCCAATTTTCCCTCAAAGACCTCACCGGCAACGCGAAAGAAATTCGGGCCATAGCCGTCCACCGGGCGGCCAGTCTCAAAGGTGATCTCAGAGAGCTGCATTACGCATCAATATTGGCAAATTGATTGCCATCCGTATTGCTGGGCTTGGACCAATCGCGTTTGACGCCCAAGCGCAGCAGCGCGGAGCTGGCGACAAAGACCGAAGAATATGTCCCAACCATCACGCCCCAAATCATCGCAAAGACGAACCCGCGGATCACGTCGCCACCCAGCACAAAAAGGGATATCAGCGCCAATAGGGTGGTCACCGAGGTCATCACGGTCCGGCTAAGGGTCTCATTGATCGACAGGTTGAGCACGTCGCTCAAATCTTTCTTCTTATAGCGCCGCAGGTTTTCCCGCACCCGGTCAAACACCACCACCGTATCATTCAACGAATAGCCGACGATGGTCAGCAAGGCCGCGATAATCGCCAGATCAAATTTGATTTGCAGGGCTGAGAAAATTCCGATGGTCAAAATCACGTCATGCACCAAAGCCCCCACGGCACCGAGCGCAAATTGCCATTCAAAGCGCAGCCAAATGTAGATCAGCACAACGGCAATGGCGATCACCACGGCTAAGACCGCGGATTTGATCAACTCGCCAGAGACCTTCGGCCCCACCGACTCCACGGAAGGAAAACGAATATCTGGTGCAATATTGCGCAAGGCGCTTTCAAGCTGCGCCACCACGTCTGAGGCCACGGCCTCCTGCCCGTCTTGCGCTTGGATGCGGATTTGCGCCACATGCTGATCATCACGGAAGCTGGGGTCAAACACTTCAGCAATCGACACATCCCCCAGGGCCAGCGGCGCGATGGCTTGGCGGTATGCGGCCACATCAATCGGCGTGCTGCTCTCGGCGCGGATGGTCGTGCCGCCTTTGAAATCAATGCCAAAATTCAGCCCTTGGGTCACGGTTGACGCAATGGACAGCACCACGAGCAACGCCGACACACCCAGCCACAATTTCCATTTTTCAAAGAAATCGAATGCTGTTTGCTGTTTTACCAATCTTAAACGCATCCCCTACACCTCCAGTGTTTTTGGCTTGCGCCGTTCAAACCAGATCACAACCATGGCCCTTGTCACAAAGATCGCTGTGAAAACCGAGGTGATGATCCCCAGACCCAGCGTGACGGCAAAACCTTTGACCGGGCCGGCCCCCATAATGAATAGGATGGCGGCGGTCAAAAATGTCGTAATATTGGCATCAACAATAGCTGAGAGCGCTTTTTCATAGCCCAGCTCAATAGCCCGCGCCGGGCCTTTGGCGGTTTTCAATTCCTCGCGAATCCGTTCAAACACCAGCACATTGGCATCCACCGCCATCCCAATGGTCAGCACAATCCCCGCAATCCCCGGCAGGGTCAACGTGGCGCCGATCATCGACAAAAGCCCAAACATCAACCCAACGTTGATCAACAGCGCAATATTGGCGAAGATCCCGAAGGTGCCATAGGAGAGAAACATAAAGATCAACACGGCGGCAAACCCAACAAGACAGGCGATTTTTCCCGCATCAATACTGTCTTGCCCCAATTCCGGCCCGACGGTGCGCTCTTCGAGAAACTCCAAGCTCGCCGGCAGTGAGCCCGCCCGCAANAATGTGGCCAGCCGCGTGCTTTCTGCTACATCAAAATTGCCCGTAATGATACCAGANCCCCCCGTGATTGGCACCTCAATCACCGGTGCNGAAATCACCTNATCATCAAGCACAATCGCAAATGGGTCTCCCACATGGTCAGTTGTATACTGTCCGAATTTGCGCGCGCCCGAGGTGTTGAAGCGGAAGTTCACCGCCGGGCGGCCATTTCGATCAAAAGACGGCTGAGCATCGGTCAGCTCTTCGCCCGTAACCACAGGGGTTCGCTCTAGAATATAATATAAGTCTGGATTATCGGCTGCGGGCAATAGCTCATTGCCGACACCAGCTGCTCCATTTGGATTGCTGGACCTGCCAACGACAGTTTGAAACGTCAAAAGCGCAGGAACCCCAATCAGATCCTTGAGCTCTTGCGCCGAGCCAAGGCCGGGCACCTGGATCAAGATCCGGTCTTTGCCTTGGCGCTGGATGGTCGGCTCGCGCGTGCCCGCCTCATCCACCCGGCGGCGAATAATCTCTAGGGATTGTGCCATAGTTCGATCATCAGTCGCCAGCTGCTCAGCCTCGGATAGGGTGACAATCAAATTATTGCCAAGCGCCGAAACGACAATATCGTCGGTCATCCCACCGGTCAGCGAGGCCACAGGGCGCGCCAGGGTTTGCACCACTTCTATAGCGCGATCCATTTGCTCAGGGTTGCCAATACGCACGACAAGTTCGCCGGCACCGCCTTCCTGCTGGCGGATCGCACCGATCGTCGCACGCTCGTGCGCAGGGCATTGCGCACTTCTGGCCAGAAGCCTTCGAGCCGAGTGGTATAGACTTCCTCGAGCTTCACCTCGCCAAGCAAATGCGCACCACCACGCAAATCAAGTCCAAGATTGACCAACCCCGACGGAAGGAAGGATGGCCAGCCTGTGGCCTCCTGCCCCGCCTCTTGGGCGTCATTATAGGATTCAACTTGGCCATAGAAGCCATTGGGCAGGGCAAAAAGCAGCCCAAGCGCGCAGGTCGCCCAAATCACGACCCGCTTCCAACCTTCGATATGCAACATCTNTTTGCTCCCGGCCTCAGGCCTGTCTTAACACGCTGAAGGGTTTAGCTGGCAGGCTTGGACTTGCTGCGCACGTCGGCGATGGTGGCTTGCACCACATTGACCCGAATATCTTTGGCCAGCTCAACTTCAATTTCATTGCTGTCGGCTTTGACTTTGGTCACTTTGCCAATCAAGCCGCCGGCTGTCACGACCTCATCGCCTTTGGCCAGGTTGTTCACCATATTTTGATGTTCTTTCATCTTTTTCTGCTGTGGGCGAAAAACCAACAAATAGAAAATACCGATGATGAGCATCGGAAACATGAATGTGCTTAAAGTGTCCATAATGACCCCATAAATTTCGTCACACGGCACCGCGCCGCAAGTTCTGGCAGAACCTATGGTTTAGGGGGCCGCTTTGCAAGGGATTGCAGGCCTCCTACTCGGAAGTTTACCGTTTTTTTGCCAGAGCGGGTTCAACAGGTGTTGCAGCGCCAATCCATCCAGCAATGGGCTCTGAAAATTGCCCCGTGACCCTCCGCTCAGGTTTCGGCATAAACAGGCCAGTGATTCTTGATCTAGGAGATAAGAGATGCATGACATCCGTGCGATCCGCGAAAACCCCGCTGCCTTTGATGCCGCCCTTGCGCGCCGTGGCAAAGCGCCGGTCTCGTCTCAGATCTTAGCTCTAGATTCAGAGCGCCGGGCCTGCATCCAAGAGGCAGAAGCCGCTCAAGCTGACATCAACAGCGCCAGCAAACAGGTTGGCGCGGCCAAGGCCAAAGGTGATGAGGCCGAATTTGAGCGTCTGCGCGGCTTGGTCAGTGAGAAAAAGGCACAGGTGGCCAATCTGACCGAGCAAGCCAAAGTCAAGGATGAGGCGCTGACCGATGTGTTGATGGGCATCGACAACCTGCCCTATGACGACACGCCCGATGGGGCTGATGAGGCCGATAACGTCGAAATTCGCCGCTGGGGCACACCGGCGACCTTTGAGTTTGCGCCGAAAGAACACTTTGAGCTACCCGCCACGCAAGACGGGTTAGACTTTGAAACCGCCGGCAAAATTTCCGGCAGCCGCTTTGTAATCCTCTCAGGCGCCATCGCCCGTATGCACAGAGCATTGGCGCAGTTCATGCTCGACACCCATGTGAATGAAAATGGTTTGACCGAAACCAACACCCCCGTCTTGGTGCGCGACGAGGCCATGCGCGGCACGGGGCAATTGCCGAAATTTGCCGAGGATAGCTATCAAACCACCAATGGCTGGTGGCTGATCCCAACCTCTGAGGTGACTTTGACCAATATCGTCTCCGGCCTCACCCTGGACGAAACCCAGTTGCCACGTCGCTACACGGCCCATTCCCTGTGTTTTCGTTCGGAAGCGGGCAGCGCGGGGCGCGACACCGCCGGGATGCTGCGCCAGCATCAGTTTGAAAAGGTGGAGATGGTCTCTGTCACCCATCCCGATCACTCCCGCACCGAGCTTGACCGCATGACCAAATGTGCCGAGGGAATTTTGGAGCGTTTGGAGTTGCCCTATCGCACCGTGGCGCTTTGTGTCGGGGATATGGGGTTTGGCGCCCGTCGCACCCATGACATCGAAGTCTGGTTGCCCGGGCAGAATGCTTATCGCGAAATCAGCTCTTGCTCTGTTTGTGGCGACTTCCAAGCCCGCCGTATGAACGCGCGGTTCCGCCCCGCAGGCGGCGGAAAGCCAGAGTTTGTCCATACATTGAACGGCTCAGGCCTTGCGGTGGGCCGGTGTTTGATTGCTGTGCTCGAAAATGGCCAGCAGGCCGATGGCTCAGTCGAGATCCCAAAAGTGTTACGCCCCTATATGGGCAATGCCAGTAAGATCTCCGCAGACGGAAGCCTCGCCTAGTGAAGATCTAAACACTCAAGTCGATCCGGTAAGATCTGGCAAAAAGCTCTACTTATAGGGCTTTTTGTCCAAATGCTTTCGCAGGCGCGATGGGGTGGATTTCTTTTTGTTCTTATAGGGGTTCTGATCCCCCTGCCCGCGCATCCACAACCGGATTGGCGTGCCCGGCATGTCGAAATCTTCACGCAGCCCGTTCACGAGATAGCGCGAATAGCTTTCTGCGATTTTATCGGGATAAGAACACATCACCACAAAGCCCGGTGGCCGGGTCTTTGCTTGGGTCATATACCGCAGCTTGATCCGCCGCCCGCCAGGTGCGGGGGGGGGATGCGCCTCAACCATACCGGCCAGCCAGCGGTTGAGATGGCTTGTGGGAATACGGCGGTTCCACACCTCATGAGCCCGCATCACCGCCTGTTGTAGCCGGTCAAGCCCTTTGCCAGTCTTAGCAGAGACCGTCACCAAAGGCGCGCCCCGCAATTGCGGCAAAAGCCGCTCAAAAGATTCGCGCAATGTCCGAAGTTTGGCCTGTTTTTCAGGTTCAAGATCCCATTTGTTGACAGCCAAAACCACCGCACGCCCCTCGCGTTCGGCCAGATCCGAAATCCGAAGATCTTGCTGCTCAAAAGGAATATCCGCATCGAGCAAAACCACCACAACCTCGGCAAATTTCACCGCGCGCAGCCCGTCACTGACCGATAATTTCTCCAATTTGGCCTGCACCTTGGCTTTTTTGCGCATTCCGGCGGTGTCAAAAATCCGCGTCGGCACGCCGCCCCAATCCAAAGTCAAGGAAATCGCATCCCGGGTGAGCCCCGCCTCAGGTCCGGTCAGCAGGCGATCTTCGCCTAATATCTTATTAATCAGAGTGGATTTTCCGGCATTCGGCCGACCAATGACCGCGACTTGCAACGGTTTTTGCACGGTGGGCAGGCGGTAGGCCTCCTGCTCATCGCCCTCAGGCAGGTCAATATCAACCTCTGGAGCCTCTTCCTTGGCCTTCTCCTCGGCCGCATCAATCAGCGGGGCCAGCATCATCGCCAGCTCACCCATGCCTTCGCCATGCTCTGCCGACAAGCGTAAAGGCTCGCCCAGTCCCAAAGAATAGGCCTCGATAACCCCGCCATCTGCCGCGCGTCCCTCGCCCTTATTGGCCGCGAGAAAGACATGCGCATTTTTCTTGCGCAGAATATCGGCAAATACCTCATCGGTGGCCGTGACACCGGCGCGGGCATCAATCATAAACAAGCACGCATCGGCCATGCCAACTGCCCGCTCTGTCAAACGGCGCATGCGCCCTTGTAGGCTTTCGTCGGTCGCCTCCTCCAATCCGGCTGTATCAATTACAGTGAATTTCAAATGCCCCAAACGCGCTTCGCCTTCGCGTAGATCGCGAGTCACCCCTGGCTGATCATCCACCAAAGCGAGCTTTCGCCCCACCAAGCGGTTGAACAGCGTGGATTTTCCAACATTTGGACGGCCAACAATAGCCAGAGTAAAGGACATAGGGGCCCACTTTCGGTTGATTAGAGGGGACCGTTACACCAAGTTTTGCTTAACGGAAAGCCAGTAGATCACCTTTGGTGCTCAAAACGTAGAGCGTGCCATTCACCACAATTGGAGCACTGGCCGCACCGCTCGGCAAGTCAACAGTCGTGATTAACGTGCCATCTGCCGGGTTGAACTGCCGGATCAGCCCATCAGATGATGCTAAGATCAACCGCCCCCCGGCCAAGATTGGGCCGTAATGAGCATGGATTTTCGCACGAGATTTAACGCTCTTCTTCGTGAACTTTGGCAAGGGTGTCGACCAGATCAACGCACCATCATCTTTGGACAGGCGGATCAAATTGCCGGCATCGCTAACCGCAAAAACAGCGCCGCCAGCAACGAGGATATGCCCTTGGCTCCCCTGCTTGGCCGTCCAAATCCGCAGGCCAGTGTTCAAATCGACCGCCGCCATACGGCCCGCGGAACTGGCCAGATAGACAGATGAACCCTCAATGACCGGCTGTCCTGTCAGATCGCGCACCTGAGTTGAGGCCAGGCCCAAGCGCGCGCCCGAAAGACCCGAGCTCCAGGACCGCAAACCGCCCTTTCGGAAGGAGGCCAATACATCGCCCGTGCCGAAGGGAAAAACCGCATATTTGTCAGACACGGCTGGTCCAGGCCCGCCGGTGTGACTGGCCGCAACCGTGGGACCGGCGACTTGCCATTTTATTCGACCATTGGAGGTGTCAATGGCCCAGGCCGCGCCATCGCGGGCCGCTATATAAAGTAAATCATCATAGACCGTCGGAGAGGCGCCGCCATAGCTTGCCAGATCCTGCGTCCAAAGCTCAGCACCGGAGGCGGTGTCTAAAGCCACAACCGTCCCAAAGCCTGTGGTCACAAACAGCTGCGTGCCGCCTACGGCCAGCCCGCCACCGGAGGCATCTTTTAAGGCATCAGATGATTTTCCAAGTTCGCTCTGCCACAAAATAGTGCCGGTCTCATCAATCGCTGTGACCATAGATTGGCTGTCAAGTGTGTAAACTTGACCGCCCTGCGCGACGGGCGCGGCGGAAATTTGATGTCTTTTGCCGTCTCCCGCACCAATCCGGCGCGACCAGCTCAATGTCAACTCTGAGGGAAGCTCTGCATGTGCGGCGATGTGCTGGGCGTTGCCGCCTTGATGGGTCCAAGCCGGCACAGGCTGTGGGCTCGGCAATCGCAGATCGGGCAAATCTTCCGCCAAAAAGCGCGCGTCGGTTTCCACAAAAACCGTGCCATCAAGCAATTCACGCTCCCCTTGCAAACGCGGATCGCTATTGGAACACCCTACGCCCAAACCCAAAAGTCCGATATAGAGCACCGCTTTTAGTCCCATGCGTGCCTCCTGCTCTGTATTTGCCTAATTCTGCTTTTTAATTATTTTAATGAAACATTAACAGAATAAGTTTAATTTGCCAACTCCGGACTCGCCCCTAATGCCACGATTAATTCTCCCATCCGCTGAATTTGCTCCGAGCTGGCTTCAGCGTCTTTAATATGGGCCTGCAAAAGCTCAAGCGCGGCCTGTGTCTCTCCGCGTTGCAGATGCACCGCCACCAAAAGTTCGGTCGCCACATTGCGATAAACCCCACCGGGCTCCGACAGCTCCGCGAGGATTGCGGCGGCCTCATCTAACGTGAGTACACCAGCCGTGCTGGCCATTTTCAACCGCGCGAGATCACGGATATACTTGGGCTGGGTGTCATCAGCGGCAACAGATTTAAGAAGATCGGCCGCCTGATCCGCCTCAACGCCAGCCGCCAGCAATTTGGCCACAAGAGCATCCCCGTCTTCCCGGGCAATTGCGCTCAAAGCGGC
>JGI20160J14292_10004408_pt1 | contig 10444 bp, 9 predicted proteins | sample COG_10_FD_14292 | JGI IMG/M metagenome (IMG submission 14292) | reverse complement strand
GTCTCCATCATCACTATGTTCGTCTCCATCATCACTATGTTCGTCTCCATCACTCATCTCGTCGTCGATCATAACTTTGTCTTTATCGCCGATACCAGCCTTATTCATTTTATTCCGTCTCGAACTGGACTGCGTCTTTATTGAACCGTCCTCTTCATCAAATTCGATGTTACCAACAATCTCATTATACAGCGCGGATATTTTTCCGTACATGTTGTTCAACATCATTTTATGATTTTTGTTGAAGAATTCTATGTTCTTTACATACATGTCAAGTTGATTCCGTATGCTGTTATTGTTGGTCTCAAAACTATGGAGGAAATTATCCAGAAAGAAACCGCTGTTTGACAACTTTAGATGCTTATCCTTAATTTTGTCCTTCTCTATGCAGTATGAATTTAACTTCTTAAGTATACCAATCACTCGAGCGTTGACACTTAGAAGTGTTTCACTTCCGTAGTCATAGTATTCATCAAGGTCTTTGTAGATAGGTAGCTCATTATCATCATTTTTAATCCCGGTTAAGAAGACGGTGTCTTTCATTTTTTCTGTTATATATCGCATTGTCAATTCGCATAGTTTGTAGTAGTCGCCGTATATACGATTGTTGATAAGTTTTATCATATCCATAAGATTTTTGTATTGGTTGTGGAATATTTTATATTGGAAGTTCAAGAAGTCAAGTCCAAATATGTAAATTGGGTCATGGTTGGAATTTGTAAGGTCGTCATAAACGTCTTTTAGTTTTTTTATTTTTGTGTTGATATTATCAAATTTCACTTTTACTTTGTTCAGAATCTGGATGATTTCACCAAAATCGTGTCTGAGATTATCAATTGTCATAATATATTGAAACATAAAATATATTATAAATCTACTGTATATGAACCCAGAATTATCTCAAAATAATGTTAGGATAGATGAAAAAAGATTGAATGGATGGACGATTGAACACGAGAATGTATTTATTGAGTGGTCTGATAAGGCGATGTGTTATAGGTGGCTACACAGTAAGTCTTATAAAAACTATAGCTTTAGAAATGCTTGGTTTACAATTCCTGTTATTATAATGTCGACTGTTACCGGAACAGCCAACTTTGCTCAAGATAAATTTCCTCCGGAATATAAGGTGCTTGCGCAGATGCTTATAGGAGGAATAAATATTATTGCTGGGATTATGACGACTATCCAACAGTTCTTGAAGATAACGGAATTGAACGAGGGTCATCGAGTGAGTGCTATATCATGGGGTAAATTTGTTAGAAATGTAACTGTGATACTGGCTAAGAGTCCGGTTGAGCGCGAGAATACTCCAATAGAGTTGTTAAATAGGTACAAGGAAGAGTTTGACCGTTTGATGGAGATAAGCCCTGACATAGAAGATAAAGTTCTGATTAAGTTTAAAGAGGTGATATATAACAAGGAGAAGGACGATGATGACGGATTGTGTGACATGTTATTTCAATACATATGTATATGTGGGGCGTCTGGTGGACCTGATGCTAAGAATGCTGAGATTCAGGGACTCCAATCAGTGCCAAGTTCTTCTTCACCAAGGACACCTGGTAGTAAAAATAGTTCTGGTGACGATAGTGGAAGTCTTGACGAGTTTGCCAAGGAGCTTAAGCGGAAATATAAGTTCAAGAAGCCCGAGATATGTGGTGAGTTCGTGTCTGTTGCTGAAAATCGTCATCCGTGGTATAAGAATGAAAAGATTACAGAGGTGGTAGAGCGGATCGAGGAAGTTGTCGAAATCACTATGGATTATAGTCCATATATCCAAATGGTGAACTATAAAATAGACAGTTTTAAGAAAGTTCGTGGAAGAGACCCACTTATGATGGAAATTAGAAATAATATGAAGGGTGATATGAATGATGAAATACTTGAACACATCCTGTCCAAGTTGCCGCATCGTCTTGGAATTACTCCGAGTAATGTATAATTAAATTATATATTGATGTATTGATGTAATTTGAACTAATATATTGTAAACTTAAATATTAGTTCAACCTCGTTTGAAGCCAAAACTGAATCCCCCATGCCTTCGGTTTCTTGGATTATTTGCGACAGGTCTTTGTGGTTTTATGGGTGTGATGGGTGATGAAATTATGTTGTTACTGTTTACATTATTTGTATTGGTATTTGTATTTGTATTGGTATTATATTGGTTGGTTTGTTTAATATGTTCGGTTGCTCTTTTTGGAGATATATTTGATGTAATCATGAGGTCATTTTTTTCTCTCATGTCTTTTTCTATAATGTTATTATCATCGTGACTGGATTCGGTTTCAAATGATGTAATATTCAATATAATGTGTGGTGTTATGACGTCTGATATTTGAATATTGGTTTGAATATTATGTAGAGATGAAATACCGGTTGTTCCATCGTCACCGATAAACAACGACGGTATATTTTTATCTGAACTTTTTTTGAATGTATCGAATAAGTGCAATATTCTATTGTCTCCAATATTGAAGAAATTGTTTCTACTTATATATTTCCCTGCGCGTTTCAGTCTATTTTGAACCGCATTATCTTCGAACCCCCAGCCCCAGTAGTTTGGGAACCCATTAATTGACTCGAAATCGAGACAGGTCATAGATACGATTCCACCCAGGGCATATTGGAACCCATAAAAGTGCTTTATTTTTCCAATAGTTGTTTTATAGTCAATAATATCTTTAATATATGGGACACAATCGATGTCGTTGAAAACCATAGTGATGCGCTGGTATGTTTCGGGATATTTTGTTTTCAAATATATTAATCCAAAATTCTTCATAGCTCCACGATTGAATGTTCGTTTATCAACCTGGTGACAAAAAATAATGTCATATGTTTCCCTGGCATGGTCTTCGAGTATGTATTTCATATATCTCAAGAAGAATTCCTTATGAGCCAATCTGTCCCTATATGGGACGATAAAAACGATGTCTGGGGTGACGTCCATCGTTATATTATAGAATATAGTTGGATAAATTATCATCGTTTATACTTTAATAGGATTGAATTTGGGATAAGGCTATTCTCTATCACATACATCTTTTTGTAACATTTATTTATTGTGACTTCGCTTATATCGCTTATTTTGTGAACATCGTGTTTGGATATGTTTAAATCACATGTTTGTCCCACAAAATATACGATCCCCGCTGCTATGGAATTGGGTGTATTTTCAGGTATTGATCCAGTATCTTGTATTTTGGTAGCAACGAACATACATAGTCGTGTGAGCTCGTTGTTAATATTAAGCTTGCTACAGTATCTTTCGATGAAAGAAAGGGGTCCTGTTTTGCACAATATTGTTTTATCTTTATCACCCTCCTCGATTATATTCACGATGGAGCATGCGTTTTTACAACCTTTTGTGGCGCTGGTTTTATCTAAATTAAATATCCTGGCTATTTCGGTAGATGTTCTGGGAGTATTGTTTATTCGAAATGATATATAAATTGATGCTGCGATGATTCCATCTCGATTAACGCCCCTAAATGTTTGGTGTTCTGATATTTTTTTATGATATATGAATGCGTTGTCAATTATTAATTTGCTCACACCAGATTGCTGAGCCATCATATTTATTCGTTGAAACTCATCATATAGTGATTTTTCCTTATATGGCATCGATTGCCACTCGGTGTACCTACGTATCTTTCTCATTTCGTAGCTCGAATTATTTCCACCCATGACCTTACATGAGTACGAGCTCTCCCTCAGTAGTGGGTTTATTGGCATACCACATCTCGTTGGGTCGCTACCACCGGAGTCATCCGCACCATAGAACCGCCATTCGGCTCCCTGGTCGATAATATCAGTATAAATTATAGCACACTTGGGATTTGTACATGATAAGAATCCAGTTTCGTTGAATACAAGGTTGGTGTTACAATTTTCACAGAATTCTCTTTCCCCAGACGACCTATATATACACTCCATCTGGTTATTCTTATTGGGTTCTATTTCACTTTGAAACTTATTCCACATATCAGTCCTCTTGCCTCGCGTATTCTTTTTTGTTCCTCTGGTGGTTGAGTACGGCATATCCATATTTCTAAGTAAAGTTATTAAAATGTATTATCAATTTTATTTTATATCATTTATATATATTGTTATGGGTAACGCGATGTCTGCAATTAATTCTAATGGTCCCGATTTAAGCGATGAGTTGATGAAAAAAAATAATGATAATGCTACCGACATAGTTAAATTAATTGATGCGGTCGTTGCAAGCGAGCTTTTAAAATTAACAATTCCTGATATGGAGTCTCTTTTGGACGAAAAATTCTGTAATAATGTTGAGATTCTTACTGCCAAGACGTTTCGTAAGAGATTAAGTATGCATGAGGTTGATGTTATTGTTCAAAAGGTAAAAAATGGTGAAAAAGTTGATCAACGGGAAACAAACGACGTAGCTGTTGTTTTTCACAAGGACGATAAACATATGACGCCACGTGAAAAGTTTTTAAAAAAACAACATTGTCATAGTATAGCAAAATTCTATATAAAACTTGCTCACCTTTACACAGCAATTATGAAGACGGTTGATCCTCAATTTGATTCACCTGGAGCTGGTGGGAGTGATACAAAAGATGTTTTTCCTCTGTATGGGATAAATGATGATAGTTTGGACGGCAAGAACAAAAACAACGAGGCTCGAGATGTCGACCTAAATGATAGGTTTAACGGTTTCTGCTATCAGCGCGTTAGAGAACTTATACGGTTAACAGTTCAAACATACAAATTGATACAAAAAGAACAGGATGACAAAGAGGATGGGGGACTATCTGGAGGAGCTATGGGTACGGGTATGGGTATAGGTGATTTCATGAATAAATTACCTTTTTTCGGTACAGAAAAATCACCAAAAGAGACAGAATCAGTATTAGCACCAGTACCGAATCTAGACCTAGACACATCTGCGAAACCACCACCATCGCCACCATCAGTAGCAGCAACCGAATCAGCACCAGTACCAGTTCCAGCAACCGAATCAGCACCAGTTCCAGCAACCGAATCAGCACCAGCACCAGTTCTGGCATCAGTAGCAGCAACCGAATCAGCACCAGTACCGAATCTAGACCTAGACACATCTGCGAAACCACCACCGCCACCATCAGTAGCAGCAACCGAATCAGCACCAGTACCGGTTCCAGCAACCGAATCAGCACCAGTACCGGTTCCAGCAACCGAATCAGCACCAGCACCAGTTCCAGCACCAGTTCCAGCAACCGAATCAGTTCCAGTTCCAGTTCCAGCAACCGAACCAGTTCCAGTTCCAGTTCCAGTTCCAGTTCCAGTTCCAGTTCCAGAACCAGCAACCGAACCAGAGCCAGATTTAGAAGTAACTCCATCCAATTTCCAAACATCACAATATGATAAAAACATGGGTAATGAACAACCCAAGTGCACGTTTGGAAAACTCGAACCTGATTTTGGGGCGCTCGAAAAACTATATAAAACTAGGTTTAATACTGATCTTCGCGGAAAAACAACCGAAGGATCTTCAACAGCGACTGAGTATAAGCCCAAATACGTAATGACAGATGAAAGCACAGAAGATAAACAAAAAATACTTAACGAGTTTTATGAAATATTTTCGGGGAAGCCATATGAGGGTGAGGACAAACTCACAAAGTTTAGTCAAATTAAGTTGATGGATTTTAGTGCACGCGATATATGTAAAAAGGATCTTGAGCGAATAAAACCGGAATCTCTTGATAGTAGTGCGGTCCAATCGAAAATATTGGACTACGCTTCGTTTATACGAGGTATGTTGTCGGACATAAACACCAAATACGAGAGTTTAATTCAAATATTACATAAATTATTTATGTTCACCGATGACGATAAAGTGATTGTCCATCCCGCGTTGAATGATTTAGAGGATGTTGATTCTCTAACTGGAACTGGACGAGAATATAATTTATCTGTTCTTGTCACCGAGACTCGTAAGATAATTGAGTCTATGTATCTTGATTGTGAGAAGAATTTCCAGATTGGCGTTCAAAAATTTGAAGATATCAAGGAAGAAATATTGAATCAAGATAATATGACAGATGAATAATAAATAATTATCTGGTCGCCAATTAAAATAATATATTTGCTTATATTATAATGGGTATGGGATTACGCAGAACTTTCACGGGCGGTAAACGCACCAAGCAGCAGAAGAAGCAGAACAACAAGACACGCAAGGGCGGTAAGAAGCAGATGAAGAGCCGCAAGCAGCAGAAGAAGAGCCGCAAGCAGCAGAAGAGCCAGAAGCAGCGCAAGTAAGCGACTATTGATTTAACATAATCAAAATAATCAAAATAATCAAATCAGTAATAGATACGAATTGATTATTTACAATAAAACATTTTTTTTACTCCAATACACAGACGCACATATCAAGACATGCGTAAAAATAGGATTTTGTGGAAAAGGACATTCTGGATCGGTTGAATGATGTATAAATTTATTTCATTATTTCTATACAAGACCCAAACCCCTCAGCCATTGGATTATATAATTCAGGTCTTAAATGATACAGATATGTTAACGGATATTGTTCATTAAATTGATCTGATCCTCTTATTTTATGGGTTCCATTATTTACATTTTCAAATAATTCATCGACTAATTCATAAAATATTTTTGCGTATTTTGGTACAAAATCTTTATGCATAATAAACGCGGTTGCAGTAACTAATGGAGGCCATTTACCATTATTCATTTTATTATCATTTTTAACCGAACAATTTATTTTATTTTTATCTAATAAATTCATTTTTTCTACATTTGGCCACATATCACATGGTACATCTTGTCTTCCTAGTCGATATTTACATAATGTAGCATCATACCAACAAATCCAATCACTTTTAATATCACCTTCTTTTATAGCTTTTAAACATAGATTTATTTTTTCCATCCATAATAACCATAATTCTTTTGAGGGACACCAATTACTTCCGTAATGTATGCTTTTTCTCATATTAGGGGAAAATTTATATGTGGAAAAATCGGCTATATCATATTTAATAAATGTTGTATTTAAATCTTTTCTTATTTCAGAAACTTTATCCCTTATTTCATCATCGCTATAAAAAAATATAAAATCGGATTTCAATAATAATGTCTTCTTCATATGTTGAATTTGTGCTGTTGCACCACCTTTAAATTTATTACCAACCGACCACCAAGCAGAAACACATGTAATGCTCATATACATATCGTAATGTTTATTTTAATAATGACGAACGTATTCGTGGTTTATCAAAAAACAATACCCCCACGTTTCAATACAATCTTTCCAATTAAGTGAGAGAATGTCGTACCAATAGGCGAGGCACTTGGCATATAATATTTGGACTTCGTCATGTATATAAATTCTCTGTCAACATTTTCATAATGAAGTGATAGTGGGTTGTATTCGTTTTCAACAAGCACATTAACCTCGAATCCCTCGCTTTTGAAAAAGTCCGTCATACATTCTAAATACTTTATATTGTGTTCCAAACACTCTGGATTTTCGGCATGTTTATGGAACATATTTCCAATTATTGTTACATTTTTCAGTCCATATTTTCTAATATCAATCACCTTTTTTTTATAATGGTCTATCGTATGTACATGTGTTGATATGATGGGTATAGTTACATCTTTATAAATAAAATCTCCGTGGTCTGGTCTGGACGTGCCAATAACATCCCCCATGCGTAAATGTACGATTACTTCGTCTTCATCTGGAAATTTTCGTTCGAATTTGAGCGTGTCCTTGTTGTCCTCTTCATATTCATTTATGATGGTATTTATAATATCTATATTTGTTCTCCAACCGTGAAATCGTCCAGGTACAGTAGTATAATTATATTTTTTAGCGTATCTATCTCCCAAAGAACCAGGAAAACGAGTATTAATACCTGACCAACAGGTTTCGCACCCTAATTTCTTACCACCACTCATGATATTTGAAATTCTGTAATGAACTGTCCCTATATTTGGTGACAAATTCATGAATGCTAATTATATATATATATATATATTATATAGTTTTATTTCTTAAATGGGCGCATTAAGTCGTCTTTATAAATGCCTGTCGGTGCGTATGAGTTAGTTGATTTAAAGTTATGTTTTTGTGTGGGTGTATTATTTCCATATGGCATATTTGGTCCGGTAACCTTCTTAGAGTTCACTATAAATGAGTTAGGGTTCGGGTTTGATTGGTGGGTTTCTTCTGGTCGGGGTTCGTGTTTATTTATCATGCCCCCGTTACCATCGACTACCATACCAGTCCTCTTTTTTATTTCATCGCGAACATATGTGGGTACCCAGTGTTTCCAACTTATAAACATAAGATTTGGATGAATATACTTGGCTGAAAATCCGTTGTCGTGAAGTTTCTCGAGTAAGTATGCGATACATGCTCCGTGGTCATATTTCGGGATTCCTATGATTATTTCTGGAACAACATACCAACAAAATTGGTTGTCGATACTCTGTCGAGAAGTTGTTTTGATCCTCACATGTATGCGAGCCAATAGCTTCTTATAAATTGATAGTTTATTAAGGTCATAGTTCTTTTTCTTTTCATATAGTTCGTCGATGTCTATTTGTTCGCTGAATTCCTCTTCATTTAACTTGTTTAAATCGAATATTGTGGTCATAATAATAGGTTAGAATAATATTTTTAAAATAAATCTCAATCGTATGACGATAAAACATCTTGTTATTACTGGTGGGGGTCCATATGGGTTTTATTCATTTGGTATTCTCGGGCATCTCAAAAAAATGGGTTTTTTTGATTCTGAAAATATAGAAACGATTCATGCTACTTCGATTGGATGTATTGTGGGTCTATTTATGGTAATGAAAAAAACATCGTATGACGAATTGAAAGAATATGTTGTTAACAAACCGGTTGTTGATTTATTGGCGCTTACCACAGACCATATATTTGATATGTATTCTAAAAAAGGAGTATATGATAGTGTGTATATATTCAAAAATATATTGGAACCGATATTTCATGCGGAGGGTGTTTCACCTGAAATAACGATGGGTGAATTTTATGAAATTTATGGGGTGAGTCTAAACTTTATGTGCACCGACATAAATAATGATTTTGTTGAATATTGTATATCACGCAACACGCAACCCGATATGCCGGTGTACAAGGCGATTGCTGCGTCTGCGAGCATCCCGTTGGTGTTTTATCCGGTTACTTTGGAAAATATGTGTCTTGTTGATGGAGGTGCGGTTTGTAATTATCCGATGCAGTATCTCTTGAGTAGCGAACCCGATTACGTTCGAAGTGAGATTATCGGGATAAAGAATAATTATATTGATCCTCCCAAAGTAGTTGTAAACCAAGAGTCGACTATATTAAATTATATACATGCGTTTGTAGATAAATTAATGAATAAATTGGACTCTCGGCATAATCATGTGGAGTACGATCCGTTGATGGGTTCTGTTCCTCACGAAATATCAATTGACATAACTGGTGTGATTGGGTTATTGAATACTGATATAATGAATGACCTTGTAACGAATAAAGATTCCCGTAGTAAATTAATAACAGATGGGTTTGATATTGCTGACATTTATTTGAAATCGATTCAATTTACAAGTTCTCAACATGATAATGATATACACAAACATAAAGAAAATGAAGAAAATGGGGAAGATGAAAATGAAAATGAACATGGGGAAAATGAACATGGGGAAAATGAACATGGGGAAAATGAACATGGGGAAAATGAACATGGGGAAAATGAAAATGAAAATGAACCTGGTATATGTTGAGTCTTTCAGTTTCCGTGCGCGCTATACAAACCTTTTAACAAATTCCTCGATTGTGTCGGGGTCGGGTTTTGTATCATATAGAAAATGTTCTCCGTCCTTATCAAGTATGATAGTTGGGTACCCTTTAACTTTATATTTGTTAATAAGTGTTTTAATACCATCTATTTTGTTGTCGGTGCAATCAATTTCCTCTATAGAAACGATTGTATTGTTAACTGACATTTCGTCTCCGTGTCGTAGTTTAAATTTATTCCATGGACCACCTTCTTCCTTTGCTCTGGTACAATGAGGACACCAATCGGCATAGAAGAAGTAAAGAGTAGCGTCACCTTTTTCTTTGTTGTTTGAACCACATGTTGATGGTTCATGTTCCTTGTTTGATACGATTCCTTCGCGCATTCCTGATAGATAATGATAAATTAAATATATTATAATTACTAATGGGAGTACCAATATAACGGTTGCTATCTTATTTGAATACGTTGTCTTCACAAAAAAGGATGTTATTTTTTTAATGGTGTCGCTAATGTTTTTCATATGTATATACAATGTGTATAGATTAAAATGTTAAATATTTTTATTTGTAAATCAAATTAATAAATCAAATTAATAAATCAAATTAATAAATCAAATTAATAAATCAAATTAA
>JGI20160J14292_10004407_pt1 | contig 10448 bp, 13 predicted proteins | sample COG_10_FD_14292 | JGI IMG/M metagenome (IMG submission 14292) | reverse complement strand
GCCCTTAAAGTATCTAGTGTTCTGATCGCCCTTCTAGCATGGAAGCCAACTGAGTCTTGTCGTTTTTTGTGCTTATCAAGTTCTTCTAGAACTTTTACGGGAATAAACAAATCATTATTTTCAAATTTACTAAAACACTCGCTGTCGCTAAGGAAAACGTTTGTATCGATTATTAGATTTTTTTTTGCCATCTGGGCTCCTGTGGTATGTCTAGGTTAAATAGTTAGTTGTCGATAATGTCTAGGCCGAGTTTGCTAATTGCAGCCATATTTTTTATCATGTCTTGGAGGTCGGTGTCTTGTCCGATCGCATACCCCATCATACATACGGATGCCATCTCTTCGACTGTCCAACCAATCATACTTGCTGTTTGAGACCACTTCATAAAAGCTTCGTATGTCTCCATCCACTGTGGATCTTCTGCGGCTTTTTTAATTAGCTTGTCCATTTTTTCATCGTCTATCATTTTTACTTCCTATATGAATTTCTTCCAACTTCTTGGAATTTTTAAATGTGGGCTTTTCCGAAAAACACTAAATTTTGGTACTGCCGGTACTTTAAATAGTGTCATGGATGCCTCAAAAGGAGTTTTACTTCCTTTCTTCTGGTTACATCTTTTGCAACAAGCCACAAGGTTTTCCCAACTTTTAAGTCCGCCTTTAGATTTCGGAATAACATGGTCGAGAGTTAGCTCTGCTTGTTGAAACTTTTTACAACAGTATTGGCACTTATACATATCTCTCCAATATATATTCATCCTCGTAGGTGTTAAGAACACTGGTGTTTTTCTTATATATGAGTTCAGCACTATAACCGATGGATAATAAAAAAGAGCATTGAATTGTAAAGTATGATGCTCTACGACTCTCGCTCTTTGGGAAAAGACCATTGAAAATCCTTTCAAAGAATCTATTATGTCAATTGGCTGCCAAGCAGCATCTAGCTTTAATGTATAAAGTTCTGGGTCCACATCTTTAACTAGGCTTGTTTGCTAGTAATTTTGAAGCATTTCCGTCAACTGGTACTTTTGTCTTTACTATCTCAAGTAAATCAAAGTTGTCGATACAAGATTTAAGTTCACCGAATGCCTTCTTGTAATCAGGCTCCATCATAACCTCGGTTTTTCCACCGTGTCCATGAATTGCATGAACTTCACCGATGTTATCGTAAATTGTTACACTAGGGTGTTCGCTGAGCCAAGATACTGCAACCTTACCATTGTCAAAAATAAAGCCTTGAGCTACACGTCCAGTTCCACTGATACCACTTTCATCTTCTGTTCTGTTTAGGTAAAATATTTTCATAATTAAATCCATCCATCTGAATCTTCTTCTGATTCTATCTCTAAGTCTTCTTCTGACTCTTCTTCAAAATCGCTGGGGACCACTCCAGATAATGCTTCTTGTTCATTCTCTTCTAAGTAGTTATAAACTTCAATTGTTTTGTTGTGATGTTCGGCTATGAATTCAAGTACTGAAACAAGTGTTTCATAGGGATCCTCGGTTAATGCCTTCATTCTTAAAATTGAGTCTTCTATGTATATCACTGAAATATCATTAAAACCATCGTTTAACATAAATTCGTGGCTTGTTAGAGATAGGGTGTGATATCCTTTGTCAGCCTCGAACCACAATCTCATGGATTCACAATAAAACTCCTCGGCCTCAATTGAATTTAATTTAAGATTTACTCCAAAACTTTCTATGTTGCCGGCGGCATCAACTAAATCCATTGCTTCTCTCCATTGGTACATAAAAGAACAAGGAGACAATGTGGAATAGATTGATTCTGGTTATGAGGAAGCGATTGGTTTTTACACAGTTTAGAACAAACTCTGTAATAATTCCAATATCGGCTATTTGCCCTAAGTTCCACAAGGGGGAGGACAAAAAGGAAGCATAGGATCTCCTAGCCTTTACTAATTTGCTGTTCATATCAAATAGAACCATATCCCTATTCACTATTATCTCCATATTCAAATGTGTGTTTTTTGTTGTGTATTTATAATATAACATATTCTGGGATACTTGTCAAGGATAATGATAAACTTTTTATAAAAAACTTTCTATTGATATTCATGATTTATATATATTATAATATTATTAATTAATATTTATATATTATTTAAAATTTATATATATTATAATATTATTAATTAATATATTTCTTATATATCTGAATAAATTGTTCATATGGTATTCCTAGTGTATTAGACATATCCATTTTAGTTTTACAGTTTCTATTAACAAAATTTAATAAAGATTCTCTAACAATATATGGTAGATTGTACCATATAGGGAAATTATAAAGCTTTCCATTGAGCATGTTAGCACTCAATTCAAGCTTTACAGAAATTAATTCTTCTAGAGTTAAATCTGACACGACATTTAAAACTTCTTCGTTTATCCTACCTTCTTTTTTTAATTCAGAAATAAAAGTAATTTTCTTTCCATTCTTACTTGACATCTATCTCCAAACATGTTATATTATGTTGTAGTGTTAAAAAAGTTGTGTTTTTTGTATTATATAAATTTTATAAATCTGGGAGGATTATGTTGGATTTTGAATATTAGGTGTTTCTAAACTAGGATTTAATTCCTCTTCGTAAGAGCCAAGTAGAAGTTTGAGGTTATATAGACCCCATTTCTTAAACATGTCCTTATCTTCTGAAGAATCCAAATCTAAATAATTATCAGAAAAATAAGATTGAACAAGATTGAATGCATCGAATGCTTGATTACGACCAGTAGAGTCTCCTTCAATCCCAGAACCGAACTCAGCTCTTTCGCTATCTTTGGATCTCTTTTTCTCAACATCTTTTTCTGCTTGAGATAATTGCTTATTTTGTTCCTTTTCTGCTGCAAGTTCATCGCTCACGATATCATTATTCTCAGCGTCTTCTAGATCAATATCAATTTCTCTTAACATATTTTCAAGTTGAACATCTAGTTCATCTTCCAGTTCTGTTTCGATGTCAGTTCCTTCTGGCGGAGCCGATAACTCTGGTTGTGGAGACTCATCTGGCTTAAGCATACCAACTTCTGAATCTACTTGTAGTTCGTCTGTATTGGCAGACAAGGCATCTAGTTGATCAAACAATCGAACAAAAGCAGCGAGCAAGTGGCTCTCAAAAGAACTTCGTTGCTCAGCAGAAGTAGTCAATTGTTGAAATTTTGTTTTAATAGAGGGCTTTGCTTTTCTAATAGAATCACGAAGTTTATTTATACCGGTATTAGGATGTGGATTTGTTTGCTCTTTCGCCTCGAAGATTACTGTATTGCTTGTCTCCTCTTGTGCTTCGGAGATCAAAGTTCTTACCCAGGACCTAACCTTCTGTTCTTGAAGAAATTTTTCTTTTTCCTCTCGGAACATCTTTGCAACAAAAGTTTTTTTAACAAACTCTCGCAATAATTTTTCGTCTTTGCTATTCATTGTTAGACCTCTTATTTGATTTTTTTGCCTGATGATTTCAGAGTAATACTTTTTGCTTTGAGAATTTTGTTAAGAGCTTCTTGAAGAGGCGATTCTTTTTTCGCTTTTTCTGCTTCGGCTTCTTTTTTCTTTCTTTCAGCAGCTTGTTTTTTCCCTTTTTCGATCCCTCTTTCGAGTGCCTTTCTGTACATTTCATCAGTTGCTGTCTCTTTGGCTTCTTCGTTCAATTCTTCTTCAACAACTTCTTCATTCATCTTTTTGTCTTTTGCAGCATCTTCCATAGACTCTTCTTTGTCGCCATCTTTATCGAGATCCAAAAAGTCAGGCTTCTTCTCTTCTTCCAGCTCTTCTTCTTCATGCATGCGGTCAGCCGACATTCGGTCTCTTCCTACATCTCTATCTTTAGTCTCGCCACGGCTGGACTGTCCTTCTTTGAGAATTCCAAATTTCTCGAGAAGTAATTTGTTGAGTTCGTTATTTTTCCATTCTTTAAGTGACATTTTGTTCATCTCCTCGGATTTTGTAGTGTCTTCGTATTCTCTCATAAGAGCATTGCCTCTGAGCATTGCTTCTTGTTCCAATTCTTTCATCTTTTTGTTCTTTAAATAGTATCCTTGCCCCATAAATCCACCGACATCCAATCTGTCTTCTAAATTCTGTTGGTGATGGATCAATTCGTGGGCAATTGACCTTAGCATGTCTTTCGGATGTCGTCCATCTGTGAATACATGTATCTCAAGGCTGCTAGGATCATAATAAGCAGTCTTTCCAAGTACATTGGACTGGTTGTTAGGGTCCGAGTCGAAATGCATCGTAGGGGGCTTCTTAAAGCCAATTTTTTGGTCAAAAAAGTCATACATTCCTTGAACATGAGGCTCTAGGGATGATAAATCAGCATCTGAGTGGTTGCTTAATTGACACGGCATACTATAAATAGTTCCTTAATTTGCTTTTCTCAGGCTTATAAGGGGCAAATTAATCTCTCCATCTTCACCAAAAGACATTATTTTGGCCATATAACCCCATCCTTGTTGCCTTTCGATGTGGTAAATAGATAGAATAACACCACTTTTCTCTTCAAAAATAGCAGTTTCTAGTGATTCAGCCCAAGAATCCCATGCAACTAGGTCTCCGACTCCCAATTTCCGTGCCTTGGAAGCTCCAAATCCATCATTTTCCATAGATTTAAACTTTGAACTACCAGAGATTTCAGTATTTGTCGTCATTTCCGTCAAATTCTTCGGGATCGTACTCATATTCAACACTTTCAGGCTCCATTGAAGGCATTTCAACAGGCATTCCGGGCATTTCAACAGGCATATCCGGCATTCCAGCAGAAACTTGATCGTAAGCTCCTTCTTCCATACCATATTCGACATAATGTTTAACAGTTTTGATGTAATCTGCTGCTTTTGTGAGTTTTGCTTGCACCCAAGACTCCAATTGTGTCTCATCTTGCAGCATTCCCATCAATTCTTGAGAATAATCGGCAATATCACTCAATTGACGCTTAGCCATCTGACCTTCTTTGTCAATTTCTCCATCAACCATGCCAATATTAGCATCCATCGCCATCCCACACTCTTCAGATAAGATTTCTAGCAATCTTTTTTTAGAAACTTTCATTTTAATCCCTCATTTTCATATAAATTAGACATAAAAGCAGGATCATGACCAAATCTTTGTCAAAAAGACTGCTTAGTAGCATCATAAATAGGCCAAAACCTATTGTTTCCACCGCAGATTTAATTTTTTGCTCATTAGGAAACATTATTCGCCTCCTCCGCCACCATCACCACCACCATCTCCATCATCAGAGGAGGTGTGACCACCGATACCATAAGGCCAACCAATGCCGTGCTTCTTTGATCGTCTTCGGGAGCCCTTTTTAGGCCCAGGCTTCTTTCCTTTTCTCTTTTTTCGCTTTTTCTTCTCGTCGAGAGTCGGAATTATTTTAATTTTTATTTTTTTTTGTGGTTCTTCTTCTTTTTCTTCTTGAAGACTGGGCGCAGAGCCTCCACCAGGTGCTCCTGGAGGTGCTGATCTGTATTTTTGCCCTTTTAAGTCCACATCATCGTAGGGAGAACCTTTTGTTTGTGGTCCTGTGCCTAATAATTCGTCGGCATCTGTAGAATAACTCTTTAAACGCTCGGAATCCTTCTGGTAATCCTGTTCCATGAGCTTTTCAAGACCAAGTATCGTTCTTTTAATGACTTTTGTCCCTTTTCGAGCTGGTTTGTAGGATTCAAACATCTCTTGTTCACTTTCGAGCATCTGAAGAACGTTCGTTAGGTTCTGAGTGGAGTTGTCTCCTGTGTCTCGGACGACTTCTTCGTATCCACCGACCATATAATCAGAAACTTCCCATTGAAGTTCAATCACACCTTCTAATTCAGTAGAGGCATAGTCAGTACGACCCAAAAAGTAGTGTGCTAACTTCTCTTTACCTTGCCATTCGATCTCTTTAGTCTCCAAATAGGTGACTTCTTGGACTTCTAGACCCAATTCTTCCTTGACTTCACGCCAAAATGCGTATGGAGCCTCTTCACCTTGCATGATATGTCCACCTGGTGCATCCCATTCCTTGGAGTCTGATCTCTCAGCAACAATAATCTTGTTGTCGGAGGTGATAATCACCCCTTTGGAGATGTCATTGGTGTCTTTAATCAACTCATCGGGGTACTTTACCGATATATTGAAGTCTTTGTGTAAGTTTTTGAACGCTTTGATAGCATCATGTTCAGAAGGATCATCATCATAGTGGAGTCTAGACCCCAATTCGTATAATTTTTTTGCTTTTGGTTGTCCATTTGTGTAAAAAACACCATCAACCTCTATTTGTAGCTTAGCTAAGATGGTTTTGATGGAAGATTCAGGGTCCTCTAGGGCAACATCCCTAGAAGTAACCACTAGAACAGTGCTACCAGAGTCTTTAAACTTTTTAATTCGCTTAATGATCTCTTTATTTGTGCCACCGAACTGATATTGCTCATCTCCATCGACTGTTTTGTTAAAAAAAGACTTGACGATGGTATCATCAAAGTCAAATGTTACTACTTTTGCGTTAAGATTGCTCTTCACTTCCTTAACTATCTTTATTAAATTTTTCATAGACTTCTCCACCCTTATTATAACCTATTTTCGTAGGTTTGTCAACACTTTTTTTCTAAAACCTCGGATTTCCTGGAGATTTTCGTCGGCTACCCAACTTGTGTCTTTTCTGAACAGCCCCACATCCACAATTACGAGGTCTCCATTGGCTCTTGCCATCACATTCTGATCATGTAAGTCTTTCGCCATTAGTCCAGTCTGCTTATAAAGTTCTTGAGCCGCTGCATTTAACCCTTTAGAGGTCAGAAACTCTCGTTCATGGCTCGCTGCCTTGTTTTTCAATGTAGGTTGAGCATAGCCCATCGGGATTTGTGTGAATTGTCTGGCATTTGCAAGTATTGCTCTCGAATAATCTGCAATAAAGGCATCAATTGTCTTTGGTTCTCTCTTTGCTGCAAGACCAGCAAGCATAATTTTGAAAGCAATGTGTATAAATGCTGCATTTGCACCAAATGCTTGTGGTGATTCTTCTTCTAGAATCTCAATAAGCTGAACAGCAGCGGATCCCGCACCAAGAGTCTTAATAAATGCCGACTTTCTATTTTTAATGAACTGCTTGCCCAATGCAGGGCTCGCCGAGGCCATTTTTAACATCGCAGTTAGCTGTTCTGGGGAGGATTCTTTCTTAAGTTCATCCATTTTCTCACTGGTGGCATCACCCATGAACTCTCCCTCCCAGTCAGTTACAAGTTGATACCCATAATATTCAAAACGAGCAGCGACTTTATCGATGTTGTTTTGCAAATAGTGGGTAAACCTCTTTGACACATCTCTCATACCACGAAAGCTATCGCTAGCTGGTCCTAATCTGTGGGGCTTGTGCTTAGCAGCAAGGAAGGAAGCATCCGGGATAAACGAGGCTTGCTCATTCGTCAAGGGATTAAGAACTTCCATTGCGATAATTGCGATATCTTCTTGTGGAGACCAAGACTCAAATACTTTTGGGAAGTGTTTCTCGAGTATTGGGGTTCCATCTCGAACATCCGAGATTGTTTGATAATTGTTTAATTCTTTTTTTGCAGCATCTCCGATTACAATCTTAACTGCCGCAGGTTGCTTGAATGGTGTACTAGTAAGATATACAGTGCCGATAGTACCCTTTCCAAGAGCACTCTTAATTTCATAGCCCTTTTCCCTTAGACTAGCTAATGCAGCCTCCTGTGGGTCAATAAGCGGCTCTTCATCGCTTCCATCTTGTCCTGTTGGTTGCCGATCAGCAAAATGCTCTCTATCAACGGAATCCATGTCTGAATCAGATACAAACTGTGTATGACCAGCCAATGTGTCTGGGTCATTTTCTTCCTCTTCCTCTACGACATTCCGCAATCCTTGGTGTTGAGATCTTTCAAGGTGACCAGCGTGTGCTTTTTCTCCCGAAACAGCCGTTAGCCTGATTCCTAGCCTCTGAGTGGAGGTGCTGAGCAGTTCTTCCAGTGGAGTTCCTTTGAGTTTGGATTCATCTTCCTCTTCTTTGTTGAATTTGTCAACAACTTCCGGACTAAATCCACCAGGGAACCCAGCAACAGCGCCAGCAGCGCTCATTTCTTGCAGTTTCCTCTTGATCCTTATCTTCATTATTTGATCTCACGCACTGATTCGGACATTTCTTGGTTAAAGTCAGTTCGAAGTCTAATCATTGGATTAAATGCCGTGCGTTGTCTCTCCATAAGAAGGCTACCTTGCGGCTTAACTAGCGCACCAGTTACATCGATGCCCTCAAAGTCAATTTCGGTTCTCTTTTCGTATTCTATCTCTCTATCAGTATCTTGTCCGATAGCCAAAGCCATCAAAAAATAAAAAATCATATCATTTACCTCCAACTATAAGTAGTCAAAAGATCAGAGATAAGGAAACGGCCCGAAAACTTTTTTAATTAAAGCCGCAAAACCCCAACTCTTCCCGAAAATCGGACAACCGATTCGCCGCCAAAATTTTCCCCCTTTTTAGCAGCCCCAAATAGCATATTCTATCTCAATTGTCTGCCCAGGTTCAGGTGACTTACCAGGAGCAAACCCAATAGAGTTTGAATTTTCGTCATATTCCCAGTCGGTTGTAATTTGTCCGTTAATGGTAACAATTATAGTAGAAGAAATTGGATTTTCTTCCGTAAGTGCATAGGAATTCCGTCCGGACATTTGATTTGCCATCATCTCTAATTGAACTCCCCAATCGGTTGCACAAATGGAATACCAATTACCACCATAGTGATTAACAATATCCCAATATCCTTCCCCAAAGGTAGCATTTGTGTGAGCATTGACAGAACAGCCATTTGGCGGGTCGCCGATTACGGCATATGGAGTGAAGTGACCTCGTGGCTTTATGTTATCGAAAAAAATTGTATAAGTACTCCAGTTTGGACCCCAGTCCGGCTCATCGGATACATAAATAACAACAAGATCGGCATCTTCCCGAAAGAATGTCCCGCCAGGGCCGGCAGATATCGGGTCAGATAATGCTTCGTGGGATTTTTCCAACCCCTTTTCCATTCCGGCACCACCGATTCCAACCAGAACCTCGTTCGCAATCGCAACTTCGGGGTTTGCTGTTGATCCGTCAATAATGTTTCCAATCATTGAGGTTGTCGTTGTAATGACAGCCATACGGTAATCAGCTCCGGTAGAAATAAACGCTTGTATGAACAATCCAATGTTTGAAGAAAGACTTGTTTGGAACCTATTCATTGAGCCACTATCGTCAACTACCCATAATATATCGAGTATGGCGAACTCTTCTTGTATATGTATATCGACAACCCATTGCTCGACATCTCCATCTCCAAACTGAATAGTCTCAGTTTCCGGAGCGACTGGATCGTTGCCGGTAATCTCGATAAGGGATTCGTCAGCCCCAACATCACTCGGTATGTAAGATACCAGAAAGTCAAGGGATAAGCCCGGCTCGATAATCCATGGCGGCTCTGGTAATGAACCAAACTCCATAAAAATATCGACGGGTTGTGTTACCATCTGGACAACATCGTCAATTACAAGAGGAAGGTTCCCATCGTTTGTAATCGTTATGCGCTCCTCATTATCACACCCAATGTCAATGTTCCCGTAATCGAATTCTAAGGGACTTATCGTCATTACAGGTGCATCACCATTCCCTTCAAGTGTAACGATGACTATAGGGTGATCTATGTCGTCTGATGACACCTCTATGTATGCTCCGTTGGACTCAAATGTTTCTGGTATATATGACACTTCAAAAACCAAATGCTCTTGTGGTCCGATAACCCATTCTTGGTCCGTCAATCCGCCCAAAGAAAACCTATCATTGCCCGACACTAACACTGGTGTGGTAACTGTCAAGTCAACCTGCCCTGAATTGATAACCGCAAATTCCTCAAGTCCGGTTTCTTCACCCGAAGTAAGGTGTCCAAAGTCAATGTGCGCTGGAAACACGAAAATATCTTGCTCTAGTGCCTTCCCCGCCATTGTATAGTCATTACATGACAATAAATTTAAAATAAAAAATAACATAAGATAATCCCCCTATATGTAACTAGGAGGAAAATCGCTACATCTCCCTATTCTTCTGAATCATGTCAACACCCATAACAAAAGACATGTTTCGCAAAACATTAAGTTGCTTCGTAACAAGTCATTGTTTTGATTGTTTTGGTCAAAAAACTCCATTTTTTTTCATGAAATTTTTTTGCAACTTCGATTTACCCACGAAAAAATCTTTCATGGAAAAAGTGCCCACGAAAAAAAGCCAAATCTCGGAAATTTGCCAAGCGGTGTGAATGTACCTCGCTGCGCTATGGGCGGCTTTGCCTTATACAAGTACTTATTTCGCCGGTATAGTCCGGGGTGTAGGGGGAGGGGGATCCCCCCAAATGAAACACCGACACCATTTTTGTCAAGGACATTTTTTGTCCTATTCACCGAAGCATTCTT
>JGI20160J14292_10004404_pt1 | contig 10450 bp, 8 predicted proteins | sample COG_10_FD_14292 | JGI IMG/M metagenome (IMG submission 14292) | reverse complement strand
GCGCCAAGCCGTTCCGCGCGTAGGCGCAGGCCCTGTGTCAGATAGGCATAAACGGTCTGCCCTTCGGCGCCGTCGAGCTCAGNGCGGATGATGGGGTCGTTCAGATCCAATTGACCCTTGCCATCAAGGCTGTAGCCTGCCTCAGTGACGGTCATCGTTACCGCCTGGACGCTGGCGGCAGCCATGGCTGCCTCGGTTGCCGCGCGATCGGTGCTCCAATCGATGAAACCAGCGTGACAGCGGATCAGTCGGTCGTCCACGTGCCCGGCGTTGTTCAGTCGACGCAGGATATAGCCGTCGGGCTTGGCGGCTTCGGCGAAGGCTGCTTGATCGACACTGCGCAAATTGACCGCAGTGATACCCCAACGCGTATCGCCCGTGCGCTCGATATGACGGTCAAAGTATTCAGCCTGATGGGCTCTGTGAAAAGCACCAAAACCCAGGTGCAGAACACCGGTGTCCAGCGTCTTTGAATCGTTAGTCGATGTATGAAAAGAACGCGACATCAGTAGTTGAGACCTTCGAGACTTTTGGGCTGGAGAGCGGCAGTACGGTTGGCTGACAGGCCGCTGCGTGTTTGTTCGCGAAACTGTGTGGGTGTCATGCCCTTGAGTTTCATGAACCGCCGATTGAAATTTGCGAGATTCTGGAAGCCGACACTGAAGCAAATGTTCGACACCTGATCCTCCGTTTCGACCAACATCCGGCACGCTTCACCAACCCGTACGCGGTTGACAAACTCGGTGAAGCGGTGGCCGGTAATGTTCTTGAAATGCCGAGTGAAGCTGGTTTCGGATAAGCCAACGAGATCAGCGATACGCGACACAGATAGCTCTTCTTCGAAATTCGAGACGATGAAGTCTACCGCCTCGCCAATTTGAGATTGCCGCTTGCCGCCGCTGACGGATCCAGCCTTACCGACCGAAAGGACTTCCAGCCGGGCCGAGCCTTCCAGCTCTTCCATGAAATCGAGGAAGGCCAATACGCGGCGCATCTGGCTGGAGGAGCGCATGTTCTTGAAGTGTTGAATGGCGCGGCTCTTGGGGAAGTTTCCAAACTTCAACCCGGCGCGCGAGAGTTCTAGCATACCGGTCAGCCCCCGAAATTCCGGGAATGCACGAATGAGGGTCTGCATGCTCTCATCGCTGAACTGTACCAGCATATCACGGGTTTCCACGACGGGGTGGTTGTAGCTGTCTGTTACCCAGTTGTGCGGCAAATGCGGCCCGGTGAGGAATAGATCACCAGGCTCAAAATCGCCAATGTAGTCGCCAACAAAAGCGCGGCCTTGGGTTTCAAGGATCAGATGCAGCTCGTATTCAGCGTGGGCATGCCAACGGCACAGATCGGTAGGCCAACCGTGTTCGAGATAGCGAATGCTCTCTTCTGAGCGGTCAACGTATTCGATCTCAGGGCTTATGATGGACATGATGACGCCTCCCTAACGCAACACGTTGCCGCCGTCGACGCCAATGGTCTGAGCGGTCATGTAGGAGGAGAGATCGGAAGCCAGGAAGCATACAACGCGCGCCACGTCGATAGGGTCACCCATCCGGCCCAGCGGTACGGCTTCTCCGACAAGGCGCTTCTTTTCACCAATCTGCAAGCCTTCGGCCCGAGCGAACAGGGCGTCTACCTGTTTCCACATGGGCGTATCGACCACGCCCGGACTGATAGCATTGACGCGAATGCCGTGCTCGGCGAGGGCGAGGGCTGCGGACTGCGTGTAACTGATCACAGCGGCTTTGGTTGCACAGTAGTGGGCAACCAGCGCTTCGCCCCGATGGCCGGCCTGACTGGAAAAATTGATGATGGAGCCCGGCTTTTTTGCCGCGACCATTGCGCGTGCTGCGGCTTGCATCACTGCGTAGAAACCGCGCACATTGATGGAAAACAGGCGATCGTACTGTTCCAAATCGGCGTCGAGGACAGAGCCAAGGTCAAACAGCGCGGCATTGTTAACCAGAATGTCCGGCGATAAGTCGTCGATCCATTCACAGCAGGCGGCCAAACTGCCATCCCCGCTCAGATCAGCAGGGCGGTAGGAGGCGAGGGCGCCATGAGCATGCCCCGGATTAGAGGACAGATCCGTTCCATGCACCACAGCGCCCAAGGCTTGCAAATGCTCCACAGCACTGCGTCCGATGCCGCCATTACAGCCGGTCACGATGGCAACCTTGCCAGTCAGATCCAGGTCCTGAAGGGGAGCGACGCGCGACATGGAATTATTTCACCGCCCCAAAGGTCAGACCTTGGACCAACTGGCGCTGAGTCAGCCAGCCAAAGACAACAATCGGCGCCACAGCCAGGGTCGAGGCCGCGCTGACCTTGGCCCAGAACAGCCCTTCCGGAGCGGTGTAGCCCGCGATAAAGGTGGTCAAAGGCGCGGCGTCTGTCGTGGTCAGAAGAACCGACCAGAACGCTTCATTCCACGCCAGCACGATGGACAATAGCCCCGTTGAAGCAAGGCCGCCCCAGGCGAGTGGAAGAACAATGCGACGCAATTCATCCCAGGTTGTCGCCCCGTCAATTCGCCCAGCTTCCAGGATCTCACGGGGGATTTCCTTAAAGAAGTTGTAAAGGATGAGCATAATGATCGGCAGGTTCATGAGCGCGTAAATGATGATCAGCAGTAAGTGCGTATCCAGCAGATTCAGAGTCTGCGCAATCAGGTAAATTGGCATAAGCACGCCAACCGCAGGCAGCATTTTGGTAGACAGCATCCACAGCAAAATACCTTTCGTCCCGGGGCCGCCAGCAAAGGCCATGGCGTAGGCTGAAGGGATGGCTATGGTCATGGCGAGCAGCGTCGAACCCACGCTGACGATCAGTGAATTGGTCAGGAACTTGAAGTAACCTTCGCGCTCAAAAACCGTCTGATAAGATCCGAAAGTCGGCTCAAAGACCGCTGTCTTCATCCAACCGAGCCAACCGGGAAGGTTTGAGGTCTGAAGGACATCGACAGCAAAGCCGGGCAGGGGAACGGCACTGGGTGGCAGAGACACAGCCCCGCCTTCGGTTTTAAAGGATGTCATGAACATCCAGATGATCGGGAAAAAGATCAGCAGTGCTACGATCCAGCAGCACGCCACCGCGATAAATTCAGCGATTTTCTTTCGGGCCAAATACGACATGATCGTCTCCTATTCTGCCAAATTATCGCCGACAAAGCGGACCAAGAAGATTGACACCAAGTTGGCAAGAATAATCGCCAACACCCCACCTGCTGCTGCCAGGCCAAAGTTGAAGCCTTCGAGCGCCTTTTTGTAGATCTCATAGGTGAGCGTGGAAGAGGCAGAACCGGGACCGCCCTTTGTCGAGATCAGAATCTCGGCAAAAACGCCCAGATGGAAAATCATTTGTATCAGGATCACGACTGCAATCGCGCGCGCCAGATGGGGCAGCGTTAGCAGCAGAAAGATCTGTATGAAGTTCGCGCCGTCAAGGCGCGCAGCTTCGTGTTGTTCGCGGTCTTCGCTTTGGAGCGAGGTCATGAAAATCAGGATTGCGAAGGGTGTCCATTGCCAGGCCACCATGACAATGATGCCTTGCAGAGGGTAGAGTTCGAGCCACGGTACAGGCTGTGCGCCAAAGACGGTCCAGACCACGTTCACCAGTCCGTAAATCGGGTCAAACATCATGTTTTTCCAGATGATCGCATTCACCGCTGGCATGATGAAAAATGGTGAAATCAGCATCACACGGACGATACCTCGGCCGGCAAACTCACGGTTGACGAGTACAGAAATCGCCAGGCCAAAAATCACGGTGATGGCCAGTACAGAGCCAACCAGGATCAGCGTGTTGCCGATAACCGTGACAAAGCTGGTCGCAAATGGGGTCGCAATGGCCAGATCGGTCAGCCACTGGATATTCAGGAAGTCAAGAAACTCGAGCTCCCAGACCCAGCCCTTGCCGTTTCGGGCAAAAATGAAGTTTTGGTAGTTTTTGAAGCCCGCCCAGCTTTGAACATGCGGGCGCAGCAGGTGGTACTTTCGGAAAGAAAAGTACAGCGTCATGGACAGCGGCACGAGCATCCAGATCAGCAGAACTGCAATACTTGGCAACTGTAGCAGTCGTGACAATGTGCGAGACATGTTGCTATCCTTCTCCCTAAAGGCCGAATCCTGAGCAAGGAGTTTGACCCGGAAATAACAATGGGAGCGTCACCGAAACAATGCCGCTCCCACTGCAGGTTGAAGCGTGTGACCTCTTAGAGGTCACACGATCCCAAAATCAGAGCATTCTTAGTTGCTCATGATATCTTCTGCAACGGACTGAGCCTCTGCAAGAGCATCTTCGATGGACATAGAGCCAGCGAGAGCAGCGGACATCAGCTGACCAACCTCAGAACCAATTTCCTGGAACTCAGGGATGGCAGCAAACTGAACGCCGGTGTACGGCTTCACGTCTGTTGCGCCTGGTGCTGCGGAGAGAATAGCAGCGAGTTCAGCGTCAGCAAACGCAGCAGCAGCTACGAAGTCAGGGTTGTCGTAGGTGGACTGACGCGTACCGGTTGGAACTGCGCCCCAGCCGTTGTTCTCAGCAACGAGTTCAATGTACGACTGGGAGGTAGCCCACTCGATGAAGCCCATAGCAGCTTCAGACTTCTGCGTGCCCGCTGGAACAGCCAGAGCCCAAGCCCAGAGCCAGTTAGCACCAACTGGGTTGGTTGCGTTAGGGGACTGAGCGTAGCCAACCTTGCCGGTTACCTTAGAGCCGTCGCCTTCGAGGAAGGAAGCGGCGATGGTAGCGTCGATCCACATGCCACACTTGCCTTCACGGAAGAGTGCCAGGATTTCGTTGAACGAGTTGCCGGAGGAGCCTGGAGGGCCGTAGGAGGTCAGCAGGTCAACGTAGAAGTTGATGGCTGCGTGCCACTCAGGCGTATCGAGAGACGGGTTGCCGTCAGCGTCGAACCAAGCGCCGCCGAAGGAGTTCACGACGGTCGTGATGAACGCCATGTTGTCACCCCAACCTGGCTTACCGCGGAGACATACGCCGTAAACGCCGTCGCCGGTGATGGCTTCAGCAACTTTAGCGATGTTGCCCCAGGAATCCATGTCACGGATGGACATGCCCGCAGCTTCAACGAGGTCCTTGCGGTACATAACCATCGAGGACTCACCGTAGAACGGTGCAGCGTAGAGGTTGCCACCAGCTGACAGGCCGCCGCGCATTGCAGGCAGGATGTCATCTACGTTGTAGTCAGCGCCGAAGTCGAGTGCTTCGAGCCAGCCCAGGGAACCCCAGATTGGTGCTTCGTACATGCCGATGGTCATAACGTCGAATGCACCGCCCTTTGTGGCGATGTCAGTCGTAACGCGTTGGCGCAGTACGCCTTCTTCCAGCGTCACCCAGTTCAAGGTGTTGCCGGTTTCTGCTTCGTATGCAGAGGAAAGCTTCTGCATTTCAATCATGTGACCGTTGTTAACGGTCGCGATGGTCAGTTCTTCTGCCTGTGCAGCAGAAAAGCTAACCAGTGCGCTGGCCACGAGGGCAGCGGCGGTCATCTTTTTCATGATAATCCTCCCAAGGAATTGAGGAGCCGCTCCCACGGCTCGCTTTCGAACCTAGGTGAGACATGTCGGTATTAGCCAATACCATCTCGTCAATCGTTAATATAATTCTGCGTAACTATGCTCAAAATACCAAAATTCATCGTAGAAAAGTATAAATTCCGCATTTTGCACTACGCGTTTTAGAATCTATTGCCAGAGAATCACAAAATCTTACCGGGAATCAGTCCCGAGATTGGGATGTTTAGGGTTTTGACGTCTACAGGTGCATTCAGATTCGATTGTCTCGAAATACGCGGTCATAGCGTCCGCTCAACGGCCATGCTGCGACCCCGTTTAGCAGCATAGACGGTAGCGAACGGTAGCGGCGCAGGGCTGCCTCAGTGTTGCGCGCTGGCGTGGATCAGCGGCGGAAGCAAGCGGCGAAGGTTTGGTTTTGGCAGGCCTTTATCAAACGCTCTCGCGCTTGTGCCGATCCCAGTTCAGTGGCCGCCCGGTACATTTTGACAGCTTCTTCGAGGTTGGGCTCACTCCCCAGACCGGCTTCATAGATTTGACCCATGTTGTACATGGCCATTGGGTTCTTCGCGCGAACTGCGGCAACGAAGAACTCCATGGCGGCGCTTGGGTCTGGTTCAATTCCTACGCCGATCAGCAACCGTTCACCCACCGCGTTCATCGCTACTGGGTTCCCCAATTTGGCCGCGACTTCGAAGTAGCCCAATGCTTTGGTCCGGTCCTGTTCGACCCCATTACCCGTGTCGTGAATCATCGCCAGATCCATGATCGCCGGAATGTAGCCGGTCTCGGCGGCCTGCTCGATCGTGGCAATGGCGGCCTCTGGGTCGGCTTCCAGACCGCCTTCGCCCTTGAGCAGCGAAACGCCGTAATGCAGGACGGCAGGCAGATAGTTGTCATCTGCCGCCTTCTTGATCCATGTAGTGCCGGCCTCAGGATCAGCTGTCACGCCCAATCCCAGCTGCAACTTCAGGCCAACGATATATTTAGCCTCAACCGCACCCGCTTCGGCGGCTTGCAGATACTTGTTGTAGGCCGCAACTGGTTTGTTCAGTTGGTCCAAAATCTTGGCGTGGGGCAGCAAGGCGATGTCCAAGCCTTGTTCAGCAGCCTTACGATAGAGCGCAGCGGCCTGCGGTTTGTTTGCTTTGATACCGTCGCCCCTATCCAGCATGACAGCTAGATTATACTGAGCGACCCTGTTTCCTTGCTTCGCCGCTTCACTGAACCACCTGGCGGCAACGCGGTTGTTCTCATCGGTTCCCCGGCCCGTGTCGTAAAGAACGCCCAGATTGGTCTGGGCCTCCTCAACTCCCTGTTCGGCGGCCTTGGTGTACCAGATCAAAGCCGTTGCAGGATCCTCGTCCATACCTTCGCCGCGATCATAAAGCCGTCCAAGGCGAAATTGTGCTTCTGCGTCGTCTTTGCTCGCAGCCTTGGTCCAATGTTTCAGCGCGCCGGCATAATCTTCCTTGGCATAAGCATCATGACCCTTTTCAAGAGCGCTCTTGAAAAACCCAAATTGCGCGTGTGCTGGTGTGCCGACTAAGCAAAGGCTGAATATGAGTGCGGTTGTCGCGCGCTGGAGTGTCATCGTCTCAATCCATAATGGTTTGGACCTGTATGGGACTGAAATGTGGCAAAGGCTAAGATTAAAGTGGCCCATTTCACAGCGTCTCACGCATGTCTGATCGTAGGCATGTTGACTTAAGGTTTCGCCCTAACTGAGGCGCGACGCACCCACATATTCAATCCTTCGACCACGGCAGCAAAGGCCATTGCGCCGTAAATATAGCCCTTGGGGACATGCTTGCCAAAGCCCTCGGCAATAAGAACCATGCCGATCATGAGCAGGAAGGCCAGCGCCAGCATCACGACGGTTGGATTATCATTGACGAACCGGGTCACCGGCCCGGCGGCCATGAACATCACAGCCACCGCGATGATTACAGCCGCGACCATCACAGGTATATGATCGGTCATCCCGACTGCGGTCAGGATGGAGTCTACGCTGAAAACCACGTCGAGAAGAACGATCTGCGCAATCACCGCTGCAAAAGCCATGGATGCGCCACCAGCAAATACGGTCTCTTCGGGCTTGGGCTGCACTTTATGTTGGATCTCCGTTGTCGCTTTCCACACCAGAAAGGCGCCCCCTGCGATCAGGATCAGATCTCGCCAAGAGAACGCCGTGTCAAAGGACGGCTCCCCGTGCACGTCCAGGCTGCCGGTCAAGCCGAAGTCAAAAACAGGCTCCGTCAGGCCAACAATCCATGCGATGGCGGATAGCAGCACCAGACGTAAAATCAGCGCCAGCGCAATGCCCACTCGACGCGCGACGCCCTGCTGATGTTCGGGAAGCTTTGATGATGCGATTGAGATGAACAGCAGGTTGTCGATGCCCAGGACAATTTCCATGGTCACCAAGGCCAGAAAGGCCATCCAGACCTCAGGTGCGGTCAACAATTCGAGCATGCCGTTTTTCGCTTTGTCGTGGAAACAGGGGCCGTCAATCGCCATTCTGCAGGCGAATTGCCGTGCGCAGTATCCTCGGGAGCAAATCGCCGAGTCAATCCGTGAGCGCAAATTAGCCCTTCACGTTGATCTCTCATAAGACGGACGGCCCACAAGCTGAAAACACAACGTGGTACCGCTGCGGACAACGAGTTCGGATTCGCTCCAGAATTCTAGATTATTGATCCAGAAACGATAAATTTTGCAGTAATTTTATCTGTTTTCTGCGATTTCACTGACCTGAGAGGGGTATTCTCCGCGCTGAGGGCATCAAGAATGATAGCCTGGAAAATTGTATCTAAAGTTCCTTGGAATAATGATGCTGATTGACGAAAGTGTAGTTCGGTTAGGAATGCATTACTCGTTCGAACCGATTTGCTTAGGAAAACTAAGGGCCCGCGCCGGTAACCGGCACGGGCCTCTTTTTTTGCATTCAGCATGCTTGGATCTTCGGTGCGGCCTCAACGCTTGCTCCAAAATGGGGGCAGGGTGTTGGCCGATTAGATCGAGCGGAAGTCAGCGCGCGCGCTGGGTACGGGGCCCAGGTAACGGTCGAGCAGCACGTCGATCCCGATACGCACGCTTTCATTCGCGTCGACGTCAAAGACCACGGCCCGGTCCTGCTGCACCAGGAACCCGTCATAGAGAAGGTAACCCGAGAGCAGTGCGGCGAGCTGCTTGAAGTCCTGCATGGTTAGACGATTACGAATAGGCTCCAGGGCACCGTAAATCATCTGCTGAATGGCAGGCAGCAGCCACTCTGGGCGCTCGCCCGGCTTGCGGTAGTGTTGGGTCATGAGTCCCCGCAGGAAAGCACCATTGGCTTCAATGATCTGGGGCAGAAGTTCGGCCATCCGGTGAATGCGCACTCGGACGTCTGCGTTGTCGAGAATGACCTGCTGGACAGCCGCAACGAAAGACGAGCCGCGTTCAGCGCCCAATTCGCTCAGAAATGCATCCCGCTCAATTTCTTCAGGAGAGTTGTAGTAACGGTAGATGGTGGGTTTGGATACGCCCGACTGATCCGCAATTGCCTGCACGGTCATGGTGCGGCCTGCTTCGACTAACTCCAGAGCTGCGCGAAGAATGTCTTTGCGCGTGCGGGATCGGCGGTTTGACGTGACACGGTCGTGGGGCGTGACGCTGATCAATTCCTGATACATTCCTTGTACCCATTGCCTTGCGGTGATGGGTCCTCTTCGTTGGTGCGGACGTGCTGAAGTTACTGGGGCAACCCGCCCGGTTGTTTCCTGTCTTCATGAAATCAGCTTACAACTGTGCGCATCAAGTGAGTTTTTCAGATCATAGTGAAATTATTTTTAAGCCAGTCAAAATGAATTAAATCTGGCTCTAATGTCTCAAAATGGCACCAAAATGATCGTCCCATTGAAAAATAGCTCAAAATGAGAATTTTACGTGGCCTAAGAGAGTGTTGTCTTAATAAATTACTCTCAGAACGACCACCGATTCGCGGTGGCGGCAGTATAATGTAAGCAAATACGATAATTCGATCTCGTTGCTGAAGCGTGCCCAGAATAAAGGTCGGGTACGCCCTCAGGGCCGATAAATGGAGCAACGCTATCCTTGCGCATCTCTAAGCCCAACAAAAAACAGCCCACGAGTGTCGCGCTCGTGGGCTGTTTTTTTTAAGGGAGGAGTTGTCTTCTGAGAGAGATTTGAAAAACGACGAACGAAGAAACCCGTCGTTAACGATCAAGGGCTACAGCAGTCGTTACCTGGGAAAAAGCACCACGTTCGTCAAGCAGCCTTGCGTTTTACGCAAAGACAGCGGGAGTTCTCAGTCAAAATTCCCGTCGATATGCGGTTTGCGCATGGGCCGCGCTGGTTTGTCAGGCGCAAAAACCCAAGGCTTGCCCCCATGGACCATCAATCGCATGCAAATGGTGGTCGCATCCCTCCGGTTGGGCTAGGTGATGCACGGAAGCATTTTGGAGAAGGCTGGTCTGAGTATGTTTTTTGATCCCAACCGCAAATCGCCTGCGTTGGCATACAATCCAATCAAAGCCATCGTCGCGCCGCGTCCTATCGGGTGGATCTCGACCGTGTCTGCGACGGGTGTTGCGAACCTTGCGCCTTATAGCTTCTTCAACCTGATTGCCGACGCCCCGTTTATGGTGATGTTCGCGACCTCGGGGCACAAGGACAGCTTTTTCAATGCCGTTTCGTCGGGGGAGTTTGTCTGGAACCTTGTCTCGCACAACCTTGCCGACGCGATGAACCGCACCGCTGGGACGGTTGAGGCTCAAGTCGATGAGTTTGAACTCGCCGGCCTGACCAAGGCTGAGAGCCAGACCGTTAGCGCGCCTCGCGTTGCCGAGGCGCTCGCAGCGCTGGAGTGCCGGGTGGACCAGTTCATTCCCCTCAAGTCCTCGATCGAG
>JGI20160J14292_10004403_pt1 | contig 10450 bp, 9 predicted proteins | sample COG_10_FD_14292 | JGI IMG/M metagenome (IMG submission 14292) | reverse complement strand
GCTTTATTTGCTTGATTAGTTACTGACCTTAATCTTTCAGTTAACTCTTCAAAACCCCTTTTGGATACCTCTGCAAGTAGACATTCTTTTGTTTTAAAATGTCTATAGGGAGCTGTTTGAGATACGCTCGCCTCTTTTGCAATAGATCTTAAACTCATATTGTCATGGCCGCTTAATTCACATACTCTGCAAGCACTTGAAATTAATTCTTCTTTTAAATTGCCGTGATGATATTTCATAATAAATATAATGTTGACAGTGAATACATTAGATATATACTATGTTTACGCTGCTAACATTATTAGCATAGCATACTAAATTTTATGAATAAATTTTTGAAATTATCTTTTTTTTTATTTCTAGCTTTTAATCTTTCCTCGAATACGTCTCTAGAAATCACCACGATTGAGATTCAAGAATCTTACAATATAACTCAAAGATTTCCAGGAAAGATACTTCCATTAAATTATTCAAAACTAGCTTTTGAAGTTCCCGGTAAAATATCAGAAGTAAAAATTGATATCGGCGATGCTGTTAAAAGGAATGATATATTAGCGGCTTTAGATCCAGCTGAAATGCAGGCAAACTTAAATCAAGCTCAGGCAAGGTTTGATCTTGCAGATCAAGCATTAAAAAGGTTTCAAGATTTAAAGTTACAAGGGTTTATTTCTAATCAGGAATTGGATAGAGCTAATTCAGAGTTTCTTATTGCTAAAGCTCAAGTAGATTTATACTCAGTTAAATTAGAGCAAACCTTTATTCGTGCTCCTTTCGATGGATATATTCAAAATAGGTTCCTTGATTCTGGCACAGTCATTAGTCCAGGGGTGCCAATTTTAGAAATTATTGATTCAACTGTTGTAGAGGCTCATGTTTCAGTTCCTAGCTACATTATTGAGAGTTTGGAAGAAGGAAATTCTTATAATTTTCTTATTGATAACAGAATTATGCCAGCAACACTTAAGCGGTATACCAAAATGAGCAATCAAGGGTCAGATAATAGATTATGCATATTTGAATTCGAGACTTTTATTAGCCCGGGATCAATTTCTTACCTTCAGCTTCAACAAGTTAAATCGGCAACTGGTGCCTGGGTTCCTTTAAAATCTCTTTCCCAAGGGACGCAAGGTTTATGGAATTTATATACAGTCTCAAAAGATAGCAATAACCAATTCAAAGTTGCCAAAGAAATCGTTGAATTAATTCATGTTGAAGGAGATAACGCATATATTTCAGGAACTATTTCAACTGGAGATATGGTGGTATCAGGGGGAGCTGAAAAGGTGATTGAGAATCAAATTTTAAAAGCAAACTAAATAATGATTTTGCTCAAGATTTTATTTGATCGACCAAGGGTCTTCAGTTTACTTCTGACATTTATTTTTTTAGCCGGCATCTTTTCTCTTAGCACTCTTCCTAGACAAGAAAATCCAGAGCTTGCTCAGCGATGGTCATCAGTCCAAAGCATCTATCCTGGAGCATCGCCAACACGAATTGAAACGCAAATTTTAGAACCGCTGGAGGCCAAGCTGAGAGAGGTATATGAACTTGATGAAATTATCTCATTTGCTTCTCAAGGATTTTCAACCACGGTGCTAGCTATCAAAGATGAGGTTCCACCATCTCAAATAGAGCAAGTATGGTCTGAAGTGCAGGATAAAATGGATCAAGCATCATTTGTATTGCCTCAAGATGTTAAACCGCAATTAATTAGAAGTAGTGGCCCTCCAATAACGCTTCTTTATTCATTGACTTGGAATGGTGATGGAAAAACCCCATTAATTCTTTTATCACGCATTGCAGAAGATCTTCGACAAACCTTAGCTTATGTCAGTGGTTCAGATAGAAGTCATACATACGGCGCTGCCGATGAAGAAGTTTTAGTTGAGATAGATAATGCCAAATTGTCTGCGCTTGGCCTATCTTTTCAAGAAGTGATACAAGTATTATCTGGGCTAGATACAAAAAAACCAATCGGACAAATTTCACAAAATGGAAAAGAGTTTCTTGTGAAATCAAAAGATAATTTAACCAATATTTCACAAGTAGCTAACTTACCAATTAAGGTCTTTAATGAGTACGAGATTATACGTTTAGGTGATATTGCGACCTTATCAAAAAAACCAAGAGACCCACCAGAAGAACTCTCTCTTTTTAATGGAGAAAGGTCCGTATTGGTCAACATTAGTGGAGCTTTCTCACAAAGAGTAGACCTCTATGTCGATGATATTGAAAAGGTAGTTGATGAATTCAAAGACCAATTGCCATCAGAAATTTCTCTTGAGAAAGTGTATGACGAATCTTATTATTTCAAAGAAAAGTTTAATACTTTATACACAAGCATTTTATTTGCGATCTTGATTGTTGTTGGGATTAGTTATTTTCTCCTGGGTTTTAAATCAGCCTTGATTGTCGGATCAGTTATTCCTCTTACTATTTTTTTAGTCTTATTTGGCTGCACATTACTTGGACTACCCTTGCATCAAACCTCAATGACTGGAATTATTATTGCTCTTGGCTTGCTTATCGATAATGCCATCATTGTGGTGGAAGATTTTAAATATAGGCGCAAACTAGGCCATTCTAGAGAGCAAGCCTCATATGAAACATTTCAACATTTATGGATACCTCTTGCTGCAGCAACTGCAACAACAGCGCTATCTTTTTTTCCGATTGCTGCCGGAGCAGGCCCTAGTGGAGAGTTCGTAGGAGGCATGGCAAAAACAGTAATTCTTTCAATTACTTCCTCGCTATTTCTTGCGCTTTATGTGGTACCAGTCCTCTTAAACTATTTAGATCAAATAAAATTTTTTGAAAAAGAAATCTTTGGCGGCAATGGCTATTCAAATGAAAAACTTCTTCGAAGATATAGAGCTATTCTGACTTGGTCATATGATGTTCCCAAAAGAGGAATCATGATTGCAATGATATTGCCCACTCTTGGTTTTATGTCTTTTCCATTCTTAAAGGCAGATTTCTTTCCTGAGCTCGATAGAAATATGTTCAAGGTGCTGGTAGAACTACCGCAAAATTCAAATGTAGAAAGTTCAGAAAAAGCAGTTTTAGAGTTAAGAGATTCCATCGCTAAAAGTGGAATTGTGCAAGACGATTTTTGGTTTATTGGCAGAAGATTACCAAGAATCCTCTATAACGTTGTTGGAGGGGATACAGCCTTGGGTGGTAATAATTTAGCACAAGGTGTTTATATCAGCACATCTTACAAAGAAATGGTTGAGAAACTACCAAAGCTTGCAAAAAGACTCACTGCTGAAAATCCTGACTTAAAAATTATTGTAGATAAATTTGATTCGGGGCCCCCTGTAGATGCAGCAGTCGAGTACAGTATTGATGGGCCTGATATAGATATTCTCAGAGCCTTAGGAAAAAAATTAGAGTTAATTATAAGAGATGCCCCAGGAGTTTTCTTAACTAAAAGTGAACTTGCTGGTGGAGCAACAAACTTGGAGTTTGCCTTTAATGAATCCAATCTTGCATTAGGTTCAATTTCTGGAGATTTTTTTATTAATGAGTTAGCTATTGCAAGTGAAGGCAGGGTTATTGGTACCATGCTTGATGGAAATAAAGAGCTATCAATTAAAATACGAGGATCATCAAATGATTCAATAGAATCAACTCAATTTTTATCCCTGCCATCTCAAGAGGGCTTTGATTACTCTTCAAACTATGGAGAGTTTGAGGTAACCAATCAAGCGAATTTTGTTTCTCGTGATGCTGGTAAGAGACAAAATCAAGTTTCAGCATGGATTTGGCCTGACTTGCTTCCATCTCAAACTGAAAAATATTTAGCAGATAAGCTGGAAACTTTTAAAGCTGAGCTTCCACCTGGATATATTTTTGAGGTAGGGGGAGAGGCTGAGGCGCGAGGGCAATCCCAGTCTAATATATTCTCGTCAGCAATTTTATTTTTTATCTTAATAATTATTGCATTGGTTGCCGCACTGAATTCATTTAGGCAAGCTGGCTTAATTTTGAGTGTTGCATTTTGGTGCACAGGGTTGGCATTTTTAGGCTTAACACTAGGTCAAGCCAATTTTGGGTTTATTGGCTTGGTTGGAGCCATTGGGCTAGCTGGGCTATCCATCAATGATTCTATTGTTGTTTTATCACATATTAAAGAGGCAAATGCCAATTCACCAATAACTAAAGAAGATCTGGTTGAAGTCATCATTAGATCAACTCGTCATGTTATTACCACATCAGCAACAACCATAGGTGGCTTTTTACCATTGTTAATAACTAGTATTTTCTTTAAGCCTTTAGCTTGGGCGATGGCTGGTGGTGTTATTGGGTCTGCAATAATTGCTTTGTTTTATATTCCGGCTTGCTACGCGATTTCAAAAAAGCTATAAATTAAATTTATTTAAGAGGTGCTAATATGAAATTATTCATGGTCCATGTTGGTTTTTATGACGACGAGGTTGGAGAAGGTATATATGAGTCTCACATTAATATCTTTGTTGCAGCTGGCAACCCTAAATCAGCAAAGAAAAAAATCATGAGCATGGATAAATTTAGAGATAAAAAAATGCATATTGATGGAATAAAAGAGATCAATAATGTTGATGATTACGAGGTTCATTTGATTAAAAATCCGGAGCAAAAAAGAGCTAGGGTATATTCATACGATGAATCAAAAAAACTTTAATTGAAATTGGAAATGATGATATGAGAAGAATAATTACAGGCCACAATCAAGCAGGAAAATCAATTATTACTATTGATGGCCCTCCAGCCAGATCAATTGGGGAAGATGTCGGCGGCCTTTTTGAAATTTGGAATACAGACGGCATGCCAATTGATACAACCGATGATTTAGACAGGGCAGATACAGAAATAATTCTATCGCCTCCTGCTAATGGAACTAAATTTCGATATTTTCAGATTAACCCAACTCCTGAAGGTGTGCCATGGGAGGTTTTGCAAGATTTAGCGGCTGAAGCTTTTGAAAGAATCGGAGCTGGTCACCATAGAATCGATACCTCTAAACATCCTGCAATGCACAAAACAGAGACCATCGACTACATTATTTTATTAAAAGGTGATGTCAGCCTCCTGCTTGATGAGGAAGAGATAAGACTGGAGCCATTTGATACTGTCGTCCAGCGAGGAACCAACCATGCTTGGGTTAATCATGGCGAAGAGCCTGCATTGCTCATTGCAGTCTTGATTGATAGCGAGCTAAAAGAGTAAACTGAAAAAGAGTTAGAATTTAGATAGCATATGTTTCAAGTAAAACCAATTGCAGCAGCCCTAGGTGCAGAATTGCATGGTGTCGATTTATGCCAGGATCTTTCCTCAGATGTTTACGCTGAAATCAGAAGGTTGCTCATAGAGCATCAAGTTATATTTTTTAGGGATCAAGATATTTCCTCAGCCCAACATAAAGCGTTAGCTGAATCTTTTGGGCCAGTTCAAACACATCCTGCTTATGAAACAGTAGAAGGATTTCCAGAAATCACTATCTTAGAAAGTACTGCTGATAAACCCTCCAAGATAGAGGTGTGGCACTCAGATATGACCTTTCGAAAACATCCTCCTTTGGGATCTGTCTTAAGGTCAAAAATTTGTCCACCCAAAGGTGGTGATACTATGTGGGCAAGCATGACTGCGGCTTATGATGGACTATCAAAGAATATGCAGGAGTTTCTTTCAACTTTAGAGGCTGAGCATGATTTTAGTTACGGCTTTAAAGAAAGTTTAGCTGAACCAGGTGGAAAAGAGCGGTTGGCACAGGCTGTAAAAGATAACCCTCCAGTTAAGCATCCTGTTATCAGAGTTCACCCCGAAAGCAATCAAAAAGTAATTTTTGTTAATGCATTATTCACAACAAAAATAATCGGATTGCCCGAAAAAGAAAGTTCAGCAATACTTCAATTTTTATATGACCATGTAATTACCGCTGAATATACATGTCGCTTTAAATGGGAGCCGAATTCAATCGCCATATGGGATAACCGAAGCACTCAACATAAGCCAATCAATGATTATTTTCCATCTCACAGACTGTTACAGCGAGTGGCAATAGATGGCGACAAACCTTATTAAATTATTTTTTTAGAAATTCTAAAAGAATCTTAACTATCTCATGCTCATCAGTTTTAATGGTAAGTGTCTCACAAGCATGATTATGCTTAAGGTCCCCAATTTGATTTTTTCTAAAATCATATATCATTCTTGCAAATTTTTTATCCAATTCGATATGCCCTTGGGTGCAAAAAATATGATTTTCAATTAAAAACATGCCATTTGGGCATGTCGCAGATCCAGCAATTAAAGTTGCATTGTGCGGAAGTTTTTGCACTTCATCTTGATGGCTAAAAACCAAATTATATTTTTTTCCCTCTTCTCCATAATTATAGGCATTATTATTTAACGAAATTGAATCAACGCCTGCATGCCAACCATTTGGTGAGTTTCTAACTGATCCGCCAAGAGCCTCTGCAATAATTTGATGGCCAAAACATATGCCAATTAATTTTTTTTTATTCTTATCTAACTTTTGAATAAATTTCTTTAGATCATAAATCCATTGCTCACTATTATAAGAGCTTGCCTTGCTGCCAGTAATTAGATAAGCATCACATTCATCTATATCCAAAGGATAGTTGTTGAATTGAACTTCATACGTTTGAAATTGAAGGCTGGGATCCACTGCCAAAAATATTTTGGAAAACATTTCAGGGTATTGACCAAAGTCTGTGGCTCCATCTATTTGCACAGTATCTGAATTCAGAATTCCAATTTTCATAAGTATTATTTTTTCTTAATGTAGTATATTCAATTCATGAAAAGCAATAGACTGATTTTTTGCATTATTTCAATAATAGCAAAACCCCTATCAGCCAACGGTATAGATGCCTCAATTAATTCTACCATTCAGCCCTTAACAAACCTCCTATCCTCTTTTATTTTTTATGAGATAAAAATTTTTGGAGCCTCAATGCCACTAATAGTGTTGTGGTTGATCGGAGCAGCTATTTTTTTTACTGGTTACTTCAAGTTTTTAAATCTACGTGGATTTAAACATGCCTTTCAATTGCTAAGAGGCGATTATTCAAAGCCAGACAATGAAGGAGAGTTAACTCATTTTCAGGCACTATCAACAGCCGTTTCTGGAACTGTGGGAATTGGTAATATTGCTGGAGTGGCTATCGTTATTTCCATTGGGGGTCCAGGTGCAACATTTTGGTTAATTGTTGCTGGCTTCCTTGGCATGTCGACAAAATTTGCAGAATGTGTGGCTGGAGTTATGTATAGAAAAGTTAATGCTGATGGAAGTATTTCTGGTGGACCTATGTATTATCTAGAAGCTGGATTGCATCAGAAAAACTTATCTTGGCTTGCTAAGCCTATGGGGTTATTTTATGCAGCAGCTATTGTTGTTGGATGTTTGGGTATTGGTAATATGTTCCAATCCAACCAAGCTTTTCAGCAATTTATTTTTATTACAGGTGGCGATGCTAGCTATTTTTTGGACAAAGGATGGCTTTTCGGTTCCATTCTAGCTGGGATAGTTGGATTGGTTGTCATCGGTGGTATTAAAGGTATTGCAAAGGTCACCTCAAAGCTAGTCCCATTCATGACATTAACTTATGTTGTTGGCGCATTGATTGTGGTTGTTATGAATGCAGAAAAATTACCATGGGCTATCTCAGCAATATTAACAGAAGCATTTAATCCAAGCGCCATGAGTGGTGGAATGCTGGGGATTATGATTTTAGGTTTTCAAAGGGCAGCATTTTCCAATGAGGCAGGAATTGGTTCAGCTGCTATTGCTCATGCTGCAGTTAAAACTCAGGAACCTGTAACTGAAGGTTATGTTGGTCTGATGGAACCTTTTATAGATACTGTGGTGATATGTACCCTCACTGCTCTGGTCATTTTAACCACTGTTTATGAGCCTGCAATGGCAAATCAAGGAATTCAAGGTATTGCTTTGACCTCCCAAGCGTTTAGCAGCACTCTAAGCTGGTCAGTACTTCCACTATCATTTATTGCAATATTATTTGCATTTTCAACAATCCTGTCTTGGTCATATTATGGATTGAAGGGCTGGACATATATTGTTGGAGAATCTNCATGGGCAGAAAATATCTTCAAAATATTTTTTTGTATTTTTATAGCTCTAGGCTGTACGATNAATTTAACTGCAGTTTTAGATTTTTCTGATGCAGTAATTTTTGTTGTAGCTCTTCCAAATATATTAGGACTTTATATTTTGGCTCCTGTAATTAAANCTGAGCTTGAAAATTATCAAAAAAGATTNNACAGTGGAGAAATTAAAAACTTTAGAGAAATATGATNAAAGGTTATTGCGATCCTAAATTTCAAAATGTTTATGANGNTTTTTCAAATGCTNTAACGAGTGGATTTGAAACCGGTGCAGCTCTCGCGATTGAGCATCAAGGGAAAATAATTACCAACCTTTGGGGCGGATATCAAGATTTTAATAAAACCAAGGAATGGGAAGAAGACACCTTGGTCAATGTTTTCTCTGTCACTAAAGGAGTTACAGCAACATGTATATCCAGACTCATTGATCAAGGTAAATTAGATCCTAATAAAAGTGTCGGTGATTATTGGCCTGAATATAGTTGTAATGGCAAAGAGGATACCAAGGTCAGTGATTTGTTATGCCATAGAGCTGCAATGTTTGGATTTAAAGATGGTATTCCTCTGGGTTCATTTCAAGACTGGGATAAGTTTACCCAGTCTCTCCAAATGCAAGCCCCATATAGAAAACCAGGTATATCTCAGGGATATCATGCATTAACATTTGGCTGGCTGGTTGGCGAATTAATAAGGAGAGTTGATGGTCGTACTGTCGGTGCTTACTTTAAAGAGGAAATAGCTGACCCTCTGAATATTGATTTCCATATTGGACTTGCTGAGAGTGAATTTGAAAGATGTGCAGACATGTTGATGCTGCCAAGGGAAAAGATAAAACTTCCAGGAGAGTTTCTTAAATATGTTCCTAACTTTCTCTTGCCCCAAAAACTTAAAAATTTTAAAGCAGCTTTATTAAGTGGAGATTTCAAAGAAGCCTTTCAAGAAAGAGATGAAGATAATGATAATTATGTCAATTCTCATGATTGGCGAATGGCAGAAATTCCTTCTGCAAACGGACACGGTACTGCCAAAAGTTTAGCAACTTTATATGGTATTTTGAGTAATGGTTGTGAAAGAAATGGGGTATCTATTATGAGTGAAGCTTCGCTTCAGCATGCCATCACCACCCATTCCAGCGGTCCTGATTCTGTGCTATTTGGAGCACCAATCAAATTTGGGCTTGGTTATGAGCTGGCTCAAGGTATAGCTACAATTGGAAATATGTCTCCAACACTAAACAATAAAATGTTTGGTCATGCTGGAGTTGGAGGCGCGGTTGGATTTGGAGATCCAGAAAAAGGATTGGGTTACGGATTCATATGCAATCAGCAACATAGCCCCAACAGCTTATATCAAACCAGCAATAGGCTGACTAAAGAACTATATTTAGCAATATATAATTTATAAATCTTTATACCTATCTTCATATATTGTTTGCGGACTAGGGAGATCTCTAGAAAAGAAATTCCATGAAGATTTTTCTGGCGATTCAATGACCTTGCCTCCATTTGCTTTAATCAAGCTATCAATATCAGCCTCTAAATCAAAGTATCCAAGCGCTTGATAGCACTCCTTTAAAATCTTTAGTGCTCTCAACGTTTCCGAAGTATTGGGTATATTTTCTATGACATATTTAGCCCTTCGAAAAGCAGCAACATAAGCTTTTCGTTTTAGATAATACTCTGCAGCAACCAGTTCATTTTTTGCAATTAAAGCCCGCAAGTAGATCAGTCTTTGAGAAGCATAAGCTGCGTATTGGCTTTGTGGGAATCGAGTTAAAAATTCAGAAAGCTCGCCAAAAGCTTGTTTTGCCCCTGAAATATCTCTGTTTGAAAGATCTGACTTAAATATTCTTGCAAACATTCCTTTGTCTCTAGTGTAGCTTGCTATGCCTCTCATAAAGTATGCATAGTCAATATTTGGATGCCTAGGATTAAGGCGAATAAATTTTTCAGCAGCTTCATGTGCAGCTTCATCTTCACCATTCATGAAGTATGCATAAATTAGTTCTGATTGAGCTTGTTCTGCATATCTGCCAAAGGGATACCTGGTTTCAATAGCCTCCAGAGACTCAATAGCAGAATAGAAATTATTTGCTTTCATTCTTCTCTGAGCGGTATCGTAATAAACCTTTTCAGGTTGCTCCATCACTGGCGCATCAGAATTACAACTTGTTATTAATAGCGGCAGAATAACTGCAATCGTAAAATAAACTCGTAGATTTTTTTTTATTTCTATCATCGGTACTGTATTTTACATTTATTCAAGCATTTGGGTTAATTCAATTACTTTAGATTGTAAGATAGTAAAAAAGTTTTTA
>JGI20160J14292_10004396_pt1 | contig 10457 bp, 8 predicted proteins | sample COG_10_FD_14292 | JGI IMG/M metagenome (IMG submission 14292) | reverse complement strand
GTTGGAATATAAAGGGAGTAGAAAATATACCAGATACACCGTTCATTATGGTTTCAAACCATCAAAGCCCATGGGAGTCTTTCTTTCTTCAAACATTGTTCNTNCCAACAAGCAGCATCATGAAGAGGGAGATTCTTATTATCCCCTTTTTTGGATGGGCAATATCTAGACTAAAACCAATTTCAATAAATCGGAAATTAAAAGTTGAAAGCCTAAGAAAAGTTATTGAAATAGGTGGACAAAGAATTAGAGAGGGCTTCGCTGTATTAATTTTTCCAGAAGGCACAAGAGAAAAGCCAGAGGATGGGATTGGAAGGTTTGCAAATAGCTGTGGGGTTTTGGCGTCTAATGAAAAAGTACCAATTATTCCAATCTGTCATAACTCGGGTAAGTATTGGTTAAATAAATCGTTTAACAAAAAAAGCGGTGATATAGATGTGAGGATTGGAATGCCTATCTTCGGCTCTGATCCAAAGCAGTTGACGGAAGAGGCCCACGCGTGGATCGTAAAAACTTATACCAAAATTAACTAGATATCTAAATTTGACACTGATAATGCGTTTTTTTCAATAAACTCTCTTCTAGGTTCAACATCATCACCCATTAGAGTTTCAAACATATCTGTAGCTTCTTGAGCATCTGCAATATCAACTCTCATCATTCTTCTGTTCTCAGGATCCATGGTAGTGTCCCAAAGCTGGTCTGGATTCATTTCGCCTAACCCTTTGTATCTCTGAACATCGATCCCTTTAGAGCCTGATTTAGAAAGCTCTTTAATGGCTTTGTCTTTTTCATCCTCATCTGAAGCATAAACAAATGATTTTCCTTTGGTTATTTTGTATAAAGGCGGCATGGCAATATATACGTGCCCTCTTTCTAAAATATCAAAGTATTGCTGATAAAAGAATGTTAAAAGCAAGGTTCGTATGTGAGATCCGTCAACATCAGCATCTGTCATAATTATGATTCTATGATATCTGAGCTTTTCAATATTAAAATCTTCTGTTCCTATTCCGCAACCCATTGCCTTAACAAGAGTTCCTATTTCAGCTGAAGAAAGCACTTTATCAATTCTAGCTTTTTGTACGTTTAGAATTTTTCCTTTAAGAGGTAATATTGCTTGATACTTTCTATTACGACCTTGTTTAGCTGATCCTCCAGCAGAATCACCCTCTACTAAATAAATTTCAGAAAGGGCAGGATCTTTTTCTTGGCAGTCTGCCAGCTTTCCGGGCAAACCAGCTAATTCTAAAACCCCTTTTCTTCTTGTCATTTCTCTGGCTTTCCTGGCAGCCTCCCTGGCGAGGGCGGCTTCTGAAACTTTAGACAATATTGCAATTGCTTCTTTGGGGTTTTCTAACAAAAATTCATTGAGGCCTTTGCTTAAAATAGTGCTTACTATTCCCTCAACTTCTGAAGATACAAGTTTCTCTTTGGTTTGTGATGAAAATTTGGGGTCTGGCACCTTAACTGAAATAACGGCTATTAATCCCTCCCTCACATCTTCTCCTAACAATTCTATTGGCAAATTTTTATTAAGCTCCTCTTTTTTAACAAACGCTTTTAAAACACGGGTAAGGCTGGATCTGAAGCCTGATAGGTGGGTTCCCCCATCTTTTTGGGGAATGTTGTTTGTATAACATAAAACGCTTTCGTTATATGAGTCATTCCACTGCATTGCAACCTCAACCGTTACGCCGTCTTGTCCGCCTTCGCACTCAATTGTTTGAGATAAAGCTGGTTTTCTTCCTCTAAGGAAATCAACATAGCTTGATACACCGCCATCATTCTTAAATTTTTTGGATTTACCTGTTCTGGCGTCAGTAACCTCGATGCTTACTCCCGCATTAAGAAAAGAAAGCTCTTGAACCCTTTTATTAACCCTGTCTGCTTCAAAGTTTATAGAAGTAAAAATTTTCTCAGATGCGCTAAATGTTATCTCAGTGCCTGTATCTTTCGATGCTTTGATTTTCTTTAGTTTTGTTTTGGCTAGGCCTTCACTGTATTTTTGTTGGTACATGCCGCCATCTCTGCATATGGTTAAAGTTAACTCCTTTGAGAGTGCATTCACCACGGAAACACCTACGCCATGAAGTCCTCCTGATACCTTATAGGAATTATCATCAAACTTTCCGCCTGAGTGAAGGGTAGTCATTATTAGCTCAGCTGCAGGCACTCCCTCGCCTTTATGGGTATCAACAGGTATGCCCCTTCCATTATCTTTAACAGTTATTGACTCGTCTTTGTTAATTATAATGTCAATCTTAGAGCAATGGCCCGCCATTGCCTCATCTATACAATTATCAACCACCTCAAAGATCATGTGATGAAGGCCAGACCCATCATCTGTATCTCCAATGTACATTCCAGGTCTTTTTTTAACGGCCTCAAGTCCTTTTAAAACTTGAATATTAGATGAATCGTATTTTTTATCTTCGGATTTCTTTTTTGGCATTTTTTTAATTTAATTGTTCCACGTGGAACTTTTTATATGATTGTTTTTCATTTATTATTTTACTACCAAATAGGTCAACAATGTTTGAAAAAACAAAACGATTTTCAATATATTTTAGGGTAGGTAAAAAGCACTCTAACATCTCCCCATCTAGTTCTGAAGACAGATCATCAAGAAGAAGAATGGGGCTCAGGTTAAATGATCGTCCCAAATAAATATTTTGTGAAAGCGACCAAAGAATTGAAAGCAGTTTCTGCTCACCACGCGAAAAAATATCCTTTATAAGTAAGCCCTTACTTTCAAATAAAACATCTGCTTTATGGGGACCAAGTGTTGTAATTTTTCTTTTCAAGTCAACAACATTTGAATTATTTAGACATTCTAGTAACCCTACTTTGTTATCAAAGCCAGATTTAAGATAGATTTCTAAATCAGAAAAAATATGAGCCCTTGTATTTTCCTGGGCTAATTTGATGACAAGGTCATCATAAATTTTTTTAACCTCTGTAATTAAATTTTCTCTTAAGGTATTTAGCCTTTCTCCATGGTCAACCAAAAGTTGGTCATAAGCTTTTGCTTGAGCCATGTCGCCAAATTTTAGTGCGGAATTTCTTTGCTTTAAAGATCGGAAATATCCAAACCAATCTTTTGCATAATCAGGAGAAGCAATAAAAAGGCCCCTATCCAGCTGCTTTCTTCTATAATCTGGAGCATTATCATTGTAAAAAAATGTTTTACTATCAATAGAAAAAGAGGGAAAAGCCCTAACTAACTCGCTAATTGTTACTTTTGAGTTATTTATTTTAATATTAATAGGTTTATTTCTAGCCTTTTTAACCTCTAAAATTGAACCAGTTTTATCGTCGTAAGCCCTTATGTTAAAGGCTTCTTCGTCTTTTTTTATGAGTGATTCAAGATTAGAGGTTCTAAATGATCTGCCTGAGCTAGCCACATAGATAGATTCAAGTATTGAGGTCTTCCCAGACCCATTTTTGCCATAAAATAGGGTTGAATTAGAAGAAAGGTCGATGGATAGAGAGTCAAAGCACCTAAAGTTTCTGAGATCTATCTTTGAAAAAGCCACAAACCTATATAAGGAGCGGCATTACAACATATTTTGGGCTATCGCTTCCTGGGGGGGTAAGTAAGCAGCTTTTATCAGAACCAAAGAAGTTAATATGACATGTATCTGTTTGCATATGTGACATTATTTCTTGAAGGTAGGTAACATTAAAGGCTATGTCTAGCTCCTCTCCATTATAGGTTGCCGGAAAAAATTCTTCAGCCTCTTCTTGCTCTGGATTGTTTGCTGAAATTTTTACACCATCATTAGAAGTAATTAATCTAATGCCTTTATATTTTTCGCTTGATAAAACAGAAACTCTACTCAAAGTTTCTGAAAAATCTTTAACATTAATTTCAAGAACCGAGCTCTCGCCTGAGGGAATTACTTGTTGATAGTCTGGAAATTTACCATCTATTAATTTGCTTTTAAATATTAAATTGCCCACCGATAATTCCAAAGAAGCATCGTTAATTTTTAACTCAGCATCCCCATCCTCATCAGATAAAAATTTAGACATTTCATTGATTGATTTTCTTGGGATGATGCCTGAGAAAGAGTTATCAGATTGAGTAGAAAGATTTGCAACCGCTAGTCTATGAGCGTCTGTTGTAACTGCTGTTATTTCTCCATCACTAATTGATAAATACAGACCATTTAAATAATGCCTCCAATCCTGATTGCCCATAGCAAAAGATGTATTTCTGATTAACTCTTTTAGGTCTTTTGCTGGAATAACAAGGGGAGAATCTCCAGAATCAATATCAAAAATAGGGAAGTCACTGCTGGGGAGTGTTGATAGTGAGTACTTACCATTAGTTGTTTTAATGTTTAGTTTGTCTCCACTTAAAGATAAATTTATTTCTTCTCCATCTGGGATTAGGCGACAAAGCTCATTCAGTTTTTTTGCTGAGGTTGTTGTTTTGCCAGCGGATTCTATACTTGATAACGGACCGCTTGTAGTTACTTCAGATTCTAAATCAGTGGCTGTTAATTTAAATACATTATCCTCAACCTCAAATAAAACATTAGCAAGTATTGGGAGTGTTTGTCTTTTTTCTACGACACCCAAGGTGGTGTTAAGAGCTGAAACAATATCCTCTTTTTTAACGGTGATTTCCATTTAATTTGTTAGTGTCCTATTTAGGTTTCTATAATCCTCTTCTAGTGAAGGAATTTCTTTTCTTAGTTCCTTAATTTTACTACAAGCATGGAGCACGGTGGTGTGGTCTCTTCCATTAAAAGCTTCTCCAATTTCTGGAAGACTGTGGTTCGTTAACTCTTTGGTTAAAGACATGGCTAGTTGCCTTGGCCTGGTGATAGACCTGCTCCTTCTTTTTGATAAAAGATCGGATAATTTAATGTTGTAGTATTCAGCAACAGTTTTCTGAATGTTGTCTATGCTTACCATTTTAGCTGAAATAACAAACAAATCTTTTAGCGCCTCTTTAACAAAGGGTATATCGATCTCCTGATCAGCAAAACGGGAGTTTGCTACCACTCTTTTTAATGCGCCCTCTAACTCTCTAATGTTTGATCTAATTCTTTGTGCTATGTAAATTGCACAATCGTTTGGAAGGGATACGCCCATTGAGTTTGCCTTGCTTAGTAACACTGCAGCACGGGTTTCAAGCTCTGGCGGCTCAATAATGACCGGCAAACCCCAGCCAAGCCTTGATTTTAAGCGCTCCTCAAGGCCATCTATCTCTTTTGGATATTTGTCGCATGTGAGTATCATTTGATGGTTTCGGTCAAGAAGTGCGTTAAATGTATGGAAAAACTCCTCTTGAGACTGCTCTTTGCCTGCAAAAAACTGGATATCATCGATTAGTAGGGCATCAGCATTCCTATAAAACTCCTTAAACTCGCTCATAGCGCCTAATTGAAGGGCTTTTACCATATCAGCAACAAATTTCTCTGAATGGACGTAAACTATCCTTTTAGAAGTACTAGAATTAAGTATTTCATTGCCTACAGCATGCATTAGGTGGGTTTTTCCAAGCCCAACACCTCCGTAAATAAACAACGGGTTGTAGTCACCCTTCGGGTTTGCTGCAACCTGCTTTGCGGCAGCTAATGCCATGTGATTAGACTTTCCCTCTACAAATGTATTAAAGGTAAAGTGTTTAACTAAACCAGGGGTATTAACCTCAGCTACGTTCAGTTTCTCGACAAATGTTGATTTATCTAGGGTTTTGAATTTTACACTTAGTGACTCATCGGATTTATTTACTAGATTCTCAATGATTTGACCTAGGTTTTCTTTAACATATGTAAGCACAAAATCGTTTGGGGCGCTTATCTCAAGTTCGTTTTTATTAATATTGGCTCGAAGGGGTTTGATCCAGGTGTTAAACTCTTCTTGTGATAACTTGGTTTCAAGTTTTTCCGTGCATTCAGACCAAAATTTCAATTTATAAGACCTCCAGTAGAAAAGCTAGTCTAACAAAAACTAACAAGATATCTACAGCATAAGCATATGTATTTTCTGTGGATAACTTGTTAATATCTAAGACATTGATTTTTAATTTTTTTTTCTTTCAATTCGCTCACAATGCTTTATAATTCACGCCTAATTTTTTGAGTAATTATGAAAAGAACATTTCAACCCAGCACATTAAAAAGAAAGCGAACTCATGGTTTTAGGGCAAGGATGTCAACCAAGGCTGGTAGAGCGGTTATTGCCAATAGAAGAAAAAAGGGTCGCAAAGTACTAACCGCGTAATTTAGGCTTCGTTATTTCAAAAAAAATTTATCACTCAAGCTACGCATCAATATTTTTTGATGTTGAGTCTAAAAACCAAAAACTTAAGATTATTGTTAAAAAAAAGGACTATTCCTTGGCCGTTCATCGCAATAAAATTAAACGCTGGATCAGGGAGATTTTTAGAAAAAGCTGTTTAGGTGATAGGTATGTTGTGGTGGTAAGAAGGGGTTTTTTGGAGGTTGGTTTTAAAAATGTTTCTTGTGATTTTGAGCTTGCGCTAGATAATTTTGTAAATAGTTTACAAGACGATTAATATGAAAAAGTTTTTAGTATTATTGATTAATTTTTATCAAAAATATTTGAGTTTTTTGTTTGGAAAGAATTGTAGGTTTGAGCCAACATGTTCTCAGTATGCTAAAGAGAGTATAGAGATTCATGGGGTTGTTGTTGGTGGCTACTATTCAATAATAAGAATTTTTAGGTGTGGTCCATGGTCGACTGGCGGGGTAGATGAGGTAAAAAAATGAATTGGAGATATATATACATAGGCTCTGTTGTGGTTTTGTCATATGTTTTGTTTTTGTCGTGGAACGCCGAAAAGGAAATTAAACAAGAGTTTGCTGAAGCATCGTTTATAGAACAAAACAAAAGCGAAGAGCTTTTGCCCCCAGGAGAAACAGCTGGTTTTATTCAGATACAAAATGAAAAGCTTGATGTTTTGGTTAGTCCGTCTTCAGGAAAGATATGGCAGGCCAGGCTTAAAGAATACACTTATTTAAACAATGATGAGTCACAAGGCGTGCGGTTATTTGGTTTTGATCTCCTTTCTGGTTTTAAGTTTTATTTAAACAGTGGTTTTGTTTCGGAGGGCGAGGTTTTTGATGTTGAGCAAATAACCCCTTCCTCTGTAAGGCTGGTTTCGCTAGATGGCAAGATTTCAAAAACCATAAGCCTAAAAGAAGATGATTATGAGTTGCTGATTGAGGATAGGTGGGTTGGAGAAGTGCCAGCCGATGTTCCAACTCCTTATATTGCAATGTATAGAACAGAAGGAAGGGCCCTTGATGCTAGGGATAATTTTTTTGAAAACAGCTCTTATACAGGAGTAGCTTTTAATACCCCGGATGAGCCCTATGCAAACACAAGGTTGAGAAGTATAGATGAAAGGGTGGAGTACTTTCAGCGCGGAGGGTGGGTGGCTTTTATACAAAAGTATTTTATGGCTGCAATTATTACCCCTTATGATAGGGTTCAAACTTTAACAGCCTTACCCCCATCAAACAGTTCAGATACATACGTTATGGGCGCCATTTCAAGAGAAACCAAAGCCAACCAAATAACATCCGGTATTGAGCATAGGGTTTTTCTTGGCCCCAAGGTTAGATCAGATTTAATAAGCCGGGCCCAGGACTTAGAGCTCACAATTGATATGGGTTGGTTTTGGTTTTTGGCACAACCTTTAATGATGTTGCTGAGCATGATTAACGCTGTGGTTGGAAATTGGGGGGTCTCTATTGTTTTGTTAACGGTTTTAATTAAGTTGTTGCTTTGGCCGGTATCGGCTAAAGGTTTTTCAAGTATGGCAAAAATGCGAACAGCCGGCCCAAAACTCAAAGAAATTCAAGAAAGGTATAAAGACGATAGAGCTAAACTGGGAACCGAGATGATGGCTCTTTATAAAAAAGAGGGCATCAACCCAGCGGGTGGTTGTTTCCCGTTGTTGCTTCAAATGCCTGTTTTTATAGCATTCTTTTTCTGTTTGCGTGAAAGTGTGGAGCTTCGGCACGAGTCATTCTTTTTTTGGATTCAAGACCTTTCTGCCCCAGACCCATTTTTTATATTGCCTGTAATATTTGCAGCCCTTATGTATCTAACCCAACAACTCAACCCTCAACCGCCAGGGATGGATCCCACCCAAGCTCAGATTATGAAATTTATGCCTGTAATGATAGCGGCTATTTTTATTATTATGCCTGCTGGTCTTGTTCTGTACTCTGTGGCAAACAGCGCCATATCACTGGTTCAACAAAGAGCTATGTATAAAAAATACGGGGCCTCAGATTTGTCTGGGCCGGGTGCTGGTGATTAGGGGTATATTTTTTGATTTTCGCCCTTGCAACCCCAATAGCGCAATCTGCAATAGCTGTTTCAGGCTGTCTGGGGTTGGTTGTTGCGATGTTTTTAACGGGGTTTTAAAAAAGCCAATATCCAAATACAGAGAAGTTTTTCTTCGTGATGTTTTTTGGGATGGCGCTTTAATAGATCGATGTTCGGTTGTTTTTTACTCTGGTCCACACAGTTACACAGGCGAAGATTCTGTTGAGGTTTTTTGTCACGGGGGTCTCTCTGTTATTAAGTCTTTGACTGGTGTTTTTTTGGGTTTAGGTTTTAGGGAGGCTGAGCCGGGTGAGTTTTCAAGGATGGCCTTTGAAAATGGAAAGCTGTCTTTGAATGAGGTGGAGGCTGTAGCAGATCTTATTTATTCAGAGGATGTTGAGAGGAGCCTTTTGTCATCAGAGGCTGTTGCCGGCAAGTTAAGCGATATTATTTCAAGCCTTGGTGAAGAGGTTGATGAGTTAAGGGTTTTTGTTGAGGGGAGTATTGATTTTTCTGACGAGGATTATGATTTTATTCTTGAGGGGGGTGTGGAGGAAAGGTTAAAAAAAATACAGTCTTCGTTGATTGATTTAATTGATGCCTCTTTGGTCTCTACAAAAAAATTATCTAAAAACAGGGTTTTGTTTCTAGGCCCTCCTAATACAGGCAAATCTTCTTTGTTTAATCGCTTGCTTGGTTTTGAAAGGGCGCTGGTATCAAGTATGCCTGGCACTACCAGAGATTTAATTGATTCAGAAATGTTTTATAACAGCATAAATATGGAGTTGGTTGATTCCGCTGGTGTTAGAGATACAGATGATTTGGTGGAGGCTGAGGGTGTGGCGCTTTCTGGAAACGAAATACCAGAATCTGCTTTGGTTTTGATTGTGTTGGATCATGTCACCGAGTCCCTTGCTGGGGTTTTTAAATCTATGGTGATTGGAAAAAACCATCTAATGGTTTTTAATAAATCAGATGAGAAAAACCCAGTTGAGGATTATGATTGCGTTGTTTCAGCCAAATCGGGCAGCGGTATTCAGGAGCTTAAAAAAATGGTTTTTAACTCTATCCAGCAGGGTAAAAACAGCTCAAAGAAAACTTTTATTATTAGAGAGCGTCATCTTGCTTTGTTTAATGCGGCCTTATCTTCATTGGATGCTTGTATGGAAAAAATCTTAAATGAAAGGGATGTAGATGTGGCGGCTGAAGACCTTAAACTGGTTAGATCTTCGTTCGATGAATTTCTGGGCATTAAATATCCGGATGAGTTGCTTGGCGATATATTTAATGATTTTTGCATAGGTAAGTAGATAAAATGTGGGTAGTTTGTGGTTAAATTTTTTATTGTTTTTGTCCACAGGTTATTGAATCAAAACCTACAGTTTATGATGTTTGGTTTACATAGTTTGTTAATGGTTGTGTTTCTTTGGGGTGGGTTGTCTAGAGGCTTTATCAACAGAAAAAGCCTCCTTAATAATAACAACAATAATATATTGTTGTTATAAAATTCTTATATATATGTTTGATGTAATAGTAATAGGTGGTGGTCATGCTGGGGTTGAGGCAGCGCATGCTGTTTATAGACAGGGGCTTTCTTGTTGCCTGGTAACCTTTAAAACATCCACAATTGGTCAAATGTCGTGCAATCCTGCGGTTGGAGGCTTGGGAAAATCTCATCTCGTTAGAGAGGTTGATGCTTTGGGAGGGATTATGGCGGTAGCCACAGATCGCTCTGGCATCCAATCAAGAACCCTAAACACCAGGAAGGGTTTTGCAGTCCAAGCTCTGCGAGTTCAATGTGACAGAGATAAATATAAACAGGCTATTCAGCAAATCCTGTCTGAAACAGATATAACAATTAAAGAAGGCGAGGTTGTGGACATCTTGGTTAAGGAAAATACCATCCATGGTGTGGAGCTAAGCAATGGAGAAAAAATTATTTCAACAAGGACCATTTTAACAACTGGAACTTTTTTGAATGGAATAATGTTTAAGGGTGGTGAAAAGATTTCGGGCGGCCGTGTTGGCGATGACACCTCGATACCCCTTTCAAAAAAGTTATATGATCTTAAATTACCCATGGGCAGACTCAAAACAGGAACACCCGCAAGAATAAAGCTTTCAAGCATTGACCT
>JGI20160J14292_10004393_pt1 | contig 10460 bp, 29 predicted proteins | sample COG_10_FD_14292 | JGI IMG/M metagenome (IMG submission 14292) | reverse complement strand
GTAAGTATCTGCTAGGGGTTCTCCCTTGGTGCATGTGAGCATTACCTTTGATGAATTATCCGATTTCAAGTCATTAAAGGTGATGGCTCTGGTTTTGCCCCCTACCTTCACCTTAACCTCCACCCATTGGCGAAACTTATCGTCCAAGCGATAAGGCCAACCGGAAGAAGAGTTGGTATGACAAAACATAGACAATTCATTCCAGTTTATCGAAGTAACAATACCGATAACTTCTTCTGACGGTGCATTGTATCTCTTCTTTGTCTTACACTTAACAACAGCACCAACGGATAGTCCGAGGTCAGCCACCAAGCGGTCATAAAACCTTTGTCTCCACTTTTGGTTAGCCAACACAAAGCGGTCGAGAAGAGTGTCCATTTCGGGGCATGCTCGTCGATTGTGTTCGGTATCGCCACAGAAGCCACACTTTGATGTTCGACGGGATACTCCTTTCTTGGACAAGTCTTGTTTGGCTTTGATCTTTGTGATTGCTTTCTCGCAAGACAAATACCACTTTCCCCACTCTGCCGGTTGCTGATACCATCTACCATGGTTATAGGCTCCATTGGTATCCATTACCCAACACCTAGGATCCTTAAGGGGAACCTCATATCTTGACCAGAAAGCCCAGTCGCTGATAGCATTTTCACACTCAGTTTGGACATGTCCATGAATTCCACAGTATCCACACCTTCTGGTCGATTGTGTGTTGTTGGCTTTTTGCTTCTGGCTGTTGTTAAATACTTTCATAGCGACCTCGTTGTCGTTAGGGGTTGTTAGTTTGTTTCTTATACTAGTAATGTAACCGGTTTGGAATAAGTTGTCAAGTAGAAAGGGAAACTTTTATTTACATATTAATTCCAAGCCACTGATCCATTCCTCTCTGCGGACATTATTCCACTGGACGACGGCTCTCCAACCACCTGCTCCACGGAAAGTTGATAATACGATCCCAAAAGTATCAGGATTGCCTTTGGATCTAACTATGCTTCCTAGTTCTACAAATAGCTTGGTGCGGTCTATCAATCCATGTTCTCCGGCTTCATACATAATGTCTCCTTGTTTATTGGTTATACTAGTAATGTAACTCGTTTGGAATAACTTGTCAAGTAGAAAGGGAAACTTTTTTCATACGAGCCTCCAAAGCCAACAAGACTCCCACTTGGTTCGAGTGTCTTTTGAAAGGTCAAGACAAACTAGAAGATCGTTCAAACTTCCTCCGACCTTTACGACAATAAACAAGTCGTTTTGGTTGGTTAGATTGGAATGTTTCCGAGTTACTAAATCACCTATTTTCATGCTATCACCTCCAAGCCTTCTTGACTAAGAAAATAAGTTCCCTCTCTTACATTGTCTATGTTACCACCCGAATTTGTGAGGAACTTGACTTCTGCTAATTGTGGTCGGTTTTTTCGAGATGATAAGAACCTTAGGATGACCCCCAAGTGGTCATGTCCTCTGACCTTTACTAGGCTACCTACTCTCATTTTAATTTCAGGTTTGTCTTGCATGATTGATCTCCGTTTTTACGGGTTGATAGTTTGTGTCTTGCCCACACCCCTATGACGGGGAGGGAGGATATAAGGGCGAATAGAGCGTTCCATTCACCATGGCAATTCGTTAAGTGTTCCAACATAATGCCTCCTTGTTTATTGGTTATACTAGTAATGTAACACGATCAACATGTTCTGTCAAGCGAAAAGGGAAAGTTTTTTAATGTTTCTCATGAACTCCGTTTTTAGCGAACTTTATTTCCCATTCTTGCATGGGATACATGCCAAGACCACCGAACTTCTTGGACTTTAAACCAATCCACTTGATCTTGATCGGACATGCGTCTTCTATCCCTAACTCATCAATCCTTGCTCTCTTGTTTATTATGATCCCAATCATGCCATGAACACGAGAATTATGAGGACTCTTGCGACCGGCTGATGAGAGGGTTACTAGATCGCCTATTGCAAACTTGCTCACCTCACACCCCCATGTGGAGGGTGGGTAGTACGGTTATCTGTGGTGTTCCATCGGAACTGTAAAAGAAGATCTCGCTCTCTCCCGTGAGAAATGATGAGCCTCTCATTTCTTTGTGGAGAACTTCAACATCTTGTGAGGAAAGTCTATCACAGACCACCACACTTGCCGAAACAAAGTCATTGATAGATCCATCCCATCCTTCGTTGCTCTCTTTTGTTAATTTGTCTGCTGTCTCAAATACTACTCCTAAAACTTCGTATCCTTTCATGTGTCACCTCTTTTTCTTCTTGGTTTTTGTTGCTGTTGTTAGTAATGTATCATCTTTCTGTGATCTGTCAAGTATTTTCTTCACTTTTATTTTTCTTTCCCATCCATCGGCTTCGCTCCGGCTGTTTATTATGGTTATTTCATCAGTAGAACAAGGCACATAGTCACCCGTGCTACATTCAATCACCGTCCATTCCCACATAACACCTTCTAGTCTATCGTTGATAATGCCTAGGAACGAGCCGAAAGCACTATCGACGGCAACTAAATCACCTACTTTTATCATGTTTCACCTCGATTGTATCGCCTTCTCTTAGACCTTTACATACCGACGAACTGACCAAAATCATTGTGGAGTCCTCAAGTTGAATTGAGCATGCACCATTATCAATAATGTCTATCACTCCAACCTTCTTGCTGTGGTGTGCCATGAGGCAACCAATCATTATAAAACCAACCATGTATCCTCCATTTCAAGCCTTACCATCGGTCACCTCGCCTTTCCAATACTCCTCGGTGATCATCTTCCGCACCCATTCGTTCCCGTGTTCATCAACAAAATCAGCGACATACTTCTTATCAAAAGTGAGGATCTTTTCGCCACCCATGATGACATGTCGGAGCATATAGCCGGCTATTGTGAATTCCGACTTTAGCGGAATGGTCAAGTCGCTTGAGATTTGAACCTCGCACAGGGCATAGGGCATAGACTTTCGACAGGGAACTGTCTTTCCTGTTTCCTTATCTCTCTTCTTGCCCCAATACTTTCGGAAGGCGATCTTATTGACATTCGCATAGATTGGTTTTCCGTCATTCGCAATGAAGATGGTTTGGTTTTTTCTAATGTATGGCATGATCGCCTCCGGTTGTTTGTTGGTTATGTTAGTAATGTATCCCGTTTGGAATAACTTGTCAAGTAGAAAGGGAAAGTTTTTTGAAAAAGATTATAATTTTCTAGAAAAGTGTTTTCCACCAAGCACCCAGTGTTTCTTCTCCATTGATCGTAATCTATCTCGTAGCCCCTCATAGTCGGGGTGGCTAAACATCATTTTTTCACTCGGTAGATAGAGTATCGGTTCATCCAAGAGTTCATTCGCAACCTCACGGCAGAAACGGTAGGATCCATGCACCCCCAAGTTGAAACCTGTGAATAGGTGGGTTATCTGCCACATGCCCCTGATTGGCTCTGCCTCGGTCACATTGTTGAAAGACCTATGCAAAATCAGGGGTATTCTCTCTTTTCCAGAAATTTCAATCGTATGTATCTTGGGTAACTCTTCGTCCTTCAGCACTGCGAAGATTGGAACAGAAATCTTTTTAGTCGGTGGGGTCTTGCTGAACTTTTTCATCACCCCTCCCTTCTCTTCCAAAGCCGATAGGAGCCTTATCTTCCTCCTGTGGTGCTTTGCCTTGCGCACCTTGCGCCATTGCCATGAGTTGCATGGGCATGCCCCCTAGGGGAGTAGTAGCCTGTGATATAGCCATGACGGTTAGAAGTTTCTCGAGTAAGTCATCGCTGACTTCTAATGTTACTTTTATTTCATTTTTACTCATTGTAATCTCCTTTGTGGTTATGTTTGTAATATAACACGTTAGATTTATTTGTCAAGTTTTTTAGTCAATTTTCCAATGATGTTCTCACCATCGGGATGGAACTCTAAGATTGCCGGATGATAGGTTCTGTATAATGATCGCAAGTCTCTTTTCTTCACGACCCAATCAAAAGAAGCTGACTTGCCCAGAAACCAATCCTTATCAGGGGTTGTCGGACTCGGAGCCATTATATTTGTTATCACGCGAGAATGGCTATTTGAAACGAATACGGAGTTAGTAAGACCCTTGCTCTCCGCAAAGAGAGATCCAATCACACCATCTGATCCCCAGTATGTCCCCAAGGGTTCTTTGCCGTCCATTCGCCAACTCAATGTCGTGTAATAGTCGCCCCAACGAGGCTGTAGATTGCCAATGCTGACCGTGGAAGGATCAAAGCTAGTCACAAGACCTCGCTCAGTGTCGGTCGGAGGTTCCGTAGTTTGCCAAGTCTGCAACCCATATTCGATGAACGATCCGAGACCAAAACCAAGACCAACAATGACCTCATCATAAAACTTAGTCCTATAGCCTCTCTCTGTTTCTGCGAGGATCTTTACAAACTTCGTCATAGCACTACAGTTCCGTCTAGTATGACCCGTCTGCTTACAGAAACCACACTTAATTTTCTTTCTCTTCTTTGGAGTCTTCTCTGNTTGGTCGCCATATAATTTCTCGGCATACACAAAGTGTTTCCTAAACTGGTATTCTGCACGGGCATNNCCATGATACTTTTGGTAATGATCGGAGAACATTTCTTTGGTAACACCTACGATAGGCATGTTGCCTANCCCCCAGTCCTTATTGGCTAGGTAGTGTGCNTTGAGGTGAGAACATGCTCTCTTGTTGTGTCCNNTGTTCCAACAATACGAACACTGGAATGTTCTCTTGCCTTCGTCTTTTTCTTCGTATATTTTCATGACCTACTCCTCCTCGTCTTTTTCTATCGCCATTGTACAGGTTCCATCTGAGATAAGCATGGTTGCCGTTCTACCATACCATCCTTGAAGTTTCCACACATGACCTGTGTCGATCAGCCATTGCCAAGCGTCTAGGTATTCTTTTGGGTACAAGGGTTTATCTTCGCCCTCAACGATCATACATGCCCGAAGAAGGGTGAATTTTGCTTTGCTTTGTTTAGTCATAATTGACTCCTGTTTGTTGGTTATACTATAATGTATCACGATTGATTTATCTTGTCAAGTAGAAAGGGAAAGTTTTTTTATTGGATCAATTTTATCCTCAGACTCTTGACAGTTTTTCCACTCCAATTTCGCTTGCGCCTTGGAGTGAGGTATCTCTTATTGGTGAAATAAGTAGCCATAGCATAATCACCTTGGATACCTGATGTAATCGCCTCATGATATATCTTGACAAACTTCTTCTCAACGGCTCTCCGTTTCCTTTCAGCACTAGATTTTTTGGGCTTCTTTGTCTTTTTTACTTCTACATGTTCTTTCCACTGAATTTCAGCGACTTCACAATAAGATCGATCCTTCGCAGAGTTCATAATAGCAGTACGTCGATCACTTAATGCCCTCAGCTCCCTGTGATCTTCGATAGTGAATGCTTGCGAGAGGTGGTCATCGATATACTTTTGACCCTCCTCTTGGTTTTCTATCATTACGTCTAAAGCACCAATCAGCCATGTGTCGCAGTTTTGTTTAGACACCCCTGACAAGTTTAAATCTGGACTCATCCAAGCATGATGTGCATAAAAGAACTGGTCTTTCAAGACTCCATCTTCTATGGCGAACTTCTCCTCGAACTTTTTCTTGGTCAATGGAATTGGGAACACCCTTCGCCACTCAACATTCCAGTAACTTCTATATGCTTTATCGTTAGACCAAAAACCATCTTGAACCTGTCTTGTTTTCGGGTCTATAATGCCAAGTGCTATAATTTGATCATTACTCGCCCTAAGATCAACCGTAATAGGCTCATGGTCTGGGTTTTTTATAATGAACTCGCTTAAGCGATTATGTATCCATCCTTGACTGCCCAAGCCCCTAGAGGATACTCTCCCCTCTTTAATACTTTCTTCTAAATGGTTTATTGGGGTCTTTCCTTTCGCCCCGTATCTTATACTTAAGTGCATTGTATGCTCCTTGTTTGTTGGTTATACTATAATGTATCACGATTGATTTATCTTGTCAAGTAGAAAGGGAAAGTTTTTCCCAAACAATTGATGTTGTGGGGATATGGTATTGTCTTGTATCCTCTGCTCCAATGGGCTGTATCACCCACATGTGTTGTCCTCGCAACAACTTCTCGCTAACAATCACAGCCAAGACAGACCAAGGAGATCTCGTCGGGGAACCTTGTGAGATATATTGGATAATGTCTCCAACCTTACAATCTAAGATAGGTGTGTTCATGCTATCACCTCCAAGCCACAGATTTTTATCCAACGAGACTTGCGTTGGTCTTCCAACCAATAGACCCTCACATGGTCTGTTCTGGCGACCTCCGTGATAATCCCTATCATACCATGTGAGTAGTCCTTGCCTCTTATTAAATCACCTACTTTCATGCTATCACCTCCAAGTTCTTATGAGGTATTGTTATTTCCTCGGTGTCTCCATTCTTCCAACGAACAACGGCAGTCTCGCCCCAATAAACATCAGAAGGGGGCACTTCGATTACGATACCAAAGTCCTCACCTTTCTTCCACATTAATAAATCACCTATTTTCATAATGAACTTCCTTTGTTCGGGTTATGTTAGTAATGTATCACATTCAAAACTTTTGTCAAGGCATTTTTTCAATAAAATCCATGTGGGTTCTTGTTAATCCACAACCACCGAACCAATAGACACTGGCTACACGGATCCCATCCTTTTTCAAAAAAACACCAATACCGAATTGAGTTTCATCCCAATACGCTCCTAGGCTAAAACTTCCATGTGCGTTTAGCCTAACTAGATCACCCTTTTTCATAGATCACCCCTCTCTGCAACATAAGCAATATACACCTCTAAGGCGAAGATAATGGAAACTAGCGACATTATAATAGAAAGTATCGATAGGAACACAGCACGAGAAGCCTGTCGTTTTATTTCCTCGATAGTATCATCGTTTATTTTCATAAATCACCAATGTTCCTGAGTTTCCTATCTTTTCTCGTGCTTGTAAGTTAAACTTACGGACAATCTCGGATACAATGTTCTTCATCGTTGAAGACTTGCCCGTGATAATCTCGAAAGGTACTTCGCTGTGGATACAGGAAGGCTCTAGGAGTCCATAAACATCCTTATACCTCGCTCCATGTAGATCGATTACTTGCATGACCCCTCCAAGTGTTTAATCTCCTCAGAAATGAATGCTCCGGACGTATTACCGAATGCACAATTCACAAGGACACCCCATTGGCTCTTGACGATACCTACCGACCCGATACCTATGGTGTTGTATTTATCCACCAACAGGATAACCAAGTCTCCTATTTCATATTCATTTACTTTTTTCATGTTTCCTCCAAAATTATTTCTTTACAGTTAAGAACAAGGTCGTTAGCGATTACTCGCCTTTCACCGGCTAGTATGTCATAGAAGTGGTAGTGTGTTTCACTCGGAAATGAGAGTGCCACTTCCTTTAAGAACAATAGCAGTTCCCAACCACACTCCACTTCATTCGCATACTTCCACTTGCACTCATAAATTGTGCCTACTTTCATTTTACCTCCTTCGCAATCGAGTCAAAAATCCCCACCAAGTGAGAACGAATACTCTTGTGGTCTATTTCTTTTATTATTGGTATATCATCTTGGAAGATTATTCCTAGGATCATGCCCAATGTGAATAATAGTATTTTGTTTGTCATTGTGACCTCCGCTTGTTTGGGTTATACTAGTAACATAACACGATGAGATTATTTGTCAAGCAGAAAGGGAAACTTTTTTTCTCCTCATGCATGCGTTCCTTCTCATGTAAAAGACTAAAGCCACCATGCATTGACGATTTTTGTTGGTTTCGCCTTGACAGATTGTTGGTGGTGTGTTAGCTTATAGTTGAAAGTTCATGGAATTATGTAAAGTATTTTGAGTTTTCTTTGCAGAACAACCTCTTTATGTAAAGAAAATCCGATTTCTTTTACAAATGGGAATTATGTAAAGTATTTGTCTGGTTCAAAAATACTTGACATAATTCATTAAAGATGTTGCTTGACGGAGTTATGTAAAGTATTTTGCACTTTTTTGGCATGTCAAAACTCATCGGGATCATAACCAAGTGTGTATTTCCGCATATATAACTCAAAGATCCATTCGTTGCTCCAATCTATATCTGATGGGAAGTCGGGATCAAAACCAGGGCATAACAAATGTAAACCTGGTCTGTTATGGATCAACCTATAAACTTTTATCTTCCTGTCCCAGCAATAATAGATCTTATCCGTTAGTAAGACATGGATAACCAAGAGATGTGTGCAATAGTTTTCCGACACATGAAGTATAAGTAAGTCTCCCCTAGAAAATGTCGTCATAAAATTTCTGCCTCATCACCATTAGATACACATATTCCCAATACACAGACAGCTCATAATAATAGTTGAGCTTTACTTCTAGTCCTCGGTCATGGCTATCTTCTATTTGCTTTTCCAAATCTGATATGGTTCCCCAAATCTCTGCTATGATGTCAGTTATGTCATCATACTCTGGGACGAGCCACCCCCCATCGCAGTAGGGGGGTAGGGGGGTAGTAGTACCCCTTTTCATAGAGCCAGTACCTCGATCCTTCCTAGGCTGATTAGTTTAAGCACAGCAGCCTCAGTCATGAGAGTAAGTGTCCCATCGAAATATTTTATTTCATAATTCTTGTGAAGAGAAAAGGGGCCGAGTTCTTTCCAGACCCCATTCTCAACAACGGCTGTGATGATACCTAATTTGCCGCCGTCAATTATTACTGTTCCCACTCCCAGTTCTGGCTGTTTCATTTTCTAATACCTCAACGATTGCTTGTACATCTAAATAGTTTATAAGAGACACTCTTACTACTTCTTCGATCAATTCGGGACGATCGAATTGTAGAGTCTGTGCAATAGCGATAACAATTCCAATTACATCGCCTCTTTCCCCAAAAACAACGGAGCCTGATGAGCCAGGAAGAGAAAAAGAATCTGTGGTAATGTGATCGCCACCTAGTGATGTGATAACCCCTCTTGATAAGTTGAATTGGATTACACTTGGGTGTCCAACATGATATACTGGCTTGCCGATACCATTGTCGTACCGCATTTTAAGCTTTGCTGCGGTCGTTACTATCGTTGGACCTTCCAGCACAAGAACAGCAAAGTCTTTGTACGGATCAGCATAGATAAGACTGACTGGCATAGCATTGCCGTTTTTCTCAACAGCCATGGCAAAAATTGAATCCTCAACAACATGATATGCCGTGAAGACAACTTCGTGCTTTCCTATTTTTATTAGGTTACCGGAACCTAAGGAGACACCGCCAGTTTTTGCTGACATTGACTCGATTATAAGTGACGACTCGAAAGCTTGCTCGACACCCCTAGTAGCACCATTATAAACCATGCTATCGTAGTAACTTTTTTCAAAATCATCCTTGTTCAAATTTGGTTGAAGAAGAAGACTTAATGCGATTAGAATATTTTTCATTTGATCGCCCCCCTAATTTAACTAGGGTTGGTCGGAAGCCATCGGAAGATTCTAATCCATTTTTATTCCGAGCCACAGGGACAACATTGCCTGTTGGACATCATTTTCAAAAAGGTTGTATGGGATTTCCCACTTGAGTGGCATCTCTTCTTTTGGCTTATGAATTGTAGTGCTAGAGCCAAGCATTCCTTCTGATCTTTGAACAATTAATTCTTGTTGCTTGATCCAGTTGATAATCATCTTATCTGTTCTGGTCGCTGTGTTAACAATCGTTCCGTCTTTTCCATAGAGGGTTGTGCGGAATACCATTTGTTGATCGTTAAATGTTACTTTGGTCTCGACATAGTAGTGACCATTCTTTATCGAACACCCTAGTGGGGTAGTCTTATAGTTACAACCCTTGTATGCATACTGGATTGTTTCTTCGCCAAATACTCTTGGCTTTATCGCTTCTTCATAACCACCATGTCCGTTATAGACCTTAGCATTGCGAGCATACATCGAGGAGTAATAGAATGGAGCGTCCACTTCATGTTTTATTCTAATGTCGTGGTTATTCACTTTATTCGAGAACGACATCGGAGAAACATAAACATCGAATGTTCCACCAAAAACTACTCCCATCAACAAGCTAGCGATTATAATCATCTTCTATCCTCTCCACATCGTCTAAATAATTAGTCGATACTTCGATTAAATCCACATCTGTTCCTTGTGTCGCACAGAATCTATGGACCATCAGGGGATGTACATGAAAGTATTCTCCTGCTTCCAAGATTGTGCTCTTCAACTTGCCATCACGAGAGCTTGAATATACCACCTCTAAGATTCCAGACATAACTCTGACCGTTTCTTCTTTCAGGTTGTGATACTGGAGGCTTAATCTGTGTCCTTCGTCAATGTGAATCAATTTTCCGGCGTAACTATCGGTGTTTGCCCAGATCTCTTCGTAACCCCAAGGCTTTTTAATTATCGTTTTTTTCATTTAAACTCCTAACATACTCACCCAAA
>JGI20160J14292_10004390_pt1 | contig 10467 bp, 11 predicted proteins | sample COG_10_FD_14292 | JGI IMG/M metagenome (IMG submission 14292) | reverse complement strand
TTAAAAAATTTTCCTTTATCAACAATTTTAAGACCTTCTGTGGTTTACTCAGTTGATGATAATTTTACAACAAACTTTATGACTTTGTTGAATAGACTACCTATATTTCCTCTATACTATTCTGGAAAAACTAAGTTTATGCCGATTCATTCCTCAGATTTAGTAGATATAATTTTTAATGTAATTTCTAAAAATATTTATTCTCAAATTATTGAGTGTGTTGGCTCAGAAACAATATCTTTAAAAGAAATTTTAGAAAAATTACTTTATTTAATTAATAAAAAAAGATTTTTAATGCCAATGCCTTTATTTTTAGCCAATTTATCAGCACAAGTCTTTCAATTATTTCCAAAACCTCTATTAACAAAAGACCAATTAAAACTTTTAAAGTATGACAATATTGTATCTGGAAACTATAAAACTAACTCAGATATTGGCTTACCTGCAAGATGTTCGTTCGAAGCAGAAGTAGAAAAATACTGTTATATGTGGCGAGAGGGTGGTCAATTTGCCAAAAAAAATATCTCTCAAAAGTAAATTTAATTCTTAAAAAGAATCTTTTTGAAACTAAGCTGATTTAATTTTTTTTTCAATAAATTCAGGAATTTCGTCTTTGTCAGTGACTTCTTCTTTTTTACCTTTGGGTTGATAGGCATAAAGTAAATGTAGTTTGCAGTATGAAAAATCTTTTAGTGATGATCTTCCACAAAAATAGAAATTCTTCTCATCAGGATGACCTACTGGCCATTTACAGGAATTTTCATCTAATTCCTCAAGATTTTTAGGATTTTCAGGCTCAAAATCTTTTTCAATTATTAAAGATTTAAATTTACTTCTACGACCTTTTTTTGATTTATTATTTTTATCAGCTACAGAATTATCAAATCCCTCGTTAGAAGTTGCTGTTCTAGTTTTTATTTTTGCCGAAAGATTAAGTCTGTGAGCTTTACCAATGACTGCATTTCTACTAATTCCACCAATTATTTCTGCTATTTGGCTTGCAGTGTTCCCTTTTCCCCATAACTCTTTTAGTTTTGCTACTTTTTCTTCAGTCCAACTCATTTTATCTATATAGTGTGTTAAATTTTTTTTATTACACAATATAAAGTTATACAAATGAAATTAACAAGTATTTTATTATACTTATACACAATTTTAAAAAAAACTAATTTAATTAATATACAATCGTAACTTGTATTTAATTTTTTAGTTAATAGAAAGTTTATAGAATAAAAAAATGAGTTATTTAGCAAAAAACTATAATAGAAAAAATATTTCCTTTAAATATGGAAAAGGAACTTTTCTTTATTCAACTAAGGGAAAAAAATATATCGACTTCACGATGGGCATTGCTGTCAATATTCTAGGTCACGCCCATCCAAAATTAGTAAAAACTATTAATAATCAATCAAAAAAACTTTGGCATGTATCTAATGCTTTTCAAATTCCAGAGGGAGAGAAATTAGCTAAAAAGTTGTGTCAAAAAACTTTTGCTGATTATGTAATGTTTCAAAATAGTGGCACAGAAGCTACTGAGGCAGCTATAAAAGTAGCTAGACGATATTTTCATTCTATCGGTAAACCAGAGAAAAATAGAATACTTTGTGTAAAAAATTCATTTCATGGAAGAACAATTGCTGCAATTTTTGCGAGTGGAAGTAAAAAAATGACTGAAGGTTTTGGTCCAAAAGTTCCAGGATTTGATCATTTTGTTTTTGGAAATCATAAGTCTTTAAAAAAAAAGATAACTAAAAATACAGCGGCTATTATGGTCGAAACCATCATGGGTGAGGGTGGAATTAAGGTAATACCAGATTGGTGCTTAAAAGAATTAAGAAAATTGTGTAATAAGAAAAATATTTTACTTATTTTAGATGAGGTACAGTGTGGAATTTCACGGTCTGGTGAATTTTTTGCTTTTGAAAAATCTAAAGTAAAACCCGATATTGTACCAATTGCTAAAGGTATTGGGGGTGGATTTCCTATTGGTGCGGTTTTAATGAATAAAAAAGTTGCTTCAGGAATGACTCCAGGCACTCATGGTTCTACATTTGGAGGCAATCCCTTGGCTATGGCAGTTGGAAATAAAGTCATGGATATTGTTTCAAGTAAAAAATTTTTAAATAATGTAAAAAAGTCCTCAAAATATTTTTTTTCAAATTTAAATCAATTAAAAGAAAAATTTCCCAATATTATTAAAGAGATTAGAGGAAGAGGTTTATTAATTGGAATACAACTTCACAAGGATCAAGCAAAATTTATTAAGAAATTAATGGATAATAAATTATTGACTATTCGTGCGTCTGAAAATGTTGTTCGGATTTTACCCCCATTAAATGTTAAAAAAAAAGAGATAGATCAAGCATTAAAAATTTTAAACAAAGTTTGTTCAGAGTTTAAGTAAAATGAAAAATTTTATAAATTTAAAAGATATTCCAGCAAAAGATTTAAAAAAAATATTAGTTGATGCTAAGAAAAGAAAAAACTCTAGAAAAAAACTAAATAATCTTGAGATTGACAAAGGAGCTCCTTTAAGAGGAAAATTATTAATACAGATGTTTGAAAAAGCTAGTTTGCGAACAAGAATGAGCTTTTATTTAGCAATTAAGCAGTTAGGAGGTGGAACTTTAACTCTTAGATCAAACGAATTACACTTAGGACAAGGTGGTGAAAGCATATCAGATACTGCCAAAATACTTTCAACTTATGGTGATGGCTTTATGTTAAGAACAGATAGTGATAAAAAAATAGATGATTTTAAAAAATATTTATCAATTCCAGTAATAAATGGTTTAAGTCCATCTTCACACCCAACGCAAGTTTTATCTGATATTTTTACCGCAGAGGAAATAAAAAAAAAACCAATTTCAAAATTGAATATTTGCTGGATCGGAGACTCTAATAATGTTTTAAACAGTTTAATTGCAGCATCTGTAAAATTTTCATTTAAACTCAGCATAGGGTGTCCAAAAAAATTTGAACCAGGCAATGAAGTTAGAGCGTGGGTAAAGAAAAATAATAAAAAAATATTTATTTATAATGATCCTAAAAAAGCAGTTATTGGAGCTGATGTTATATTTTCGGATAAAGTTATATCTCTAAATGACAAAGTAAATAAAAAAAAAAAAATTGAACAATTTAAAAAATTTAAGATAGACCAAAAATTAATGAGTTATGCAAAAAAAGATTGCATTTTTCTTCATTGCTTGCCCCGTGGGCCCGAGGTAAGTGAAAAAGTTTTTTTAGGGAATAAATCTCATGTTTGGCAACAAGCTCTTAACAGAATTCATGTTCAAAAATCAATATTACTCTATTGCTTTGGAAAATTAAGGTAGTGGTAATGGATTATCTGAGTTTTGATTTAAATATAAAATAACCGAAGCTCTATCTTTTTCTTTTCTTAATCCAGCAAAAGCCATTTTAGTTCCTTTGATCCAACTAGTTGGTTTTGTTAAATAGCCATTTAATTCTTCAAAAGACCATTCCTTGCCGTACCCGGAAAGTGCTTTTGAATATTTATAATTAATTATAACTCCAACTTGTCTTCCAACAACATTGTATAAAGCTGGACCAATATTATTTTTACCACCTTTTGCAATAGAATGACAAGCTGCACATTTTTTAAAAACTTTTTCACCAGTGGCAAGATCTCCCATGGCCATTAAAGCAGCAATATCAATTTTTTCCTCTACTGTTTCTGCGCTTGCGGTACTAGCAGTAATTGCCTGTTCCACATCAACAACATAGCCCGGTGTTTTTGGTTTTTCTACATAAAATATAATATCAGATAGCTTTCCAATACCAATTACAAGAAGCGCAACCATTAGTATTGCAGCTATTATTTTATTTAATTCAAAAGAATCCATTTTATTAAAATTATTTTGAACGTATAACACTATAAATAAAAAATTGCTTATATAATTTGATGTACAATTTTGCCTCTGTTTATATTGTAATAAAAAATAAAAAGACCAATGAAAACATTAGTAATAATTCCCTCCAGGTTATCAGCTACAAGATTGCCTGGAAAACCATTACTTAAAATTAATGGTTTATCTATAATTTCCCATGTTTTTAAGAAAGCTGAAGAAGCAAATATTGGAGAAGTAATTGTTGCAACTGGCGATCAGGAAATAATTGATGACGTTAAAAAAAATGGTGGTCAAGCAATATTAACCAACAATCAACATCAAACTGGAACAGATAGAATTTATGAAGCAATAGAAAAAATTGATAATTCAAATATTGATTTAGTGATGAATCTTCAAGGAGATGAACCTTTGATGAATATAGATGATATAAGAAATTTAAATAACCAAATGATCAAGAATAATGCTGAATTAGGAACTTTAGCTTCAAATATCTTGGAAAAAGAATTTTATCAAAATCAAAATATTGTAAAAGTAATTACGAATGAAAGCTTAAATAATTCAAATTTTCCAGAAGCAATTGACTTTATGAGAAAAATTTTAGACTCAAGAAAAAATGTTTATCATCACTTGGGCATATACTGTTATCAAAAAGAGACACTTAAAAATTTTATTTCTTTTAATCAGTCTTCTAATGAGGTTAAGCATAAACTTGAACAGCTTAGAGCTTTAGATAATAATATAAAAATCAATGTTGCTCTTGCAAAATCATCTCCAATAGGTGTAGATACAGAAGAGGATTTAATGGCTATAAAAAAAATAATGGAATATAAATAAAAATGAGTAAAATTTATTTTCAAGGAACATTTGGAGCATACTCTCATCTGGCTGCCTTATCAATTGATCAAAAAGCAGAAATTATTCCCTGCAAGACTTTTGATGAATGCTTTTTAAAAGCTTCTAAAGATAGTAATTCAAAAATTATTATTCCAGAGTCAAATAGGATAACAGGAAATATAGGTATTGAATATTTAATATTTGAATACAGATTAAATATTTATTCTGAATATTTTCAAAAAATTGAACATAATTTGCTAGGTTTACCAGGGGTTAAAATTTCTGATATCAAAGATGTTTATTCTCATAGTCAGGCATTATCACAGTGCTCAAAGTTTATTAACTCTTATAATTTAGTTGAGCATGTAAGAGCTGATACAGCTGGTTCTGCAGAAATGGTTTCAAAAAATAAGGATAAGTCAAAAGCTGCAATTGCATCCTCATTGAGTGCAAAAACTTATAACCTTGAAATTATTAAAAAAAATATTGAAAATGAGAAAGGCAACTTAACAAGATTTTTAATTATGGGAAAAAATGTTTCTCAACCAGAGTTTGGAAATAAAAAATATATCACATCTTTTTTATTTAAATTAAAAAGTAAACCAGCAGCTCTATATCAATCTTTAGGTGGATTTGCTATTAATGGAGTTAATTTAACAAAGTTACAAAGTTATCCAGAAAAAAATTCATTTGATTCTTTCTTTTTCTTGTGTGATTTAGATGGACATCTTGAGGATCCAAGAATTCAAAAATCTTTAGAGGAATTAGGTTTGCATTGTCAAGATTTTCACGTTCTAGGTGTTTTTGAAGCTGACAAACAAAGAGAAAAATAATTTTAAACTTTTCTTGTAGATTGGAAATCATTACTGTTATAATAGTTTTGGAGGCTAGAGGTGGATGCTGCTTGAACCCGACCAGATCTTAACGGAAGCAGTCGTAGAGACAGTTATTCAGGTTCTAGTCTCCTAAGGATAAAAATGAACAAAAACTCAAAAGTATTAGCATTAAAATATAGACCGCAAACTTTTGATCAATTGATTGGTCAGGAAGTTGTTTCAGAGACTATAACTAATTCAATTAAATTAAATAAAGTACCAAATGCCTATCTTTTCACAGGTATTCGTGGGGTTGGAAAAACAACAATTGCAAGAATTGTAGCAAAATCACTAAATTGTTTAAATGGTATTGAAAATATATGTACAGATAACCTTTGTGAAAGTTGTGAGTCAATTACAAATTCAAGGCATATTGATGTTCTTGAACAAGATGCTGCATCAAAAACATCGGTAGATGATGTAAGGGATTTAATTGAGTTCTCAAGATATGGGCCAACTTCAGCTAAATATAAAATTTTTATAATTGATGAGGTTCATATGTTAAGTAAACAGGCATTTAATGCGTTGTTAAAAACTTTAGAAGAACCTCCTGAATATCTTAAATTTATTTTTGCAACTACAGAAATAAAAAAAATTCCAATTACTGTTGTTTCCAGGTGTCAGAGATTTGATTTATCAAGAATTAAGTCAACTGAATTATTCGAATTTCTAAAAAAAATTAAAGATAAAGAAAAAGGCAAAGTATCAGATGAAGCGTTGAAATTGATTGTTAAAATATCTGAAGGCTCAGTAAGAGACGCTTTGTCGTTATTAGACAGAGCTTTATTAAGTTTAGATGATGATAAAGAACTAGACTTAGACACTGCTCAGAAAATTTTTGGATATTTTGATAAATCACAATTAATTGACTTGTTTGAATTAATTATAAAAGGTGAAGAAACAAAAGTGATTGAGATTTATAGAAAAATTTATGATCAAGGGATAGAACCAAAAATCTTTATTAATGATTTTTTAGAGCTAGTTTATTATTTCAAAAATATTAATTTTTTGAATTTAGAAAGCACAAACTTTTCTTTAAATGACGATGAATTTTCAAAGATAAAAAAAATATCTAACAGTCTCGATGATCAAACATTGATATTGTTTTGGCAATTTACAATAAAAACACTTGGAGAGCTTGATATAATATCTAATCAAAACTTATCAGTTGAAATGTTCCTAATTAGATTAATGCATCTTAAATCATTAAAATCAAACAATGATGTTTCCAAAGAAATTGATAAAATTAAAACTTTAGAGAAATACAATGAAAATAAAAATATAGAAACCACAACAAATAATGACGCAATAAATCAAATAAAAAATGTCACGCAGGAAAAAAAAGTAAAATTTGAAAAAGAAAACGAGGTTAAAGCTGAGGGAAATATTACAATAAATACATTAGATCAACTAATAGATGTATGTAGTAAAAAAAAAGAAATAAAGCTTAAATATGAATTAGAAAAAAATGTCAATCTTGTTCGTTTTGAAAATAACAGAATAGAAATATCTTTTAATGACGACCTAGATAAGAATTTTGTTAAAGATTTATCTTTAAAACTTTTTGAATGGACAGGCCAAAGATGGATAATTTCTTTTAGTAAAATCAAAGGGGAACTGTCAATAAAAGATAAAGAAAAAAATAATAAAATTGAACATTTGAATAAAGCGAAACAAACTTCATTATTTAAAGCNATGATTNATAAATTTCCAGACGCTAATTTAATTGATGTAACTANNTTAAAAAAANAATTAGATGACTGATTTTTCAAAAATAATTGANAAGGCTAAAGAGCTTGAAGCTAAAATGAAAGAAAGTCAGGAAAATATAAAAAAAATAAGAGTAGAAGGTATTTCTGGAGCCAATTCTGTAAAAGTGATTTTAGATGGTGAAGGCAATATACAAAAAATTGAAATTTACTGATGAAATTTTAAAAGAAGATAAATCAATTTTAGAGGATTTGATTATAGCAGCACACAACAATGCAAAAGCTGAACTTAAATCTAAGACAACAGAAGAAATATCAAAAACAACTGGTGGATTTGGAATTCCAGGGTTTAAGTGGCCACTTTAGAAGATAATGCAGAACATAAATGAGATTGATGATTTAATAAAGTTAATTTCTAAACTTCCGGGTTTAGGTCCAAAATCGGCTAAAAGAATTGTTTTAAAATTAATCAATAATAAAGATGAAATTGTAAAACCTTTAGCAAATACGTTGGCTCAAGTTTATAAAAATGTCACTAGATGTAATTCGTGTGGCTCCCTAAAATCTAGCTTAAATGATTGTATTAATTGTGAAAATACTAATAAAAATTTTAATAAAATTTGTGTTGTTGAAGATATTGCTGATCAATGGTCTATTGAAAATTCAAATATATTTCAGGGATATTTCCATATTTTGGGTGGCACAATATCTTCATCAGGCCAAAGAAAAGAAGATTTATTAATAAATTCTTTAGTAGAGAGAGTTCAAAGAGATAAAATTGATGAAGTAATTTTAGCTACCAGTGCAACTGTAGAAGGTCAAACAACCGCATATTATATTCAAGATAGTCTCAAGAAAACAAAAGTAAAAGTCACAAAATTAGCTCAAGGGTTACCAGTTGGTGGAGAAATTGAAAGTTTAGATGATGGAACTTTATTTTCAGCTTTTAAAAATAGATCTAAGATTAATTCCGAATAGCTTTGATGGACAATCTATTTTTATGTAATAAAGGCTCAGTATAACCTGAAGGCTGTTTAGTTCCCTCAAATATTAATGCACAGGCGGTTTTAAAAGCAATTGAGCTTTCAAAATTATCAGACATTTTTTTATAAGCAGGATCAATCTTATTTTGATTATCTACAATTTTGGCCATAGATTTCATAATTTCCATTACTTGAATTTTTGTTGTAATTCCATGATGTATCCAGTTAGCAATATGTTGGGATGAGATTCTTAGTGTAGCTCTATCCTCCATAAGTCCAACATTATTAATATCAGGAACTTTTGAGCACCCTACTCCTTGATCAATCCATCTTACAACATAACCAAGCAAAGTTTGAGCAGAATTAGATATTTCAGAATTTATTTCATCAACTGACCAATTAGGTCTATTAGCTATTGGAATAGTTAAAAGATCATCGAGTTTAGCTTGTTCTCGATCTATAATTTTTTTTTGTTCATCAAAGATATTAATTTGATGATAGTGAAGGGCATGGAGGGATGCCGCCGTAGGAGAAGGGACCCACGCACAATTAGCTCCTGCCTTTAAATGATTTATCTTATCTTGCATCATTTCTTTCATTTTATCTGGCATTGCCCACATACCTTTTCCAATTTGTGCCTTACCAGAAAAACCACATTTTAANCCTATATCGACATTATTATTTTCGTAAGCAGTAATCCATTTAGACGATTTCATNTCTCCTTTTTTGATCATTGGACCAGCCTCCATGGATGTATGCATTTCATCTCCAGTTCTATCTAAAAAGCCTGTGTTAATAAAAAAAACTCTATTTTTTAGAGTTCTAATGCACTCTTTTAAATTTGCTGATGTTCTTCTTTCTTCATCCATAATACCAATTTTACAAGTATATTTTTCTAATTTGAGTAATTCTTCAACTTTTGAAAAAACCAAATCAGTAAAAGCAGTTTCCTCTGGCCCATGCATTTTTGGTTTTACAATATAGATAGAACCTTTTCTTGAATTTCTTTTTTTCTTTAAATCATGTAGTGCAGCTGTTGTTGTAATAAAAGCATCCAAAATTCCCTCAGGAACTTCACTACCATCTTTTAAAATAATTGAGGAGTTTGTCATCAGGTGCCCAACATTTCTGATTAAGAGTAGACTTCTGCCGTGTAATTTTAAACCCTGACCTTCTTTTGAAATAAAACTTCTATCTGGATTAAGTTTTCTTTCTAATTTTTTTCCATTTTTTTCAAATTGAATTTTTAAATCTCCTCTCATTAATCCTAACCAATTTCTATAACATGCTACCTTATCTTCTGCATCAACAGCAGCCACACTGTCTTCGTTGTCACAAATAGTTGAAACTGCAGACTCAGCTATTACATCACTTATACCTGCTATATCATGAGCAGCACTAAATGCTTTTGGATTGATTATTATTTCAAAATGAAGATTATTATTCTTAATTATGATTGCTGATGGTTTGTTAACATCGCCCCTATGTCCTATAAACTTATTTTTATCCTTAAGTTTGTATTCATAATCATCTTTTAAAATTACAAGATCTTTGTCTATTATTTTTAAAGCAGCTATATTTTTCCAACTAGTTCCATTTATTGGTATATGCTTATCAAAAAATTCTCTAACATATTTAATAACTTCTTGACCTCGATTGGGATCATATCTTTCACTTCCACCTTCTTCAGACTCAATTATATTAGTTCCATATAAACTGTCATATAAACTTACCCACCTAGCATTAGCCGCATTAAGCGTATATCTAGCATTCATTATTGGCACCACTAATTGAGGTCCAGCTATTAGGGCGATCTCGTCATCCACATTAGATGTCTGTATTTTAAAATCTGGACCTTCATTTTTTAAGTATCCTATTTCTAGTAAAAATTTTTTATAATCATTAATCTTAATCTCGTTGCCTTTATTTTTAATATGCCAGTCATCTATCTTTTTTTGTAAAATTTCCCTTACTTTAAGTAATTCTTTATTTTTAGGAGCTAGTTCATGAACCACATGATCAAAGCCTAACCAAAAATTTTCAGGAGTGATGTCTAAATCCTTTAACAGTTCATTATTTACAAAAGATAATAATTCCTCAGAAACTTTTAAACTATGAATATTTTGATAATTCTTTGACATGGCATTTATGTAAAACTCCTGTAAAACTAAGTCAAATAATTAATAGAAGCATT
>JGI20160J14292_10004385_pt1 | contig 10477 bp, 10 predicted proteins | sample COG_10_FD_14292 | JGI IMG/M metagenome (IMG submission 14292) | reverse complement strand
AAAATAGGTGAATTAAAAAAATTAAAAGAAATAATTAATTAACTTTTCTTTTATTTCTTTCATTATCTAATAATTTTGTTAATGCATCTACCATAACATCTGAGGCTTTGAATATCTCATTAGATTGAAATTCATAAGTCATATTTTTTTCTGGATTAGATTTATCTTCAATAATTATACCTTCGTCTGGAGAGTTATTTTTAATGTAGATTAAAATTAACCAATCTTCTTCTATGCTATCGTCCCATTTAATATAAATTTCTCCTGTTTCAAATCTTTTATCAATACATCTAATAATACTTAAATATTTAGGTATATATTTTTTATTTAATTGAAAACACAAACTGTGCGCTGATCTGTAAAAACTCTCTAGCGCATACTCAATTTTCTGACGTTCTTCATTATAAATTCTCTCTTTTTCAAGTAAGGTTGCTTTGTCATCCGTGTCTTCAACTGTTATTCCAAGGCTCGCTACTCTTTCTCTAATAGCTTCATTAATTTTTTGTTCTCTAAGTGATTTGTATTTTTCTTTAATTTTATCAATACGCTGTTGGACTTCTTCGTAAGATTCTCTTTGTTGGCTTAGAACGTATTTTTCAAGACTTTTAATCTCTAATGCTTCTCTTTTCCTAAACTGATCTATTTTTTTCTCTAGTTTAATTTGTTCTAAAAAATTTCTTTGCTTTTCTGCTCTTTCTTTTCGTAACTCAGCTTGTTCCAGTCTTATAAACTTTTGTAACTCTAATTTTCTCTCTTTTTCTAACTTTTGTTCTTCTTTGAGTTCAGTTTTTTTTGCTTGTAAAGCGATCTCACCTTCAAGAATAAATTTTCTTTGGGCTTCTTTTTTTTCGTTTTCCATTTGCTTTATTTTAAGTAGTTTTTGTTTTTCTCTCTCTTCTATTATTACTTTCTTAATTAATGAAACTTTGTTTGAAATGCCGTTAAAAAAATTTTGTAAAGATTGATCAAGATTAAAATTAAATCTTACTAAAGATTTAAGTTTATCATTTAACTTTAAAAAACCTGAAACAATAGCTCTTGTTCTTTGATTTGATTTTTTAGTTTTTATTTTTGGTTTTTTTATTTTATTTCTAAACTTGCGTTTAGTTTTTTTTATTATTTTTTTTCGTTTTTTTTTGGACCTAGGTTTTTTATTGACTAGCTTTTTTCTCTTATTTTTTAATGTTTTAACAGAACGTTTTTGAAATTTTTGGTTCTTTTTTTTTAAAGAATTTTTTTTCTTTTTTTTCATACCTGATTCTTTTTTAAATATCAGGTTTTATAGATATAATCCCGTGTTCTATGAGCTGATTGAAAGTTCTTCACAATTTGTAATTGAAAAACAACTAAGTCTCTATATCTAAAAGCTGCAGCACAACTTGCCATATAAAATTCCCACATTTTAACAAATTTTTCATCAAATAAATCTTTAACCTCTCTCTTTTTATCTAAGAATCTTTCCAGCCAACTTTCTAAAGTTTTATCGTAGTGCCTAATAAGCGTCTCAGTATCAGACACTATTAGTCCTGTTTTTTCTATTGGGGATATGATTTGACTAAAAGAAGGGCATGTTCCTCCTGGAAAAATATATTTATTAATAAATTTGTTTGGCGGTGATGGGCTGTCAACTACACCTATTGTATGTAATAAAAATAGTCCATCATCTTTTAAAAGCTTATTCATTGTTTTAAAAAAAATTTTGTAAAATTTTTTACCCACATGTTCAAACATTCCTACAGAATAAATTCTATCGTAATGTCCTTTTGCTTCTCTATAATCAACAAGCTCGAATTTTACCTGATTATCTAGACCAAGTTCTTTTGCTTTTTCCTGACAATATTTAATTTGATTTTTGCTTAAGGAAATTCCAGTTACTTCACATTTTTTTTGTTTAGCAATTTCGAAAGCCATTCCTCCCCATCCACAACCAACTTCTAAAATTTTTTGACCTTCTTGGATGTCTAGTTTTTTTACAATATGGTCAATTTTATTTTGTTGTGCTTCTTCAAGTGTTTTTGTATTTTCTTTCCAATACGCACAAGAATAAAGTCGGTGTTTTGTATCTAAAAAGATATCGTAAAGTTTTTCTCCTCTATCGCCTCCAATATCATAGTGGTGTTCTATATTTTTTTTAGATTTTCCAGGAAAGTTAAAATTAGTTAGATATCTATAAATTTGATAAATTTTTTTTGTTATTGCACTAGCAGTAGAAACTTCTTCTCTTCCAAGATTCTCTATTAAATCCATTAAAAACTCTTTTAGAGATGCATTTTCAATTATAATCTCACCTCTCATATAAGCTTCTGGAAATTCAAGTTCTGGATTAACTAAAAGTTTCCATTTAAGATTTTCTTTTAAAAGATTAATTGTAATCGGTTTATCTTTTCTTGGATTGCCACAAATATATTTTTGTCCTTTTGAGTCTATTAAAATAATTCCACTTTTTTTATAAATTTTTGTAAATATTCTTGCTAAAATCATAAATTAAGCTGCTAAGTTTTTTTCAAAAGTAAAGTTAAGAGTATTCAATTTATCGATCAGCTCTTTTTGTTTTTCCTCCGTTAATAAAATTAAAGGTGGTAAAACATTTTTAAACTTTTTATCTCTAGTGGCCAGAAAACTATGTAAAGCTGATATTAGATTATATTGATCAAATGTTTCCCTAACGTTAATTAATTGATCATTTTTTATTTGAGTTTTTTTAGTTTCAAAATCATCAAAAACTTTTCTTGCTAAAGAATGAGTTACATTTGTTACTGCTGAGATGCAGCCAGAACAACCAAGTTCTAATCCTTTTAAAAGTTTTGCTTCAGATCCTGGAAACATTAAAAAATTAGGTAATTTCAAGTTTTCAAATAGATTGTATGAGGAATCTTTACATCCAATAATATTGTTAGGAAAATTTTTTACAAGTTTAGTAACAGCCTCTGCTGAAAATTTATATCCACTTAATTTTTCAAAATTATATAAAATTATTTTTATTTTTGGTAATGCTTTAATTAATTTTGAGTAAAAATCAAAAACACCTTCGTCAGTATTTCCTTTATAGTAAGCTGGTGGCATTATAAGAAATTCTTTAAAATTATATTCCATAGCATATCTTGCTAAATCAATATTTTCATTTAGTGAGTTGCTTCCTGTTCCTATAAAAAATTGTTTTCTTAGTTTGTGACTAGCTATCTTGGCTATGAGTTCTTTTTTTTCAGATGTTGATATAAGTTGACTTTGCCCTGTTGAACCAAAAAAGAAAACTCCATGTAAACCATTTTTTATAGCATCGCTAGCATGAGATATTGTTGCCTCCACATTTAATGTAGCGTTAGTATTAATAACGCTTAAACCCGCAGCATATACTCCTTTTTTAATCATAATCTTACCTAATTTATTTTGTCTAAGTTATATTAATAAAAATAAAAATGAAAGTTTTAGTAATACAACCAAAAATAGGGATGGGAGATATGGTTATTTATTTGCCATATATTCATGCTATTTCTAAAAAATATCAAACTCCTGTATCAATTTTAGTAAAGGATAATTCTCGCGCAAAACACTTACTCGTGGATGACAAACATATTGATGAAATAATTATTTTAGATAGATCTAAAAACAATAAAGGAAGCCACGATGGTTTATCTGGTTTTTTAAAATTGAGTAAAGAGCTAAAACAACGTCAATTTGATAAAGTTTTTATTTATAATGGATCTTTAAGATATTTATTAATTTCAAAATTAGCAGGAATAAAAAGTATTTCTCAATATCCTTTATTTAGAAAAAAAGACAATATTGTAACGTCGGCTAAAATATTCACTGAAAATGAATTAAGTAACATAGTGTCTACACAACCTGAACTTCAGATAAATAATGAAAAAAACATGATGGTTAAAAGCAAATTATCTAAAAATACAAAGCATATATGTCTAGGTATTTCTGCTAGTGGCCCTACAAAGCGATGGCATATTAAAAACTTTATTAAATTATGTGTTCAAATTAATGAAAAAAAACCATCAAAATTTTATCTAGCGGCAGGTCTTAATGATCAAGATTTAATTCAGGAAGTTTTAAATTCTAAAATAGGTAAAAATTGCATTTCTTTTAAAGATTTAAAAATTAACGAAACGCTTCCTATAATTAAAAACTGTGATCTTTATATTGGAAATGATACTGGCTGGCTACACATTGCATCCGCATTGGGCATTAAATGTATCGCTCTATTCATGGATAGCCCTGTTCAAGCTTATGGTAAATACTCTAACAATATACATGTTATTATTCCTGAAGGAGAAACTGAAGAAACTACTACTCATGATACTTTAGGGGCTGAAAAAATATCTTTTGAAAAAGTTTTTGATAAATCTATTAAATTAATAAATTAAGCAAAATCAGATTTTAAAATTTTCTCTTTAGCCTCATTAACCAATTGGCTTAATCTTTCTGTTTTTATATCCCTATTCATGTCAGGATGTATTTTTTTCTGAAGCTGATTAACCGCCTTCAAAACTTCTTCTTGGGAACATCCTTTTTTTAAACCTAATAGTTTATAAGCCTCATCAATAGAAATATTAGATGAGCCTTGGGCCTGTCCGAAATTTCCTTGTGAGAATCTACCAGAATTTTTTAAGTATTGGATTAGTCTCCATAATTGAAGAACTTGAAGGGCTGTTAAACCTTTAATTTTTAAACCACTTAAAATAACGAACAAAAAAGGCAAAGAAAAAATATACTTCCACCTATAGTGAGTATTGTTGCCAATATTAACGAAAGATAAACCGTGAATTTTTTTATATGTGTTACGATCTTTTTAGAACTAGTACGTGCAAACCAGTTTAAAAATAAATAAACAATGACAAAGATGCATATTCCTAATAAAAACAAATTCATATAATTTCCTACTATGAATATACCAAATCTAAAAAAAATAAAGAGTGAGAAAAAGTATCACAATATTATCGTAAAAGATGAGTATGCCTGGGTAGACCAGCCCGATATTCTTGAAGTTTTAAAAGATGCAAATAAATTAAATCCAGAAGTAAAAGACTATATTAATGCTAATAACAAAATCACTGATGAATATTTTAATGATACAAAACTTCTGCAAAAAAGTTTATTTACAGAAATTAAATCTAAAATCAAACTTGATGACACTTCCTTAAAGTTTAAAGACAAGAAATATTATTATTGGGCTAAAACTGAGGCAAAAGGAAATTATGGTAAAAAAATTAGACAATTAATTGATGGTTCAAAACCGGAAGAAATATACTTTGATGGAGATGTAGAAAAAAAAAATTATGGATCAGAATATTTTGGTATCGGATCGGTAAGCATATCTCACTGTGATAGGTACATGGCTTACTCCTTAGATCTCAAAGGTTCGGAGTATTATACAATTTACCTTAGAGATTTAGACACCAATAAAAATGAAAAAGATATTATTGAAAATACTAGCGGTGGAATCACTTGGTCACTAGACAGTAAAAGTTTTTTTTATTCAAAACTGGATAAGTTCCACAGGCCTAGACAAATCTTCAAACACATTTTAGGCACGACAGTTAAAGAAGATAAACTAATATTCGAAGAAAAAGATGAAACATTTACATGCTCTATTAGCCTTTCTTCAGATGAAAATTTCTTTGTCATTTCAACGTCTGATCATATTACAACCGAAGAACATTTCTTTCCCTCCAATACGAACGAAATAAAACCAGTTTTATTTCAAAAGAGAGTAAAAGATGTTCGATACTCTATCGATTCCTGGAAAGGATTTTTTTATGTTCACACGAATGAAGATGCTAGAGATTATAAGATTTTAAAGTGTAAGGTTGACCAGATTGATAAATTAGAAATTTTTATACCTGCTAAAAAAGAAACAGTTATTGGTGGTCTTGATTTTCTAGATGAATATATTTTAAGAGGTGAAAAATCTGACGCTATTCCTAAATTATATGTAAGAAATATTAAAACAAACCATGAAGAAGAAATAAAAATTTCAGATGAAGCTATTGGTGTTCCTGGAGCTTCTTTAATGCAAAAAAATACAAATACTACAAAAATCAGAGTGGGCTGGGAAAGCATGGCTACTCCAGGCAAAATTTATGAATATGATATTATCACTAAAGAAAAAAAATTAGTAAAAGAAACTGAAATTCCATCAGGACATGATCCGGATAAATATGTTGTCGAACGTATAAAAGCAAAATCTCACGATGGAAGAATGATACCCATCAGTTTAGTAAGATTAAAAAACTCTAAACAAGATGGAAAATCTAAAGTTTTACTTTATGCTTACGGAGCTTACAAACATAGTGTTTCTCCTTCTTTTAGTGCTTCAAGATTTTGTTTGGTTGATCGGGGAATCACCTTTGCAATTGCCCATATTCGAGGTGGTGGTGATCTTGGTGATGTATGGCATGAAGAAGGTAAAAAAAAATTAAAAAAAAATACTTTCTTAGATTACATCGCTTGTGCAAATCATTTAATTGAACAACGTTACACTAGCAAAGGTGGTATTTGTTTTTATGGTGGTTCGGCCGGAGGTCTTACTGGTGGCGCCGTTGCAAATATGGCTCCAGATTTATTTTTTTCTATGTTACTTCTTGTTCCATTTGTTGACACGATGACAACTATGCTTAACGAAAAATTACCCTTAACACCCGCTGAATGGGAATTATGGGGAAACCCTATAAAGAATAAAGATTACTTTGAATATATTCTTTCCTACGCACCATATAATAATATTGAAAAGAAAGATTATCCTCCAATGCTTATTACTACTTCTTTGTTTGATAATCGTGTTCTTTATTCGGAACCTGTAAAATATATTGCTAAACTCAGAGAAATCAAAACAGACAGCAACACTCAATTACTGAAATGTAAAATGGAGGCAGCAGGTCATGGTGGTATGAGTGGTAGAGATAATGCTATTACAGAACTAGCAGAAGAATATTCATTTATTTTAAAAACAGCAAAAATTTTAAATTAAATCCTCTCAAATATTATCAAAAAAATACTCTGCTAGATTTATTCCTGTTAAATCGTAATAAGTTTTTAAGCCTGTAGGACTAGTTACATTAATATCACCAATTAATTTACCATTAATAAAATCAATACCTGCAAAATAGATGTTTGATTTTTTAAGTTCACTTGCAACAAATTTACTAATTTTTAATTCGTGGGGGGTAATCTTAATTTCTTTTGCTTTAGCACCTTTGCTCATATTAGATAAAATGCTTCCTAATTTTGGTACCCTTGAAATACNACCTTTAACTTTACCATTAATAATAAATATTCGTTTATCTCCTTTTGATATTTGTGGAATAAACTTTTGAAACATCAAATGACTATACTTTTTAATATACTTTAAGATTTTTTCTTTATGAAATTTATTTAATAACTTAACATCATTACCACCATAACTTTCAATAGGTTTGATAACTACTTTTTTATTTTTATTAAAAAATTTTTTTATTTCATCTAAGTCTTCGCTTATCAAGGTTGGAGGCATAAATTTAATTAATCTAAGTGAAAAAAGTTTTTCTGGAACCTCTCTTAAAGCTTTCGGGTTATTAATAATTTTCAATTTTTTAGCGATATTTTCTAAGATAAATGTTGTGTTTATATATTGTTGATTAAATGGAGGCTCATTTCTAATTAACAAAACTTTTGCTTTAACCAAATTCAAGACGCTTTTATTGAGAATTTTTATTGGATTTTTTGAATTATCTTGAAGCTTCAATATGCTACATCGGGCAATTGCTTTTCCATCTATAAAACTTAAGTCTTTTGGTTCATAATAATAAATATCGTAATTTCTTCTTTGAGCTTCTAAACCTAAAAAAAAAGAGGTATCGGTTTTAATATTAATTCTTTTTAAGCTAGAACCCTGAATAGCTAAAATTTTCTTTTTCATTTTTAAAAAAATCTAAATTTTTAGTTTTGTTATATTGCTCAAGTAATAACTGAGCTCTATTTTTCTTATTCGCAACAACATTTTGAACATGTTTTAAATATACTGTTTCATCATTACCTTTAGAATTTATTTTTTTTCTATTTATTAAGCCCTGTTTAGCTAACTTTAAAAATATAGCACCCCATTCATGTAATTTCTTTCCTTCTAGCTCTGTCTCAAGACCTTTTTGAGGAGATTCTAAATAAGCATTCATAACGTTTTCTTTTTTCCATTTCATTATAATTTCAAAAGCTTCATCAAGTGCATTATAAAATAAACCAGTAAAAAATGCTGGACCATCACATAAACATTGCCAGTCACATGCATCAAGAGATCGGACTTCAATATACTGTTTTAATCTTACTTCTGTAAAGATTGTTGCAAGATGTGTTTCAAAATCTTTTAAATTTGCTTCATCTTTAAGATTGGAAAAATTTCCTAAAATAAAATCTTTAAAAGATTGACCATTAGGTTCTACATATTTATTTCTTATGGCAAAAAGAATTGGGTATTCAATTATATGATCAAAATATTTTTCGAATGTCATTTTTTCAAAAGCAATCGGCATTATTCCTCCTCTAGCCGTATTTTGCCAAACTTTATTTCTATAAGAATAATATCTTGTTGGTTTTCCTGACTCGAAAGGTGAGTTTGAATATAAAGCTATAGTAAGTGGAGTTAAATAATTTCCTAATCTAAATATTTTTTCAAAATTGCTTTCTGAAGTGTAATCATAATTTATTTGGATTCCACATGTACGGTACATCATATCTAAACTTTGTTTTCCTCCTTTGGGCATTTCCTTTGTCATAATTTTGTATCTTGTTTTTGGATTTTGAGGCACTTCACTTAAATTATTAAAAGGATCAAACCCGATAGAAACCGTATTTATATCAAGACCCTTACTTGCAGCTTCTATTTCTTTTAAAAATTTTGAACTTTCGCTGCAGACTTGATGAATATTTTCTAATGGAGCACCTGACAATTCACATTGAAGTCCTGGTTCGGTAGTAATTTGTTGATTACCTCTTTGCATGCCAATCATATTTTCTTTTTCTAATAGAGGTTTCCAACCATCACTTTTTAAATTTTCAAATAATTTTTTTAACGTTGGATAAGAAATTCTTTTTCTATTTTGACCTTCAAATAAAAATCTTTCATGCTCTACTCCAATTTTTAATTGATCTATATCTTTAATTCCTTTTGAGAAGTACTCAATAAATTGAGCTTTATTTTTAATATCCATGCTTAAAAACAGTTCTTACTGCTAAAGCCTACTACCATATTTTTTGGGTTTATCTCAAATTTTCTTTCACATTTAATTTTATATTTCTCTGTAATGTAGATGTAATTCCTATTTCTAGTCTTCAAAAACTCAACTTTATCAGGCTGACCAAAAAAACTTTTGAGTTCTGCTTCTGGTTTATTTAACCATTGACTTAATTCTTTTTTTTCTTGTTCGGTTGTTTTGTCTATTTTTGTGGTGACTGTCTGGCAAGCATTCAACACTGGGGAAACCAAAATTATAAAAAACAAGATTTTTAAACTTTTCATAAACTTTAATTCATTTTACACCCAAAACTTATAAACAGAAATATTAAGCATAGGTTGTAAAATGTGTAAAATGATAAGTTTAATGGGATTTCTAATTCGATATGGGTTATTCACCCATAACGGGAGGATTCATAATGTTAAACAAATATTTTGAGTATAGAAAACACAAAACAAATTTTAAAACTGAAGTAATTGCTGGTGTAACGACTTTTCTTACAATGGCTTACATAATGTTTTTGAATCCCTTTATTCTCTCTGGTGAATTCGCTGGAACAGATAAAGGTTTTTTTGATTTTGGAGCAGTATTCACTGCAACAATCTTAGCAACGGCTGTGGCCTGTTTTATAATGGCATTCCACGGAAAAACTTGGCCAATCGGTTTAGCACCTGGCATGGGAATTAATGCCTTTGTCGCTTACGGTGTGGTAGCGGGAATGGGTTACACTCCACAAGCAGCATTAGGTGCTGTACTTGTAGCTGGAGTAATCTTTTTAGCTATTTCATTAACGCCTATAAGAGCTTGGTTAATTAATTCGATACCTCGAAGTCTTAAGCTGGGTATTGGAGCAGGTATAGGATTATTTTTAGCTATTATTGGTTTAGAAATAATGGGTGTAGTAGGAGATCACCCAGTTACACTTGTTACTATCGGAGATATTAAAAATCCTTTAGTAATTTTAGCATGCTTAGCTTTTGTTTTCATGGTTGTTTTAGAAAAAATGAAAATAAGAGGGAATATCATCATTGGAATTTTACTTTTTAGTATTATTGCGTGGGCAACTGGCTTAGCTAAATTTAACGGTGTAGTTGGATCAATTCCTCCGATGACATACCTATTTGATTTTGATCTTAAAGCTGCGCTCACTGCAGGTATGGCTTCTGTTGTCTTTACTTTATTGTTTATAGATTTTTTTGATACAGCTGGAACATTAACTTCGGTAGCTAATGTCGCTGGAAAAGTAGATAGAAAAGGTAAAGTAC
>JGI20160J14292_10004381_pt1 | contig 10479 bp, 11 predicted proteins | sample COG_10_FD_14292 | JGI IMG/M metagenome (IMG submission 14292) | reverse complement strand
CTGGCTCACTACGTTATGGATTGTTAGTTGCCCTTGAGGACGACACGGCGTTGATCGGTCTAAAAGACGGCGAGACCGTTCGTCAAACCCAATTTGGCCGAGATTTCACCGCGGCCAGAGTGCTCTATGAAAACACACAGGGTTCGGGTCGAAATGCGATCGGGCTCTTGGTGACAGAGGTCGGTCACAAAGACCAAACCGCGCAGACGCTTGGCGTCGACCTGCATCATCTGAGCCAAAGCGGCAAACTCGTCGTCGACGTCCAAACTTTGCACAGTGATACCGCAATTGAGACGGGCCATGGCGGCTTTGCCGATATCGTCTTTCGGCCCCAGCAGGGCGTGCAACATAAACTCACGCTGGATTACTTTGATCGAAACCTCGACATCAGTGATTTCGGCTTCTTACAAAGAAATGATGTTAAGGGCTATCGATATCGTTTTGAACGCGTTCAATCGGATCTAAAACGGCTTAAAGGCCGAGAAACCGACCTTGTGGTGACGCAGCAATGGAATTTCGCCGGACAACAAACCCGCCTTGGTTTCTCTGGCGCCCAAGAACTTCGTTTCTTTAACAACACACAACTAGAACTCAAACTCGACTTTTACCCGAAACGGTGGGAAGACCGTAACAGTGACGGCAATGGCGCTTATCGATTACAAGACCGGGTCCAAACCGGGATCAATTACAGTAGCGACAGTGCGAAACCCTTCAGCTATCGTTTAAGGGCCAACATGCGGCAGGAGGACATTGGCGGTCAAAACCGGTCGCTGAGCCTCGACATATCCTATCAACCGACCGACCGACTCTCGACCTCGCTTGATTTTAAATACGAAACGCGTTCTGGCTGGCTGCTCCACGATGCGGGCTCTGATTTCACCCGATTTCATTCAGAGAGTCTACGGCCCAAACTGGAGGTGTCTTACTTCCTCACCGCCAGTCAGCAAGCCCGCCTGAGCCTGCAATGGGTCGGTATTAAAGCGTTTGAACGCGATCGTTGGCGCTTACCAGCGACCGGTGGCCAGTTAGCCCCGGATGGCGCCAGTGCTGGGCCCCGACGAGATTTCTCAATTAGCCGATTATCCTTCCAGGCACGATACCGTTGGGAAATTGCACCCCTGTCTGATTTGTTTGTGGTTTATACCCGCGGCTCAGATCTGCCGAGTAATGTCCGCTCGAGCTTCTCAAACCAGTTATCTGAGGCGTGGGAGCAGGCCCTCGTCGATTCATTGGTTGTAAAAATTCGATACCGTTTTGGTAATTAAATCGGCGCAGAAAGACAACCTGGCCCTGTCAAACGGGCCAAGGTGGCCGATAACCGATGAACCCTCGTAACGGACTTAAACGGAAATTTGATCTGCACATGAAGGAAACCGTAAAGCCCCACCTCATTGGTTTAATCGGGGACGTTCATAGCGAGCACACGCGGCTCGAGCAAGCGCTTGTTTTTCTTCATTCAGCAGGCATCAAGACCATCGTCTGTACCGGTGACATCGTCGATGGCCCCGGCTGCCCGAATCAGAGCATTGAGCTCTTGATGGCGTATGGCGTTAAAACCGTTGCGGGCAACCATGATCGATGGCTACTCGAAAACAAGGTTCGACATCTGCCCATGGCGCATCACAAGGCAGATCTTTCGGCCCAATCTCTTAACTATCTACAGCGTCTAAACAAGACCGAATCAATTAACTGTCATGGCCAGCGTTTACTCCTCTGCCACGGAATGGGTGACCGCGATTTAGGAAAAGCCTGGCCCGGCACCGACGCCATGCCCATCGAGCGCAGTGTTACCCTTGATGCAATTATCAAAGCGGAACAGCATGACTGGCTGATCAATGGTCATCTGCATTTTCGAACGATCATGGCCTTCAAAACACTCACCGTAATCAATGCAGGGACCCTAACGGGACACCGTTGGCCGGGCTTCTCCGTACTGGATCTCGATGAGAAATCTGTTCAGGCTTTTGAGTTTACGCCTCAAGGGGTTCAGCCAGCCATAGCCCTCAAGGTGCCAACCCAGCCGGAATGGCAGGACACTCAAAGCTTTCAAGGTGACTGGGAGCCCCTGGTCTTATTCAAGCGCGAACCCAGCTAGCCCGCTTATTAAAGGGTTAGCCTGACTCAAGCGCTATGGCTGTGTAGATCTGACGCGGCCCTTCAAAAGGCTGGCGAGCATGCATTACCAGCCGATTATCGAGCCACAACATATCACCGACCTGCCAGGGAACGTTAACCACCTCGGTCGCGGCCCTGTCCAAAAACTGCTCAAAGACCGCGCTCGGCAAATACGCGCCGCCGCCGAGTTGGACCGCGCTGGCCCACGTTACGCGTATCATTCCAACCCGTAAACGCCGCGATCACTGAATTAAAAAACGTTTTTCGACCACTCACCGGATCCAGCCGGACCGCTGGTAGAACCGGCGATTCGGTACGCAGTTCATCCCCGTCCAGCCATTGCCAGCGCAGACCTTGGCCTTGCATCACCCGCTCTGCCTCGGGTTTTGTTTCAACAAGAAAGGTTTCCTGCCAGCTTCGACCAATCGGTGAGGCAGGATCCGTAACTGCCGGCATGACCCGGGTGTACCGCACGCCTTGCGTCTCTAACTGCGCTGCCAAAGATTGATCAACCAAACTAAGTAGGTCAAATGCTGCTCTTGAATCAAACAAGGTCGTTGCGCCACCGGATATCGGCGCGGTATCGCAGTAGAAAAAAATATAATCCGGCGGTTGACGGGTTTGCGCCATTTCATGATGTAGCGGTATTTTTTCATCCGGGGGGCTTTCATTGGCTGTCATAATTCGTCGGTGCGTAATCTGACGCCTCGGTGCGGCGCCGCCCAGATAAGGCATATTCTCAAAGGGAACGGCGTCCAGGACCGCCTCAAAGTCCTCTGCGCTGTTCACGCCGCAGCCGCGAAACAGCAGCGCACCTTTTTCTTTGAGCTCCTGCTTGAGAGCAGCCCCATGTTCTAGAAAATATTCGACGCCAACAGGCCCATCACGCCGCTCGCTCGGCACGTAAATCTTTGGAAAGACGCCCGTCGCATTGCGCCCTTGGGCCGCATCCGCGGCTTCTATCAAAAGACGATTCCTCATCGAAGCAGCCTAAAATTCTGAGCATCAATTTCCACCGCCTGGCCCGTCGTTGCGGACGCTTGGGCTGCAAGGCCCATCAGCACTGCCATGAGACCATCGTCTGCTGAGACCGCGGCCGGCTTACCACTGCGCACAGCAGCGACAAACGCCTGATGTTGAAAAAATGTCGCGCCTTGATGCGAGCCGGCATCCATTGCCGCTTTGGGCACAATAATATTCTCAATTACTGGCGCTGCGGGCGCACGCGGCGAGACGACCAAACGAGCCGGCTCAGGGGCCACGCCCGCTACCCGAAAAGGCCCGGGAATCTGGCAATCCAGTCGGCCTAGGTCCCCAACCAATGAAATTTCTTGCTCGAACCGTACCCCATCAGCAAACATACAAAGATCCAACATCCCGCGGCAGCCATTATCAAAATCGATAATGACATAGCCATTATCCCAAATATCCGGCTGCGCCCCGCCATACCGTTCCGCAAGATGATTGACGTCTTGCGCCGCAGAAGCAAAGACCCGTACGGGCTCAGCCTTGAGAAACAACCGCATGAGGTCAAAGAAATGACAGCATTTTTCAACAAAGGTGCCGCCGGAATACCGGTTAAAACGATTCCAATCGTCGACCTTCTTTCAAGAACGGGTAACGGTGCTCTCGAATACTCAGCATCCTGCGTTGACCCACGGTTGCCCCCTTTGCATCGAAGGCAGCCAACGCCGGCATAAAGCGATACTCCATCCCAACCCAAACAAGCGAGGCTCTATCAGCAAGCGCCCGTCGTAATCGCGTCACATCAACTTCTGTGGTCACCAAGGGTTTTTCAATCAGCACCGGAACCTGACACGCCGCCAGCACGGTCAGTAATTGATCACAATGGGTAAAATTCGGCGTCGCAATGACCAGCGCATCAAGCCGCTGGTCAAGCAAGGCTGGCAAGTCCGCAACAAAAACCGCATCGGGGGCCAATGCGCGGGCCTTGTTCAACATGCCGGGATTAGGCTCACAGATGGCAACGACCTTTACGTCTTCGAGCAATGCCAAGTTCCGGAGGTGCTCCCGGCCCATCATACCTGCGCCGAGCAGGCCATAGCGAAGTGGATTGGTCATTAAGGCTTCCTTTCAACATCTGATTTTGCCTGTTTTAAGAACCAAAACATAGCGCTCGCCCGGAACCAACGGTAAGCTTTTGCCATGACACAATCAATTTGGCTATTCGGCTACGGCTCGATTCTCTGGCGACCCGACATGCCCTACACCGCGGCGAAGATTGCGCGGCTTTCAGGTTTTCAACGTCGGTTTTGGCAAGCCTCAACCGATCACCGCGGCACGCTCGAACGACCCGGCGCCGTGGCAACCCTGCGGCAGGTTGCCGGTGCTGAGACCCTTGGCATAGCCTACACTATCGAGCAGGCGCANCTTGTTCAGACGATGANCCAACTCGATCAAAGAGAGCAAAATGGCTATGGCCAACAAAGCATCAGTCTGACGCTGGATACGGGCCAGGTGATTCAAGCCATGACCTACATCGCACAGCCCGGGAACCCTTGGGATCTCGGCAGCCCGAGCGAGACCCTTTTGGCCGCGCAAATTCAGGCGGCATGCGGGCCAAGCGGCACCAACCTTGCGTATTTCCAACACCTGCATTGGGCCAGCCAATGTCTCAACGAAGCCGATGACCACCTCGAGGGTATCGCCTTAGCCTTAGAACGATTAGGCAGCCCGGAGCCTCCCCGCCGCGCCCTGATTAGATTACAGATTGAAAAGGCTCTGGTACCATGGCATCCACTAATGAGGTGATCACATTGAACTTAATCCCTGAAATCGTCGAACAAGCCGAACGCCTGAAAACTTGGCGTCAACATATTCACGCCCATCCTGAGATGGCCTTTAAAGAGTACGAGACAGCGGCTTTTGTTGCGGAACGGTTACGTGAATTCGGACTCACAGTCCACGAGGGCATTGCGGGCACGGGTGTTGTCGGCACCTTGACCAAAGGTGGCGGCAATCGCGCCATTGGTTTGCGAGCCGATCTAGATGCCCTACCGATCGTCGAAGCCAACACCTTTAGCCATGCGTCTAAGACGCCCGGCGTCATGCACGCCTGCGGGCATGACGGTCATACCTGTATGTTACTTGGCGCAGCGGCCTACCTTGCCAAAGCTGAGACTTTCAGCGGCACCGTTCATTTCATCTTCCAACCCGCGGAAGAAAATGAAGGCGGCGCCAAAACCATGATTGAAGCGGGGTTATTCGAGCAGTTTCCAGTCGAGGCGGTCTACGGCATGCACAATATCCCCGGCATTCCGGTCGGTCATTTTGCAGTTAAGCCGGGCCCGATGATGGCCGCCTTTGACATTTTCGACATTACGGTTGTGGGTCGCGGGGGGCACGCGGCCATTCCTCAACAAGCGATCGACCCAATCCTTATCGGTACCAAAATCGTGGAGGCACTTCAGACGCTGGTTGCGCGAGAAATTAATCCTCAAGAACCTGCCGTACTGAGCGTGACCCAGTTCGAGGGCGGCGATGCTTATAATGTCATTCCGGATCAGGTCCGCATTGCCGGCTGCACCCGATGTTTTTCAGTTCGGGTCCAAACGCAATTCGAGCACAGCATCGAGCGCATCGCATCCGGTATTGCCAGCAGCTTCGGGGCAACCGTTGAGTATCGCTATGAGCGTCGCTACCCGCCAACGGTCAACAGCGTCGAGGAAACCGAGTTTGCCGCCCGCGCAGCAATTGCAACCAGCGGCACCGAAGCCGTTAATCGAAACCCAAAACCCTCCATGGGCTCTGAGGATTTTGCTTATATGTTGCTTGAGAAACCAGGCTGCTACATCTGGATTGGTAATGGCGACGGTGAAGGCTCCTGTATGATTCACAACCCAGGTTATGATTTTAATGATGATATTTTGCCAATTGGGGCCAGTTATTGGTCGAACCTGGTCGCGCAATTACTCCCTGCCTAGGAGACTTTGATGTCGTTTATCGAACACCGACTCGGAAGGACCCACTTCACGGCAAAGGGTAAAACCACGGATCGATTGCCCGTGATTTGGCTGCACGGCGGCCCAGGCGGGACCCATAATCCAAATGGCAATGTCTTTAAGTTGTCGGAAAATCGAAAAGTGTATGCTTATACCCAACTGGGTTCAGGCAAAAGCAGTGATCTTAGTCAACGCCAGTGGCGGATTTCGACCTTTGTGCAGGAACTTCAGTTACTGGTTGCGGCTTGGGGCCTTAAAGATTTTCATTTAATGGGCGGCTCTTGGGGCACGACCCTTGCGCTTGAGTATTACTTAAAAGTGGGTGGTCGAGGCATCCGGTCCATGGTGCTGCAGTCGCCCATGCTATCCGCCGTCGATTGGCAAAAAGATGCCAACCGATTGATCAAAGCCTTACCCAAAGACACGCAACGCGTGATTCAAGCCTGCCAAGCCGTTGGCGCAACCGATGCGTTGGTCTACCAAGAGGCGCTTGCTTTGTATTACAGCCGCCATGTCCTCAGACGACCCAAGAAGCTAAAAGCGATGCTGGCTCGAAAAAATCCTCGGGGCGCCGCCATCTATCAACATATGTGGGGTAGCAGCGAATTCTCAGCAACCGGCACCCTCGCCGACTTTGATCAAACCCATCGTCTTCAAGACGTCCATTGCCCAACCTTGATTGTTTGCGGTGAGCACGACGAGGCCACGCCAAAAACCGGCGCACGATACGCCAAGCGACTGCCTCAGGGCGTATTCCATGAAATCCCAGACGCCAGCCACGCGATTTGGGAGGAGCAACCCCATCGTCTTAAAAGGGTGATTAACCAATTTATCCAGCGTTGGGATTAAAGATCTACGCACCGAAACCCTAACCGCGGGAAATGCACCAATACCTCACCCAGCCCCGGCTCATCTCTTAAAACAGAATAGGCATCGGGCACATGCTCGGCTTCGACCAACGCCCCCGTAACCGGTTGCAAGCCGTAATCGATTGGACAAACCGAAACGCTGGGCGACAGCACTTTTTGTTTCGCCAAAAACGGTTCTGATGCCGCAAGCTGCAAAGCATCCTCTGCGCCCATTGGCTGAACCCGGCCATGGCCAAAGGCCGTCATCTGAGCGAACCACCGCATCACCTCTGGAAAGACCGCCAGGTCGGCAACAAGCGCCGGGCGTTCCGCAATAAACCAAAGACAATGGTAAACCGAGAAGTCCGCAAGGGTTGGGGCCTGCCCAAACAAAAAGGCTTGGGTCCCCAGTTGACTGTTCATTTGATGTAACCAAAGATCGAAATGCGACAGCGCAACGGCCAAATCCATCTGCAAGGCCGTTGACCCCTTTGAGAATTCTGCGCGATCTGCCATAAAAGCAGCCGCCTCGGCGTCGCTTTCGAAAAGCGGATTACCGGAAAGCGCTTTCGGCTGGAAGGCCACCGCGACGACAACGCGAAATAAAAATGTGTCTGCCCAATAGGCAACCGTTTCAATCACCGCGCGTTGCGCTTGGGGCAACAATGCCTGCCCCTCGCCTTGGGCGATCAGAATTTTCGCAATCAGCGCCGTGTCACAATACATCTCGCGCCCGCGTTGTAAGACAGGCGTTCGCCGATAACCGCCCGTCAGGGGCATCAACTGAGGACGCGGCATAATCACGGGTATTTCGACCTGTTGACTGGGCAAATCAAGATAGCCCATCAATAGTCTTACTTTCTCTGAGAACGGCGATCCCGCATATTGATGGAGAATAAAATCTGGCATAACAACTCCTGAGTAAACGGTGGCGCCGTCGCGCGCCACACCTTGACACTTTCGCGCTAGTATAGAGCGCACATCAAAAGAAGGACCTAGCATGCGTTTAACCGAACCGAGAATCAATCCTGTTGAGGAATCTGACTGGACCGAGTCCCAGAGAGCGTTGCTGGCGCCTCAGGTCATGCGCGGACGCGTCCAAAATATTTTTTTGACCCTGGCCAATCATGAAGCATTGGCCAAACGTTGGATGGTTTTTGCAAACCACATCCTCCACAAATCAAAATTGTCCCCGCGCGATCGAGAAATTCTGATCCTGAGAGTCGGTTGGCTATGCCAATCTGGCTACGAGTGGGGGCAACACGTGCTCATCGGGCGGAAAGCCGGACTCAGCGATTTGGAGATCGAGGCCATCAAAGTCGGCCCAACTGACCCAAGCTGGGGACCACAGGATGCCTGGCTGTTGACCGCCGCGGACGAACTCAGAGCCGACGCCTTTGTCACCGACCGAACTTGGCAGGCCCTGGCCAGCCACTACTCTCAACAGCAACTCATGGATCTCGTCTTTACGGTCGGGCAATACCAGCTGGTGTCGATGGCCTTAAATACCTTTGGCGTTCAGTTGGATCCAGACCTGCCCGTTATGAAGTAAATAGACGGGCTTAGTCGAGGTCTTCGAGGTTCACAGACGAGTCAATTTGCGCCCAGGCCAATTTCGCCATATTAAACGCCCCAGCGCCGGCAGCTTCGGCATGCTGACTGGCCGCTGTGCCGTCCAGCACGCGCTTGGCGATGCCTTGTAGTATTGCCGCCATTTTGAACATGTTAAAGGCAAGATAATAATCCCATTCGGCTATCCCAGCGCGCCCGGTCCGCACGCAATAAGCCTCAACGAAGGCCTCCTCGGACGGGATCCCCAAGGCCGCGACATCGACGCCCCGCAAAGCATCTCGATAAGGCCGGCACAGGTACGCAAAATCGGCGATCGGGCACCCTAGGGTACTGAGTTCCCAATCCAGAATACCGATCACTTCGTTGCGATCTTTATGCATCATCATGTTCGCAATCTGAAGGTCACCATGAACGATGGTGCAATCATTACTGCTTGGTATATTGGCCGGCAAATACGCAAGCAGGTTATCCATGTAAGGATTATCAACGGTTTTCGTATACTCGTACTGACCACCCCATCGCGATAATTGTCGCGCTATATAGTCAGATTCCTTCCCAAAGTCGCTCAAGCCGACTTGCTTATAATCAACGCTGTGCAATTTGGCGACAGCAAGGTTGGCCGCGTCCCAGATTTCAAACCGTTCTTGCGGGGCGTAAGGACCGTGCGTTGCATCCCATATCACCCGTCCATCCAAATATTCCATTACGTAAAACCAGGTTCCGATAACCGAATCATCGGTGCACAAGGCAAAAGTCCTGGCCGTTGGGACATCCGCATCCGCAAGACCCGTGAGCACTTTGTACTCACGATCCACCGCATGGGCTGATTTGAGCAACTCCCCTGGGGGCTTGCGCCGCAACACATATCGCCGAGCAGGGGTTGTTAGCAGATACGTTGGGTTTGATTGCCCACCTGCAAATTCTTCAATACTCATGGGGCCTTGAAAGCCCGCAACCGATGCCATCATAAACGCGGTGAGCGCCTCTACATCGACATAGTGACGGGCTTGCACAGGCACGGTACCAGTATTATCTTCTGCTTTAAAATCAGTCATTTAGAACCCCTATCATTCCAGTATCCGGCTGTCTGGCAACCCTTTACAGATCGAATTTCGAGACAATAAAAAGCCAGCTTGCGCTGGCCTTTATTGACTCAAAGCATTTGCTCAGCTTACCGTCCAAGTGTGACCCCGACGCAGCACCTCATTAAAGTCGACCACACCCTTCTTTGCACGAACCGTTTTAATCTGCTCATAAACTGAATTTTCATAAGACACTTCTTGCTTGCAATACAGCACGCCAACGGCCTCTGGAAAGTCCGGCGTCGAAAGCGCTGCCAACATCTGGGCCAAGACCAAATTGGTCTCATCGTGCACCATAATATCATCAACGGTTACGTCCGCTTCTCCGAGCGTTACGACCTCTAATTGCAAGGTGGCCGTGTTCAATCGCAGGCCTTTTTGGTTATCAACCCCAAATAACATGGGCTCGCCATGCGCCAACACCAATCTTGAATCCGCGGCGGACTTCTTATCCTTAATATAGTCGAAGATGCCGTCNTTATAGACCGGGCAATTTTGATAAATCTCGACAAAAGAGGCGCCTTTATGNGCGTGCGCTCGCTTGAGCACGGGCGTCATATGNTTGGCCTCGGTATCGATCGTTCGGGCGACAAATCTTGCGCCAGCACCCAAGGCGAAGGTGCAGGGCCGCAGTGGCAAATCAACCGATCCATCCGGCGTCGACGGTGAGCGTGTGCCAACCTGGGAGGTCGGCGAGTATTGACCTTTGGTCAACCCGTAGATTTCGTTGTTAAACAACAAAATTTGTAGATCCACATTCCGGCGCAAGACATGCAGCATGTGATTGCCGCCAATGCTCAGACCATCTCCATCCCCGGTAACCACCCATACATCTAATTCAGGGTTCGAAAGCTTTACGCCGGTCGCAATCGCGGGCGCTCGGCCATGGATTGTGTGAAA
>JGI20160J14292_10004369_pt1 | contig 10494 bp, 9 predicted proteins | sample COG_10_FD_14292 | JGI IMG/M metagenome (IMG submission 14292) | reverse complement strand
CAAAGAGCGTTTGAATGGTACTTGCGCTCGTCGATGAAAGGGCATCCAGGGGCTCAAAGTGGTGTTGGATGGTATTATGAAGTAGGCAGGGGTATTGAAAAGCCCGATCTTGTCAGAGCCTATATGTGGTATGTTCTTTCTGCCATTGGTGGCGATCCAGATGCGGCCATAAGCCAAGAAGAGGTTGTGAAAAAAATGACCCCAGCACAAATTCAAAAAGCTCATATATTAATTGATGATTATAGGGTTTGGCTCTATCCATTTAGATAAACTAAAAATGGAGCGTTTCAATATACAATAAATAGGGCCGTTCAGCTATGTTGAGCGGCCCTGACTTGGTTTTTAATTCAAGTCTTTTGCATTACCTGCAGCAATTGCTGTTTCTGCTTTAGAGACCGCGCTTGTTAAAGCGTTAAAGATTGCGGGTCCACCGTTAACATTGGTTTGGAACCATTCATAAACCGGCGTAGCCGCTTTTTTAAATGCAGCTTTTTCAGCAGGGGTTGGCACATACAAATCGCCACCTCCAGCAACAAAATCTTCATAAGCTTTAATAGATTTGCGTTTTGGTGAAGCAAATGTAGCCTGTTGAAGAGCGGCAAAACCATCCACAACAACCTGACGAAGTTCAATAGGCATAGACAAGAACTTTTCGTTGTTCATCCACCAAAGCGCGCCCATATAAGCATGACCATCAAGGGTGACGTATTTCAGACCAGCATCAGGAAATTTCATGCCCATAATGTCTGTAATGCCATTTTTAGAACCTTCAACCACACCCGTTTGGAATGATGTAAACAACTCAGGCCAAGGTATTGGGGTAGGTGACGCACCCAACGCTTTAACTAATTCTTGGGGTAGATCGGCAACCACGGTTCGAATTTTAAGGCCCGCCATATCATTTGGGTTTTGAACTCTACGTTTTGTATTTGCAAAGTTACGCCATCCACCCGTATTGCCAATGGTCATCAAACGAATTTTATCAGCAGAATCTTTAAGGGCCATATCACGCATAGTACGTGTAAAATCGCCAGATAAGACATTTTCTGCAACTCGATCACTTGCCATAAGATAGGGTAAATCTAGGACCTGAACGTATGGAAATGCACCTGCAGCGCCACCAGATGTTGAAATGTAAACATCAATTGAACCATCGGCTACGCCTTGCAGACACTCAGCGCCTTTTGAACATAGTTGTGTGCCAATAAATAATTCTACAGCAATTTCGCCATTTGAAGCGGCCTCCACAAAGTTTTTGAAAACCACAAGGCCATCATAATCTTCGTCATTTTCGTTAGAGTTGGCAGTTGCTCGTATCGTATAGTCCGCAGCATACGCAGTGACTGTGCTTGCTGCCATTAAACCAACGGTGAAAGCAGTCACTCCCAAAGTTTTAATAAAAGTATTCATATGAACTCCTCAGTAAATTGGGCTTATGCCCTTTTTTTATTGTTGACGAATTTTTAACGTTCGTCAGTTTCTAACTTTTCCCCTTCAAAAGGTGCCCTGTTATGGCTGATCAGAACAAAAAGACCCCTTGAAGTATATGGAAAATGTGTAAACTCCTCAATTTGATTAAAAGAACGAACCCACTATGGGCCCCATTAAATCAGCATCTTTAACAAACCCCAACCACGAAGGAATACCCAGTGAAATGACAGGGAAATAGGTGATGAGAAAAATTACAAAAATTTCTACCGCTAAAAAAGGTAATATTGCCTTTGATATGGTTTCTACTTTCACACCAGAGACCGACGAGGCTACAAACAGGACTAGGCCCATGGGAGGAGTGGCTAATCCAACGGTTAAATTAACCGACATGATCATAGCAAAATGGACAGGATGAATTCCTAAATCAATAAATATGGGCGCCAAAATTGGCCCTAATATTATAATTGCTGGCCCGGCATCTAAAAACATACCCACTATAAACAATAAAAGATTGATCAACAGCAGTAATAGAAGTGGATTGTTAGTTAAAGCCAGTATATATACCGCTAAATCTTCTGCGATATGAGAAAGGCTTACAACCGTTTTAAATGCCATGGCTGCGCCTACCAATAATAAAACAACGGATGAGGTGATCGCAGACTTCACCAAAATGGGACCAAGATCTTTTAAATTTATGGAGCGTAAAATGATTAAACCAAGCAATGCTGTATAGGCAACAGCAAGAGCAGAGGCCTCTGTCGGGGTTGCTACACCACCTAAAATACCACCCAAAATAATAACTGGCGTTAATAAAGGCAGTACTGCACGTTTTGCCACGATCCTAAAGTCATTCGAGACTAAGCGTCTTTGAATTTGAAATAGAATTTCTGTGACGATTAAGGCACATGTAAAATGAAATAAAACATGCTTAAAATGGTCAGCTATTTCAATAGTTATTAAATTTATTGCTAAAGGATATAAAACAGTTGCGAGCATCAATCGGGCAATAACACGGGCGACAAAATTTTCAGCATTAGAAATGTGCACTCCTTCAATGACAAAACGTTTTGCTGGAGGGAATTCATATTTATTAGCCATCAACCTTGTCATAATCATCAAACCCATGCCCACCAGAATGCCAGGAATAATGCCGCCAGCAAATAAAGCCGCAACTGAAACTTCCATCACATAAGCATAGATGATCATAATGCCTGAAGGGGGGATGATGGGGCCAATAACTGACGATGCAGCCGTAATCGCTGCAGCAAACTTTCTTGTGTAACCTTGTTTTTCCATCGCTGGAATGAGCATAGAGCCCAACGCAGAAGTATCAGCCACTGCTGAGCCTGACATACCAGCAAAAAGCATTGAAGATAGAATGTTTACCTGTGCTAGGCCGCCTCTGACCGAACCAATAATGGTCTGAGAAAACGCCACTAAACGTTCTGTTATGCCAGCCTTGTTCATTAACTCGCCAGCAAGCATGAAAAAAGGAATAGCCAGCAACACACCATTATCGATGCCGTTAAAAATATTGCGATACATCAGCGCAATGTCTCGCTCTTGCCCGTTGAGATATAACATGAAACCAGGAGCGGCAAGCATAGCGAAATATACCGGTACTCCGATCATCAAAAATATAAGAAACAAGGGTAAGAACCACGCTAAGATCACGAATTTACCGCCATTACATTGGGAAGTTTGGGTGAGGGAAAGCTTTCATTTCCCCATATAATTCTGGCAAATTGACGCATAACCAATTCTAAAGAAACCATTAAAATAAGCGTAAGAAAAACACTCATGGCTAAATAAATATAAGCAGTTCTAAATTGTATCTGCGTACCCAAAAGTTGGTTTATACCGGTATCTTGTAGCAATCTGTTTAAACCAGATGAGTCAAATAGTAAAGGTGAAGAAAAGTGCGTCCAGGCATGCTGTAGCATGATGATAGAGACAAAAGTGCAGAGTAATAATATCGACAGTATCAAGTAATTTTTAAGGCGAGCGGGGATGTATTCATGCAACATGTTAATGGAAACAAAGCCAGTGTAACGATACGCAGAAGGTGCAACCATCGCCATCATCCAAATCATCAAAGCCCTTGCAGCCTCCTCTGGCCACGGAAGGGCATTGTTAAGCACATACCTAAAAAATATTTGCGTCAAAATCACCAGCACCATTAACCCAAGCGCAACAAGGCCTATCGCGCGCCCCAAAATAAGTGCACGAGTATTTATTGCGTCAAACATCGCTAGCACTGCACGGATCGTTTTCACAATGTGGTGCGCTGGAAGTTAACTTGACTGTAAATGAGGTTATTGTGAAAACTTACCAAAATGGCCTCCAGCAAACATCAAAGGCTTGCCCTCGTTCTGCGTGAACTGCTCTACTTTACCAATGATTATCGTGTGATCGCCCCCGTCATATGTTGTTTGTATGCTGCATTCAAACCTTGCTATGGCCTCAGGTAAAATGGGTAGGTGATGTTTGCCAAAATGCCATTCGCAGTCTTCAAAAGCAGTTGGATTTTTGGCAAAGTTGAGTGCGAGATCGGCCTGATCTTCTGCTAAAACATGCACTGCAAAAAAACCAGCATTATAGAATGCATCTCTTCTTTCTGACTTGTTGGCTATCGACCATAAAACCAAAGCTGGATCTAATGAAACCGATGCAAATGAATTGACTGTCATACCAATAGGTGAGTGATTGTCATGGGCTGTAATAACGGTCACGCCTGTTCCAAACTGCCCTAAAGCATTCCTGAATGCACGATGATTTTCTTGGCTAGGGACCATCATTGTCTCTTGAGATTGATCTAAGTCTGTTGGCATAAGAGCAAGTTTTAAGTTGGATGGTTGAGTTGAATTCATTGCATTATGCCACTTCGTGTCCAAGCGCGGCGGTATAGATTTCAAACCATGCTTGACGATCCAGATTGACGTTAAGTGCACTGGATAATGTTTTAATACGGCTAAGGTTATTGGTGCCCATGACGGGTAAAACCTTAGATGGATGTTTTAATAGCCATGCTATAGCCACTGCATCTGCAGTGGCGTTTTGTTCATTGGCAATGTTAGATAAACAGTTAAAAATGGCTTTACTTTTTTGGTCGTTAGAGTTGAACAGCGACCCTCCGCCAAGGGGAGACCAAGCCATAGGTTTAATTTTTCGTTCTTGTAAGAAGGCAATGTCCCCATTAGTAAAAGGGCTGGTTTCTATAACGCTAAGTTCAATCTGGTTTGTGACAAGTTGGGTATTCATAGCCGATTGTAGCAAGGTCCAATCATGGGGTTTAAAGTTGGAAACACCAACAGATCCAACTTTGCCAGATTTCACCAGTGCATCTAGTGCTCGTCCCGTCTCTTCATGATCCATTAAAGGGTCAGGGCGATGAATTAACAAACAATCAATATGCTCTATATGCATTTGTGTTAAAGAGCATTCGACTGAAGAATTAATATGGGCTATTGATGTATCATAATGTTTCACGCGCGCACTTTGATATCGACCCACTGGCGCAACGATATCGCATTTGGTTATTATCTCGACTTTATCTATTAAGTGTGGAGCAGCAGAAAAACATTTTCCAAGTAGGCTTTCAGCACCATAATCGCCATAAATGTCGGCTTGATCCAGGGAGGTAATCCCTTGCTCTAAACACGCCTCTATTTTGGCCTGTACGGCGGCAGGCGAGGTGTCGTGATCATCCCCTAAGCGCCACATGCCATATATTATTTGACTTAATTCCAGATCTTTTGAGAGTGCTATGCGTTGCATTAACGTCTTTCTCCTATGCCTAATGGTGTGTGTGGTGTAGAGGTGGGAACCCGGCCTTGCAATTGAGGCAGTGAACATGTTTCAAGGTGTGGGAGAACTTTTTTGCCAAATATTTCACACTCTGCAAGGTGCGGATAACCTGAAAATATAAACGCTCGAATACCCATTTTTTTATACTGTTCAATCTGCGTTAAAATCTGATCTGTCGAACCAACTAATGCGGCACCGCAACCCGAACGAGCGCGTCCAACCCCTGTCCATAAATGGGGTTCGATATAACCTTCCAAATCTGCCAGTTCGCGGTTTTTTGTTTGGTGCGAAACCCCTAAAGAGATTGAATCTAACGCCCTTTCACGAATGAGTTTACCCTGCTCATCATCGAGTTTGGAAACGAGCTCTCTTGCGTATTCTTTTGCCTCGGCTTCGGTATCTCGAACAATCATATGCACGCGCAGTCCATAATCTAAGACCCGTCCATAACTTCGTGCGCACTCATTAACAGCTTTCATACGCTCTGCCAGAGCTTCTTGTTTTTCCGGCCACATTAAATAGACATCACAATGTTCGCCACATAAATCTAATGCAGACGGTGAGTAACCGCCAAAATACAGCAAGGGCCCACCACTTTGCTGATAAGGTTTAGCGGGACCTGCTGGTAGGTTTTCAAAATTATAAATCTCCCCCTGGAAGTTAATCTCATCCTGTGTCCAGGCTTGTTTTAAAATTTCAACAACCTCGCGTGAGCGTTGATAACGAAATGCACTGTCTTCTTTTTGGCCCGGAAAATCTGAAGAAATAATATTAACAGTTAAGCGTCCCCTCATCATATGGTCGAGGGTGGCAAGGGTTCTCGCCAGCATAATTGGGTGCATTTCACCGCACCTTACGGCGGCTAATATGTTGATATTATCAGTAAGAGGAGCATTACCTGCCACAAATGTAAGTGTGTCTTGCCCCACTTGATAAGAGGAGGGGCATAAAATGTTTCTATAGCCTAGTTTGTCCGCCGTTTGAATAATGTTTGAGGTATTTTCCCATGAAGAACGCAAGCTGCCTTCAGGCACTCCCAAATGATGGTAATCATCAGAACATAAAGGTGCGAACCATGCGATTTCTGCTGCAGTGGTGTGTTCTGATCTTATAGGGACAATAGACAAGTTAGCTTTCTTCCATTGATTAATTGAGTGATTTAAATTACTATAACAATTGTGTATCAATATATCAATAGTGCATCAATTAACAAAAATCTCACAGTATATGAAATCTGCATTATCCAAAAATCGACTACCATTGCATGTTGAAATTAGTGAAATGTTAGCGCGTGAAATTCAAGCTGGGATATTGGCTGATGGATCACGCTTGGCCTCTGAACGTTTGATGGCAGACGAGCTTGGGGTAGCCGTTGGCACCTTGCGTAAGGCATTAATGGAGCTAACACAAAAAGGCCTTTTGGAGCGAGTGCAAGGTTCTGGTAATTATGTTCGTAAACCTATGCAGTCTCAACACATTGATACAATATACAGTTTCTTCCGCTTAGAGTTAATCAAAGGAGGAGGTCTGCCAACGGCTCAAGTTTTATCCGTTGAAAAGCTTAACAAAGCTAAATATTTTCCAGCATTGGGTCCTCAATTTGGAACTGCTGCCGACGGATTTAGAATAAGAAGATTAAGGCAGCTGAATTCAATTGATAGTGCGATTGAGGAGATATGGATAGATGCGCCTAAAAATAGACACGTGAGTGTGGAAGATTTGTCCGACTCATTATATTTGTTTTATCGTGAAAATCTTAAATTTTGGATTACTAGCGCAGAAGATCAAGTGAGCGTAAAACAGATGCCAGATTGGACCCCCGCTACGTTTGCCAAAGACTCAACAGTGAGTCATTTAAATAATGAGGATAAAGTATGGGGATATATTGAGCGCCAAAGCTATGATCAAAATAATCTGCTTGCTGAATATTCACTGACTTGGTTTAACCCTCGGGTTGCGCGTTATGTCGCGCGTATAAAATAATGAAGGGGTATTTTTCGTGACGGCTTTAAACTATGGCATGATCGGGTGTGGCATGATGGGTCAGGAGCATATCAAGAATATTAAACTGCTTGAGAATACCCGTATCGCGGCAATTTTTGAACCCGATTCTGGTATGGCAACCGTCGCAAAAAAACTGGCCCCTGAAGCGGAATTTGAGCCATCAATAAAAGCATTGTTAGGGCGAAAAGACCTTGATTGTCTGGTTATTGTGAGTCCTAACTTTTTGCATGCCCAGCAATTAAAGCTAATAGCCTCACTTAATCCATTACCTATTTTGGTAGAAAAACCTTTAATAACCAATCCATCCGATGCCACGCTCATACAAGAGCTGAGTAAAAACTACCCTAAGCCAATTTGGGTGGCTATGGAATATCGTTATATGCCCCCTGTTGCAAAGCTGATAAGCCAGGCAAATGCCTTATCAGGCGGGGTAAAGCTTCTGACCATTAAAGAGCATCGGTTTCCATTTTTAGAAAAGGTGAATGACTGGAACAGGTTCAACGAAAATTCTGGGGGTACATTTGTTGAAAAATGTTGTCATTTCTTCGATCTAATGCGTCTCATAATGAAGTCTGAACCGGTAAGAATTATGGCTTCTGCTGGCCAAGCTAATAATCATTTAGAAGAAAAATATAATGGGCGCACCCCTGATATTTGGGATAATGGTTATGTCATTGTTGATTTTGCATCGGGCTCACGAGCGATGCTGGAACTTTGTATGTTTGCAGAAGGATCAAACTATCAAGAGGAAATTTCAGCAGTGGGAACGGAGTGCAAGGTGGAGTGTTTTGTGCCAGGGCCAAGCCGCTTTTGGCCTGCACATCTTGGCCCATCCCCAACCCCCAAGGTTATTGTGAGTCCAAGAGCACCCAAAGGCCCACAAGTTCTTGATATGCCAGTAGACACTAAACTTCTGCAAGCTGGTGATCATAACGGATCTACTTACTACCAACATCAAAAGTTCCAGCAAGTGGTACTGGGCAACCAAAAGCCTGAAGTGACGCTAAAAGATGGTTTAATCGCTGTTCAAATGGGTATGGCTGCCCAAGAAGCGGCTTCACAATCTCGAATCATTGAACTGTCCACCAGCAAAAAGACAAAAGACCAGTAAATACAGCCTAACCACTTAATGCCTTTGTGAAGCAATGAATATTTAGCCTAACCCTATGTAGGTTTAAAACCACGTTAAGTCGTTAAAGGGTATCACTGTTTTTTAAACTTTTTGGCTTTCTTAGCTTTTGCTTTGTCAGCTTTGGCTTTATCTGATTTAGAAACTTTTGGTTTTTTAGCCTTAATTTTTTTCAGTACCGCAGGTTCTTCTTTTTTAGGGGCGAACCCAGGAAATATTTGGCGGCTAATGTCATTGCCAATATAGCGTTCAATGCGGCCAAGGTTAGGCCAGTCCATGGCATCAACGATAGACCAGACGCTGCCGGCCTCACCATCACGGCCTGTGCGACCCGCGCGGTGCACATAGCTGTCTGCCTTTTCTGGCAAGTGTAGGTTAATCACATGGCTTAGACCCGGTAAATCAACACCCCGAGACATAACATCTGTAGCCACTAAAACCTTAGTACGTCCGCGGCGCATGTCTTTAATTTGTTGGTTTCGATCACTTTGGCGCAGGTCACCATGCAAGCCTGTGCACTGTATACCCAGCGTGCGTATGATTTTAAGCCAGATGTCTACCTGCTTACGACTGTTAACAAAGACAATGGCTTGTTTCACTTCTGGCAGGCGCAGTAAGGCTTTAAGTAGGTGTTCTTTGTGCTGTTCGTTGTCGGCTTGATACACGGCTTGGCTAATTTTCTTAGCCACATGGCGGGGTGCTTCTACAGCAATCTGGACGGCGCTCTCTGCTAATAAATCATGGGCAAAAGCCTGCACTTTATCGCCTTCCAACGTGGCCGAGAACATCGACGTTTGGCGCTCAAGGGGCAGCAAATCTGAGACTTGGTGGATGGCTTGTATAAAGCCTAAATCCAACATGCGATCGGCTTCGTCAATCACAAACACAGTCACTTGAGACAAATCCAAGGCCATGTGTTCTTCAATTTCTATTAAACGGCCAGGCGTTGCAACTAAAACATCGATGGTTTGCGCCACCATGGCTTTTTGCATACCAAAAGGCACGCCACCCACAATGAGGCAACTTTTTAGGTGATTGTGAGCCACGAGTTGCTCTACTTGATCGTAGGTTTGACGGGCCAGCTCGCGGGTAGGGCTAAGAATAAGTACCTTGGGCGTACCCACTTCTTGCCTTGGGGTGTCTAAAATGTGTTGCAAGGCAGGCAAAACAAACGCCAGTGTTTTACCCGTGCCAGTGGGCGCAGATGCCAGCACATCATGACCTTCTAAAAGCGGCGGAATAGCTTGCTGCTGGATCGCAGTGGGTTGGGTAAATTCGTGCTCTGCAAGGGCATGCAGTAATTCTTGATCCAGTTGTAAATCGACAAAAGACACTGTGGCATAACTCAATGAATAAACAAGCCCGTAGGATACCGTATTTTGTTGATAATAGATTTAGCAATCTAGGCTTATGAGTCTGAAAGCCATGCTCTGAAAAATCTTTGGGCTTGGGCATGGGTTTCGATAGGCGAAGTAAATTATGTAATAGTTTTAGCGACATGTTATCAGCATTTTGTAAATGCTATTATTTCATGGAGATAGACTTGTGCAAAAGACATTAGTGTCGCAGCAATGTCGTTTTCAGATATGCGCTGATTTCCAACGCTTGGATAATGGAGCGGTTATATCATAGTGTTCTGGCGCAGGCATAACTGAATTTTTTTAACGCATTGACGCGCATAGAACCTCGAATTTAAGTTAAAACAGAGAACAACATGTCTGCTGATTCAACCAAAGACAACGTGGTGCGTTTGCACCCAGGCGCTGGCCGAAATAAATCTCGTATTCACCTGCGTGGACGCCAAGTTAACTTAGACACATTAGCGCAGTTGCGACAATTAATGGGTGACCAACCGATTAAACGTGACATGCTGGTTGAGTACTTACATCTGATTCAAGATAACTTTGGTTACTTGTCTGCCGCACATCTTGCAGCCTTGGCTCACGAAATGAATATCCCTATGGCTGAAGTCTATGAATGTGCCACTTTTTATGCGCATTTTGACATTGTTAAAGAAGGTGAACTACCGCCTCCTGCAGTCACTGTCCGGGTTTGTGACAGCCTCAGTTGTCAACTTGCAGGTGCCGTTCAACTCAAGGCAGCCATAGAGGCTGGAACAGACC
>JGI20160J14292_10004367_pt1 | contig 10496 bp, 10 predicted proteins | sample COG_10_FD_14292 | JGI IMG/M metagenome (IMG submission 14292) | reverse complement strand
ATAACACCAAGTTATAGTGGTGCTGATGTGAGCAACTATTCAATAACCAACCATGCTGATGTTACAGCCAATATCACTGCAAAATCCTTAACAGTATCTGGAGTAACAGCCTCAGATAAGATTTATGATAGTAATGTTACAGCCACAATTGATAACTCTTCAGTCGTTTATAATGGACTTGTTACTGGAGACACATTTACAGGTAGTTACTCTGGTGTGTTTCCAAATGCAAATGTTGGAACAAGTAAGACAGTGACTATCACATCTTCTTACACAGGAGTTGATGTAAGTAACTATAGTGTTACAGACCAGACATCAACAACTGCTGATATATCTGCTAAAGCCTTAACTGCCACTGCCACTGCATCTGACAAAGTTTATGATGGTTCTTCAGCTTCAACGACTTCTTTAAGTTTATCAGGGTTCATAGGTTCTGAAACTGTAACAAGTACCAATTCATCTACTTTTAATAATAAAAATGTTGGAACTGGAAAAACTGTTACTGTCAATTCAATCACCTTAGCTGATGGCGCTAATAGTGGTTTAGCATCAAATTACTCGATCAACACAGGTCAGACAACAACAGCTAACGTTACTGCTAAAACTTTAACCGTATCTGGTATAACAACATCTAATAAAGTTTATGATAGTACAACAACAGCAACGACAACTTTATCATTTTCAGGATTAATTGGATCAGAGACAATAAATAATACAAACTTTTCAACTTTTGATAATAAGAATATTGGTACTAGTAAAACTGTGACTGTTAATTCTGTTATTCTGGTTGATGGGAGTAATGGGGGGCTTGCAAATAACTATTCAATTAACTCAGGTCAGACAACTACTGCTGATATATCAGCCAAACAATTAACAATATCTGGAATATCAGCCTCTAACAAATCATATGATGGTACTACATCAGTAACTTTAGATACATCGTCAGTTAATTATAATGGATTAGTTTCTGGTGATGATTTAACTGGAAGCTTTTCAGGTGTGTTTGCTAGTGACAATATTGGAACTGGTAAGGTTATAAATATTACATCCAGTTATAGTGGAAATGATATTGGTAACTATAATATCATAAATCAAAACACACATTTTGCTGATATTACAATTGCAAACCCAACAATTAGTGGTTTAGGTGATCAGACAAAAAGCTTTACCACCTCATCTTACATTCTTACAGGTACTCCAAGCATATCAGGTTTACCAATTATATATTCTTCGAGTGATCCTTCAGTTGCAACCATAAATTCTACTACCGGAGAGGTAACATTTGTAAAGGTTGGAACTGTTACTATAACTGCTAATATTTCTTCGACGTTAAATTATAGTTCTACAACTAGTTCATATTTATTAGAAATAAATTTAAATACTGTTAACTTTAATACTTCACAAATTACAAATCAATCGTCAGGTTTAGATAGTATAAATTCATCCTTTAAAAATATTAATTTAAGAAAAGTTGTTAACCAAAATGATTCAAACCTTAGTGCTAAAATTGTTGTAATTAAAGATAATTTAAATGCTAACGTTGAATCCCTTTACACTGAAGAAAGTGCTGGTAGTAAATTATCAACAGATTTTATAGACGAAGAAGAAAAAGAAAAATTTGATAAGCCTGGAAATATAATTGAAGAAAAGACTATTATTTTAAAAATATCAGAAAATGAATCATATAATTATAAATTAGAATTTAGACAAAAGGGGCTTGTAATCAAGCCATTGGACAACAGTTCTGGTTACTTTGCTGATTTGAACAAAAGTGTTGTTATAAAATCTGCAATAACTGAAATCAAAAATATAGCTGGATATTTAAAAAACCAAATCAAAACAATAATTTTTGATCTGGCAATTAAATTTAAATAACAATAATATCAATTTAGTAAATTTTATTAGGAGATAAATTTGCCTAGAAAATTCATAGATTTATCAGTTTGTTTACAAGAAGGTATTAAGTCAGATCCTGATTTTATGTTACCTAAAATTAATTATCACCATCATAATGAAACTGCTGAAGAGATGATTAGCTTTTTTCCTGGTTTAAAAAAAGAAGATTTACCAGGAGGTGAAGGATGGGCTATGGAAACTATCACCGTTAGCACTCATAATGGCACACATATGGATGCTCCTTATCATTATCATTCTACTATGGATAATGGGAGAAGAGCTATTACAATAGATGAAGTTCCTCTTGAGTGGTGTTTTAGTGATGGAATTAAACTTGATTTACGATCTTATGACGATGGTTATGTTTTAACTGAAAGTGACATAAAGTCAGAATTAAAGAAAATCAATTATAAATTAAAACCTTTAGATATTGTTTTTGTTAATACATCTGCTGGTGAATGCTATGGACAAGACGATTTTTTATCTAAAGGTTGTGGTATTGGAAGGGAAGCAACAATATTTTTACTTGATCAAGGTGTAAGAGTTACCGGAACTGATGCTTGGAGCTGGGATGCACCTTTTATTCATACTGCTGAAAAATATAAGTTATCTAAGGATCCATCAATAATTTGGGAAGGTCATAGGGCAGGTATGGTTAAAGGTTACTCTCATATAGAAAAACTAGCCAATTTGGATAAGTTGCCTAATGATGGTTTTACTGTGTCTGCGTTCCCATTTAAAATTAAAAATGGATCTGCAGGCTTTGTAAGAGTTGTAGCAATTATTGAATAATTATTAGTAAATTAGATTAGCTAACTTAGCTGTTATCTTTGTGGCTACAGGCCTGACTAATAATATAGTAGGAAATGCAACTAAAGCAGCATAAAACCAATTAAGAGGCCAAACTTCAAAGAATAAAGCGGTGTTAGAAAGAGCCATATAGGTAACTAAAGCACTAATAAACATTGTTATTAAAATACCAGATATTAGAGCTGTTAAATAAAGAGTAAAAGTTTCTTTTTTCATTATCTTACCTTAAAAAAAAGACGATCACATGAATGATCGTCTTTTAAAGTTATAAAAAATAATTAAAAGTAATTAACCACCAATTTTATAACGTACTGGAAATTTATGACCAGTCTTTTCCATTTCGCTCATATATGCATTCATAAGAGCTGCACCGTCTATATCATAATCCTTTGAAATATCCTTAGCTCTTGAGTTAGGCCAGTCTTTAATTGTTTCTGCCCATATTTTTTGTTGGTCTAAAGGAAGATATGTTACAGCATCATTAATACCTTTTTTCTTACCTAATTTAACTAAGTCAGTTAAACCTTTCTGATATCTTTGTTGACCATCTTTTACAGCAGCTTTTTCATAATTTTGAGCTTCTTCCATAATAATTTTAGCTACTTCAGGTGGTAATTTCTTAAGAGTATCTAAGTTAATGGTTGTTATAGTTTGAGCCATAGCGCCAAAACCAATAACTTTCCAATATGGTGCTTGCTCATAAAATTTAAAACCACCTGCATGTGCTGATGGGAATATTATTACTCCCTTAGCAACGCCTGTAGCTAAATCATTATACATTGTTGGAAGTGTAGAGGTAACTGGAATAGAACCAAATAGTGATACCCATGGTAAGTTAGGCCCAGCGGCAATAACTTTAACTCCTTTAAGTTCACTTGCTTTTTGCCATTGTTTAACAGTACCAAGTCCGTAGTCATCAAAACCTTGCATGGCGATAAATTTTTGATTGTACTTATCTTCAAGCATTTTTGTTAAATACGGAAACTGTTTAAGAATTTTATGTTTTACAGCCCAATTTGTTTCTAAGTTAGTTGTAGTGAAAGGAACAAAATAATCAAAGTTCCAAGGTAATAACTTAGCAGTTTCAAAACATACACAATATGAACCTATATCCAATAAACCTTTTTCTACAGCTTCTAATGTTTCGTGAACTTTAGCTATCTTACCTGCATAGGCCTCTATAATTCTAACTTTATGGTTAGTTTCAGCAGCCACTCTTTTTTTAATATTTGGTACCAATACTTTTTCCATATTGGTAACATATGCAGTCGGCTTAGAAGGGTGTCCAGACCCAACTCTTAAAGTAAATGTATCTGCAAAAGATGCTGATGCCATTATACCTGTTGCTATAATACTTAATGGTATAGCTTTTTTAAAATACCTAATCATAATTTCCTCCTTAGGCAGTGTTAAGTTTAGTATTTAACCCCATGTTTTTACTAAACAAATTGTGTAGGCCAGCTTGCTATTTCAGGGAAAAAAGCTACCAGTAACATGACTATTAGCATCATTATCCAATAAGGAATAGAACCCTTAAATATTAATCCAAGAGACACATTGTCTCCACCAGCCGCTAAAACACCTTTAACTGTATAAACTATAAGCCCAAAAGGAGGCGTAAGTAAACCTGCTTCTATAGCTAAGATACCAAAAATTGCAAATGCATAAGGATTCATGTCCCCAGCCATTAAAATAAATAAGGGCACAGTTAATAATATTATAGATATAGAGTCTAAAAGCATACCTAGAATAAGCCAAATCACAACCATCATGACTAAAATCATAGTATCATTTAATCCAAATGATGTCATAGCGTCGACGATGACTGAGTCAATATCAGATAAAGATAAAAATCGTGAATACATACCAGCGGTTATTAAAAGTATCATTATTGGAGCAGAAGTTTTTCCAGCATCAATAACCGATTCCACAATTCCTTTCCACCTCATACCTTTAAAAAGAGCTATTCCAAAGCTGGCTAAAGCTCCCATGCCAGCAGCTTCTGTAGGCGTAAAAATGCCTCCCCAAATACCTCCTAATACAACAATAATTAAACCAATAATTGACATACCAGATAAAAATTGCTTGCTACTAATTTTTGCAGTGTCTCCAATACTGTCTGGTTCTGGAGCTAACTTAGGATTAATGACCGCTTTTGACAGATTATAAAAAGCAAACATTAAAGATAAAATTATACCAGGGATAACTCCTGCAACAAATAATTTACCTATAGAGTCTTCAGTTATAATACCCCACACTATAAGCAATACACTTGGTGGTATTAACATTCCAAGACATGCGCTACCAGCAATTGATCCGGCTGCAAGTCTTGGGTCATATCCAGCTTTTTTCATTTCAGGCCATGCTATTCTAGAAAATGCAGCTGCCGATGCTATAGAAGTTCCTGTAACTGCTGCAAAAGCGGCATTGCCAGTAACTGTAGCAACACCTAGTCTACCTGGAACACCTTTAAGGCCTTTATTTATTAATGTATACAGATCTCCAGCAGCTCCGCTTCTTGATAAAAAGTCACCCATGAGAACAAATAATGGAATTGTCATAAAAATGTGGTCTCGAATTAATTCATATGCTGCACCGCCAACTTGACTGGCTGCCATATATAAGTCTTCAAAAATAAAATAAGTTCCAATCATTGCCGTGGCACCAAGTGCAAGTGCAATATGAACACCGGAAAAAATAGCAAGCAACATGCCTATCAGTGTTAAAATCATTAATGTATCTAAATCAATTCCCAATGTAATCTTTCCTTTTAACTTTTATTTGTTTTTGGATAAAAATGTTTTGGTTATTAGAGATATGTAAATAAATACAACAATAATAGAACAAAATATTATAACAGTTCTGATTGGGTATACAGGAAATTCAATGGCACCAATACCTTGGTATTCTTTTATTTCCCAACCTTTAATCATATCAGTCCAGCCACCTACAGCTATGCCAACAAAAAGCATTATTCCGATTGAATAAGAAATAATGTTGATTATTTTTTTTCCTCTACTTTTAAAAAAATCATAAATTAAAGTTGTTCTCAACATTGTTCCAGAAGCTATAGCAAATGGAACTTGAAGGAAAACAATTGCAGGGACTGAGTTTTGAACAACTTGATCGGCTCCAAGAAAAATACCTAAGTTTCTAAAAGCTACTTCTGCAAAAATTGTCAAGGCAACTAAAATGAGCCAAACAGCTGCTATAGATTGTAATAATTCTGGTGTTTTTTTTAAAAAATTAAACAATATTATCCCCATCTAATATTACTTTTTTACTTTAAAGTGAGTTCATTTCTTATCAAATCATAAAATTGTATAATATAAATCATTTTAAATGATTTAAGTTAAGTGGCTAAATAATTATTCATTTTTGACGAAATTATTTTTATTTCTTTTGAAATTTTTTCACTAAATAATTTACTAATTGGATTTAATTCTTTACTGGCAGAGGTAATTAATACGTATTCTGTAGTAAAGTTTGGAGAAATTAAGGGTGATAAAGTTCTTATAGTGCCATCTAAATCTAAATCACATAAAACAGCAGGTAACACAGAACACCAATCACTAGAGGCAATAAGTTCTAAAGTTCCTATCATTCCATCCATTTCCAATGTTTTTAAAATATTGACATTGTGAGTTGTAAAATATTCATTTAATGCAATTCTTCTTGAGTTGTCAGGACCAGGAACAATTATTTTTATATTTTCTTGTTTAGATAATACTATTGGCTCTAAATGTTTGAAATTGGATGTTTTTTTTGTCACAAGAAAGTTTAAGTCGCTTGATATAAACTCAACTTTTAACCCGGTTGTATTTTTAATTGAGGGAACAATAGCAAAATCTAATTTATTTGATCTAACCATTTCTTCTAAAACGCCTGAATAAGCTTCTGTTACTTTTACATCAACTTTTGGAAATTCATCTAAAAACTTTGATAAAGTAGATGGAAGAGCAGATCTTGTAAATGTAGGCATTAATCCACAATTACAGACACCTGATATTTCTTTTGTATCTGTTTTTGCTTCAATAACTGCTTTTTCCATTAAGCTTAATATTTCAAGTGAATCGTTATAAAATTTTTTTCCACTATCAGTTAATAGCATTTTGCCTGGAGCTCTATTAATTAACTTTTTACCAATACTAAGTTCAAGATTTTGAACTAACATAGACATTCCTGATTGAGTTGCGTTTAGTCTTTCTGCAGCTAAACTGAATGAATTTTCTTCTACAACTGCGACATATGCCTTTAATTGCTTAATAGAAATTGACATTGAACTTCTCTATTTATCAGTTAAGTTGATATAAATCATATAAATAAATAATTACTTCTTATACACTAAAATATGTTAACAAGAAATTAATTTATAAAATTTAATAAAATCTTAAAGAGTTTAGGTTAAATGAATACACAAAATAACAAAGATTTGAGAAAAGCATTTGGAATGTTTCCAACTGGAATAACCGTTGTAACAGCTATTGATAAAGAAAATAAACCTATTGGAATGACGGTTAATAGTTTTTCTTCAGTTTCTCTTGATCCTCCTCTTGTGCTATGGAGTATAGCTAAGAAACAACCTAGTTATTCTTTGTTTTTGGATGCAAATGGATATGCTGTAAATATCTTATCAAAAGATCAAGTTAAACTTTGTAATCATTTTGCTTCACCGTTAAATGATAAATTTGAAAATATTAATTGGAAATTAAGTGAAAATGGATTTCCTTTAATTAATGATACTCTTGCTTGGTTTGATTGTACTAAGTGGAATGACTATGAAGGAGGCGACCATAAGATATTACTAGGTGAAGTAACTTCATATGGTATTTCAAATATGGATCCATTAACTTTTTGGAATGGAAAAATTTCTTAATTGAAAATATTTAAAATAATTCTAACATCAAAAATATTAATATTATGAGGGTGCAATGGCCAAGTGGTTAAAAGAAGGAAAATCTGAGAATGAAATAATTGATGCAGATGCTGAAGTTCGAAAAACTGTAGAAGACATTCTTTCTGATGTCAGCAATAGAGGGGACGCTGCAGTTAGGGAGTTATCTAAAAAGTTTGATAATTATGAACCTGAAAATTTTGTATTAACTGAACAAGAGATCGAAAACGCAATAAGTAAAGTAGACAAAAGAGATATAGAAGATATTAAATTTGCTCAAACTCAAGTTCGTAATTTTGCAACAAAACAATTAGAATCAATTAAAGACGTAGAAGTTGAAACTTTACCTGGCGTTGTGTTAGGTCATAAAAATATTCCAATGAATGCTGTTGGTTGTTATGTTCCTGGTGGAAAATATCCTATGGTTGCGTCTGCACATATGTCAGTTTTAACTGCTAAAGTAGCTGGGGTTAAAAATATTATGGCATCAGCGCCACCTCAAGAAGGCAAGCCCCATCCAGCAATTGTGGCTGCAATGCATATGGGAGGCGCAGATCAAATACTATGTCTTGGAGGAATTCAGGCAGTTGCAGCGATGGCCATTGGAACTGAATCAATAAAAGGTGTTGATATGCTTGTTGGCCCTGGAAATATGTTTGTGGCAGAAGCTAAAAGACAATTATTTGGGCGTGTTGGTATAGACTTGTTTGCAGGACCTACAGAAACTTTAATAATTGCTGATGAAACGTCTGATCCTGAAATTTGTGCTATTGATCTTTTAGGTCAAGCTGAACACGGTCCAACAAGCCCAGCAATATTGTTAACAACATCAAATAAATTAGCATTAGATACAATTGAAGAAGTTGAAAGACAATTAAAAATATTACCTACAGCTCACATCGCTTCGGAATCTTGGAATGAATATGGTCAGGTTATTGTTTGTGACGATATAGATGAAATGGTAAATGTTGCTGACGATTTAGCATTTGAACACGTTCAAGTAATGACAAAAGATCCTGATTATTTTCATAAAAATATGACTAATTACGGAGCTTTGTTTTTAGGAGCTAGAACAAATGTAGCTTTTGGTGATAAAGTAATTGGAACAAATCATACTTTACCAACTAAAAAAGCCGCAAGATATACAGGTGGTTTATGGGTTGGTAAATTTTTAAAAACTTGTACATATCAAAAAGTGTTAACTGATGAAGCATCTGCTCTCGTTGGAGAATACTGTTCACGATTATGTGCGCTAGAAGGTTTTTCAGGCCATGGTGAACAAGCAAATATTAGAGTTAGAAGATATGGTGGAAGAAATATCAAGCCATATGCCTCAGCAGAATAGGAGATCGTTATGAATTACCCTAAATTACCTAGTTTTAGATTGGATGGAAAAAGAGCTTTAGTTACTGGAGCTGGTCGAGGAATTGGAATGGGCGCATCTATTGCTTTAGCAGAATCTGGTGCAAACGTTACTTTGGTTTCTAGAACAGAAAAAGAATTAAAAGATTTAACGGATCACATAAACAACCAAGGCTTTAAAGGTTCTTATGAAGTATTGGATGTCAATAATGAAGATGAGGTATCAAATTTTATAAATAATGCTGAGCCTTTTGATATACTTATAAATAATGCAGGCACTAATAGGCCAGCAAAACTAATAGATACAAAAATAGAAGACTTTGATTATGTGATGTCTTTAAATGTAAGATCTGTAATAAGTCTAACAAAATTAGTAGTTAAGAAAATGTTAGATAGTAATATAAAGGGTTCTATAATTAATGTTTCTTCACAGATGGGGCATGTAGGTGGGCCTAATAGAACTACATATTGTTCAAGTAAGTTTGCCATTGAAGGTTTTACAAAATCATTAGCAATTGAATTAGGGCCGGATGGTATAAGAGTTAATGCAATCTGTCCTACCTTTATTCAAACCCCAATGACTGAACCATTTTTAAAAGATGAAGACTTTAAAAAACAACTATTGGAATGATACCTATTGGTAGATTAGGCGAAGTAACTGACTTGATGGGTCCATTTGTATTTTTGGCCTCTGAAGCTTCTTCTTTAATGACAGGTTCAAGTATACTTGTAGATGGTGGCTGGACTGCAAGATGAAATAAAAGGCAAAATAAAATATTATGAATATTGTTTAATAACAATTATTTATACATATTTATTCAGTTAATTAATTAATAAATATTCTCAAGGTTTGTTATGTCAAAAGTTGAATGTGAGTTAAATATAAATGGATTATCTAAGAAGATAAATATTCACAATGACAAACCACTTATTTATGTCATCAGAGATGATTTTGGATTAACCGGAACTAAACTTGGTTGTGGCCTTGAACAATGTGGAAGTTGCGCTGTTATTATCGATGGTGAAAAAAAACTTTCATGTAATTTATTAGCAATTGAATGCGAAAAAAAAGAAATTATCACTGTTGAAGGGCTGCAAATTGAAAGTGAATTAAATCATGTGCAAGAGGCTTTTAGAAAATTTAACGCAGCTCAATGTGGTTATTGTACAAGTGGAATTATAATCAGTGTTACAGCACTTTTTGATAAAAACAAAAACCCATCGTCTCAAGAAGTTCAAAACGCTTTAGATGGTCATTTGTGCCGTTGCGGTTCTCATTCTGTGGTGTTAAGGGCCATTGATAGTTTAATAGAAAATTAGGTTTACTAATATAATGAATCAATTTAATAGCGGCCCTAGTATTAATACCTACAACAAATTAAGTCATTGGTTTGATTTCAGTAATCCCGGAATTTTAAAAGTTTACTCTGGTAAAGTTGATATAGGACAGCATATTAGCTCTACACTGGCATTAATTACCTCTAAAATCATTGAAATTAAATATGATCAAATAGAAATTATTAAATTAAGCACT
>JGI20160J14292_10004357_pt1 | contig 10505 bp, 13 predicted proteins | sample COG_10_FD_14292 | JGI IMG/M metagenome (IMG submission 14292) | reverse complement strand
AAAGGTGCAATCAAAGTAGTAGCATATGCTACTCATGCAGTCCTCTCAGGAGCAGCTGTTGATAATATTGCTAATTCTCAACTGGATGAGTTGGTAACTACCAATACTATTCCTCTTAATGAGAAAGCTTCTGAGTGCTTTAAAATTAGACAACTCTCAATTGCTGAAACTCTTGCTAACGTCATCAGAAGAATAAGTGACGAACAATCTATAAGTACAATATTTGCTGAATAAATCTATTTCTGTGCATATTTAACGCACGATTATTGATAAAAATTTACACGTGAATTAGGTATAATTCCCACCTCTGTTTTTTAAAAAACAAAATTTATGAAAACTACAACTGAAGCTCACAAGGTAGCCTTAAACAGTCTTATTACTATTGGAAAGGAACAGGGTTACTTAACTTATTCAGAGATTAATGATCTCTTACCAGAAGATTTATTAACACCTGAACAAGTCGAACCAATTGTTACTATTCTAGAAGAGCTTGATATAGTAGTTGCTGATGAAGCTCCCGATGCTGATACTTTAGTAATGCAAGAAGGTGGNAAAGCAGAAGCAAATTCAGCTGAAGTTGCTGTTGCTGCTCTAGCTGCTCTTGATTCTGAATTTGGAAGAACTACTGATCCTGTGCGAATGTATATGCGTGAAATGGGCGTGGTTGAACTCTTAGAACAAAAAGATGAAGTCCGTATTGCTAAAGAAATTGAAGCGGGTGTATACCAAATCATGCAAGCAATTTCACTTTATCCTGAAATTTCTGACTACTTCTTTAAAGCCTATACAAGACTTGAAGAAGGCAAATGTAAAATGACTGATGTTGTCATAGGCTATCAAGGAGATGCTGAAGAATTTGAGGAAAAACAAGCTCTTATTGTTGAAAAACAGGCTTTAATTGATGAAAAACAAGCTATTCTAGATGCAATGGATCCAGAAGAGATTACAGATGAATTAGAAGATGAATTAGAAGAAGATGAATTTGATGAATTAGAATATACTGGCCCAGATGAAGGCGAAGTATACGAACGTTTTGATAAAATCAAAAAATCTTTTACTACTTATGTTAATTCTTGTAAAAAAAATGGCTACCTTGACGACAAAACAATAAAAGCTAGGCAGAAATTTTCTAAAAATATTTCAGAACTTAGACTTGCGCCAAAACTTGTAAGCACTATGATGGAGCTTGTTCAAAGTAGAGTAAAAAAAATCAAAAAAGAGGAAAACTTGATAAGAAAAGCTTGCTTAGATGCAGGAATGTCTCAAGACCTTTTTTATGAATCATTTCTTGGTAACGAAACTAACTTCAAATGGCTTAATTCTGTTGAATTAGATAAAGCCACGAAAAAATCAATTGAGGATTATAAAGATATAATCTATTACTCTCAAAAATCTCTCCTAGAGAATCAAGAGGAAATGCAAATATCTATTTCTGAACTCAAAGAAATTAATAAAAAGCTACGTAAGGGAGATAGAAAAGCTAAAACTGCTAAAAGTCAAATGATTGAAGCTAATTTAAGATTAGTTATTTCAATCGCAAAAAAATATGCAAATAGAGGCTTGCAATTTCTTGACTTAATTCAAGAAGGTAATGTTGGTTTAATGAAAGCAGTNGATAAATTTGAATACCGAAGAGGTTATAAATTTTCTACATACGCAACTTGGTGGATACGTCAAGCAATTACTAGATCAATTGCTGATCAAGCTCGCACAATACGAATTCCAGTTCATATGATTGAAACTATTAATAAGTTGAACCGAGTTNGACGTCAACTTCTTCAAAGATTTGGAAGGGAGGCAACTCCGGAAGAGCTTTCTGTTGAAATGGAATTACCAGAATATAAAATTAATAAAATTCTTAAAATTGCTAAAGAACCACTTTCTATGGAGAATCCTGTAGGTGATGATGAAGATTCTACAATTGGTGACTTTATTGAAGATGAAAAACTCTCTTCTCCAGTTGAAGTAACAACTCGTGAAAGTCTTAAAGAAACTACTGGTGATCTTTTAGCAAACTTATCCCCTAGAGAGGCAAAAGTTTTAAAAATGCGTTTTGGAATTGACATGAGTACTGATCATACATTGGAAGAAGTTGGACGACAATTTGATGTTACTCGAGAAAGAATTCGTCAAATTGAAGCTAAAGCTTTACGAAAGTTACGTCATCCATCTCGTGCTCATAAGTTACAAAGCTTTTTGGAATAATCCTACTAGGGCCTATAGCTCAGCTGGTTAGAGCAGTCGACTCATAATCGATTGGTCCTTGGTTCAAGTCCAAGTAGGCCCACCAAAATAAAAAAAACCTAGTTTTAACTAGGTTTTTTAATGCCAAAATTAATTTAAATCCCTACAAGTATTTTGGCTCAATAATGGATTCATTAATTTTTCCATTCTCTGCACTAACATTGTAAGCCTTTGCATTGGGCAGGGATGAAACGCAACACTTAAGTTTTCCATCAACAAAATGTGCAGCCACTCCATCATCACAAGCAATACCTTCCATCATTGATCCATTTAAAATGGCTTTGTGGTATTCAGGTCTCCTTTGTGACTCACTATCAAAATGCGGGCAGTTGCTGTTTGGTAAAAAACCTAAACAATCTAATGGTAAGAGCTTTCCCGTCACTGAGTCAGTCAATCCTTTTTCAAACCAGCAAATTGAGCCTGCACTGAGACCTGCCATAATCGCTCCATTGTCCCAGGCCTCATATAAATATTTATCAAGACCCCACTCTTTCCATAGAACCATCAGATTGCGAGTATTTCCTCCACCAACATAAAAGATATCTTTATCTAAAACAAATTCTCTTAAATCTCCCTCAGGAGGCCAATAGAGTGACAAATGGCTTGTCTCACAATTTAGTTTTTTATACGAAGAATAAAATCTTCTTCTATAGCTCTCATCATCTCCACTTGCAGTAGGAATAAAACACACTTTTGGATTTTTTTTATTGGATAAAGATAGGAGATATTCATCTAACTTTAGATTTTCAGGTTTCGAGGTAAATCCACCCCCTCCCATTGCTAGCACATGCTTTTTCATATTCAAATTTGATAAATAATTATAGTGAAATAAATTTTACTTAAGATCGAAGCTGAGAATAAATAATTACGACTCTCAATGATATAATGAAAACAATGAACTCTAAAATTCTTTCACAGCTCATCAATTTAACGACTCAAGCCGGTGAAATTATTATGGACCTTAGAGCTAATTCCAGTGATTACTCTATCAAAGCTGATAACACGCCTGTGACCCTAGCAGACAAAGCTTCCCATGAATTGATAGTTAACACATTACAAAAATTAACACCTAACACTCCAATCCTCTCAGAAGAATCATCTCACATTCCCTTTTCAACTAGAAAATCATGGGATGAATATTGGTTGATTGATCCTCTAGATGGAACTAGAGATTTTATTGATGGCTCTCCTGATTTTTGCATTAGTATTGCCCTTATTCGAGATAATTATCCTGTTTTTGGACTAATTTATTCACCCTTCAATAAAGTGCACTATTATCGATTTGAAAATAATGCTTCTGTTAAGCTAGTCAATAAAACAACTTCTACAATACTTACATCAAAGCCAAAAAGGTGGGAAAAAATTGTTGTTGGTAGATACTCAAATAACAATAAAGGGTTAAAAGAGCATCTCAAATATAAAACAAATTTTGAAACTTTCAAGCTGGGTAGTGCGCTCAAGTTTTGTCTTATTGCAGAAGGAATTTATCACTACTACCCAAAATTTGGTCGGTGCTCTGAATGGGATACTGCTGCAGGAGTTTGGATACTTGAAGGGGCAGGAGGCAAAGTAACTGACCTCAATGATAACGCCTTACAATACAATTCTACAAAAGACATTATTAGCCCAGCATTTAGAGCAATAGCCTAGGAACTAAACCTTAAAGACAAATCAATTGACTTTATATCTTTTGTAATTGAGCCAATTGAAATATAGTCCACGCCTGTATTTGCATAGTCCAAAATATTAATCTCAGTAATGCCGCCCGATGCCTCTAAAGGGCAAATTCCTTCTGAAATTTTCACAGCCTCTCGAAGATCTTGAAGACTAAAATTATCGCACAGAATTCGCTTTATACCTTTCATAAGGAGCGCTGATTGAAGCTCTTCAAGAGACTCAACTTCAACAATAATGGGTGTTTTTGGAAATTGATTGATTGCATTTTTAATCAATTGCTCTAAAGAGCCAGTTGATAATATATGATTCTCTTTTAGCATGATACAGTCATACAAACCCATCCTATGATTCACCCCACCACCACACTTAACCGCATATTTTTGGCCCTTTCTAAGGCCAGGTATTGTTTTTCTTGTATCAAGCAATTTTGCATTCGTACTGTTAATCAAACTGACAAGGTAACTAGTTTGTGTTGCAGTAGCACTTAATATTTGCAAAAAGTTAAGTGCGGCTCTTTCGGCAGTTACTATCGTTTTTGTATTGCCTTTAAGGCCACATATTTTGTCACCTGACTTGGCCCTTGAGCCATCTTCAACCTTCCAATGTATTTGAATTTTTGGATCAATTGATAAAAAGCATAAATTAAAGAATTCAACTCCGCAAATTATTGCATCATCTCTACAAATTATTTCAGCCTCGATAATCTTATTATCAATTAAAGCTGATGAGACATCTCCTTGACCAATATCTTCAGATAATGCTAGTTCAACGATTTTTTCAATGTCATTTTTCATTAATAAACTCAATTATTGCCTCAGCAGATTTGGAGCTAGAATCATGATTTAATAGAACATGAATCTTTTCTAATTCGCTAACAAGTTCGCTATTATCAGACCCTAGTAATGTCATAGCATGATCAGAAATATTTTGGCCGTTAGCATCATTTTGAATTAATTCAGGTACAACTCTTTTTCCTAAAATCTTATTGGGAAGTGAAACTTCTTTGGTATTGAGTAGACGCTTTACTATTTGATAACTTAAATAGGAGAGCTTATAAATAACAACCATTGGAACTGCTAGTAAGGCCACCTCAAGTGCTGCAGTGCCAGATGCAACTAGACTAGATCAGAATCAATAATTCTTTTGTGAGCATCACCAATGCTAATTTTTATAGATAAACCCTCTATACTTTTCTCAACCCAATCTCTATGATTAGCATTGGCAAGCGATAGATTAAAAGTTAGTTCAGAGTCTCTAGACTGCATTACCTTTACAGCCTCAATCAATTCTGGCAAAAGCGTTTTAATTTCTGACTCTCTTGAGCCTGGCATTAATAAAACGCTTTTGTTTGGTTTATATTTCTTCCTTGGCTTTAAGGTTTCAGCTAGTGGATGGCCAACAAAAATTGCTTTTTGATTATGCTTTGTGAAGAAATCGACTTCAAAAGGGAAAAGACATAATATTAGGTCAGTTGAAGCTTTAATTTTTTTAATACGTTTAGAGCGCCAAGCCCAAACTGAGGGGCTAATAAAATGAATTGTTTTGACACCTTCTTTCTTTAATGAATGCTCAATCCTAAAGTTGAAGTCTGGTGAATCAACACCAATAAATACATCGGCTTATTAGAAATGTAGTGATTAGTGACTTTAGTTCTTAACTTTAAGACTGATGGTAGCTTCTTCAATACCTCACTGAGACCCATCACATTTACTTCATCAGTATGCCACAAACTATTACAACCTGCTTCAATCATCTTGTCGCCGGCCAGTCCATCTATTTCACAATGGTGATCATTGTTTTTTAAAGCAACGACCAAAGATGAAGCAATCAGATCGCCTGAAGTTTCTGCAGCACTGAGGGCAATTTTCATTTCAATTAAGTATTATAAGAATACAATAAGCTCTGTTAAATTTATTATGATCTAGGTAAGATAATATCAGGGTTGTCTTCAAAAGGCCTATAAATAACTATTACGCCCCCAATAACTTGAACTAATTCAGCTTCAGAAAACTTAATAATCTTGTTGATTATCCCTTGCTTTTCATCACGATCGCTTACCCTTAGTTTGATTTTAATGAGTTCATGTTTAAGCATTGTTGACTCAATCTCAGCAATAACTGACTCACTTAATCCATGCTGACCAATCATTACAAATGGCTTTAAATCATGCGCCAAAGATCTTAAGTACTTTTTTTGATTATTAGTTAACTTCATCTTTAAATATAGTTTCATTCTCAAATAGTGATTCGATAGTTTCTCTTTTTCGCACCAAACTATGGCTCTTTTCACTCACCATAACTTCAGGCACTCTGGGTCTCGAGTTATAATTTGAACTCAAAACAAAACCATACGCACCTGCAGTTAAAATTGCAATATAGTCTCCTTTTTCTAAAGTTAGTTCTCTATCCTTAGCCAAGAAATCTGAAGTTTCACAAACTGGTCCGACGATATCCCATGAGTCAGTAACGCCCTTTGATTTTTCTTGTATTGAAACCGCCTCATGATATGAACTATAAAGAGCAGGCCTAATCAGATCATTCATTGCACCATCTACAATTGCAAATGACTTAATATCATTTTGCTTCAAGTATTCAACTTTTGTTACAAAAATACCTGCATTTCCAACAATTGATCGCCCAGGTTCAGCCAAAATTTTCATACTTCCAACTTTGCTGATTACCCTATTGATGTAATCCTCAATACTGATTATTTTTTCTTGATCATAAGTTATACCTACTCCACCTCCAATATCAATGTGGTCTAAATCTATGTTTTCTGATTTGAGCTCTTCAATCAGATCTAATGCTTTTTCAAGAGCCTCAATAAATGGAGATTGATCTGTAATTTGAGAGCCAATATGGTAATCAAGTCCGCAGACATCAAGATAATCAGAAAGGCTTGCTTTTTTATACATAGACAAAGCCACTTCAGCACTCACACCAAACTTATTTTCAGTCAGGCCTGTTGAAATATATGGATGAGTCTTTGCATCTACATCTGGATTGACTCGTATTGAAATTGGTGCACGAACATTCAAAGAGGATGCCACTGATTCAATCCGTTCTAGTTCTCCCTCAGACTCTACATTGAAACAGTAAATTCCATACTCAAGTGCTTTTCGTATTGAGTTTTCAGTTTTTGCAACACCTGAAAAAACGCATTTAGCTGGATCTCCGCCTGAAGCAATAACTCTCTCTAGCTCTCCAAGGGAAACAATATCGAANCCAGATCCTAGATTAGCAAGAATATTTAATACTGCAAGATTAGAATTAGCCTTTACAGCATAACAAATAAGATGAGGATGGGTTCCAAATGAATTTTCAAAAACCTTCCAATTGAATTCTATTTGACTTTTTGAATAAATATAAAGTGGCGAGCCGTACAAGTTCATTAAGTCTGAAACGGGCACAGACTCAGCATAAAGATTTTTATTTTGGAAATTGAATGCGTTCAATGGATTTTTCGCTAGTAAGTACTAGTAGTTGATTGAACTGTATCTTTTATTGGTACTAGATCACCCATTCTGCCACATGCTGCTAACGTAATAACAAGTGAGACCAATAAAACGAATTTAATATGGTTTGACATAGCGTAATAATCCCTAATTTAATGGGGTATATTTTACACAAAGGCCTTAAGCTGTTGCATAAACAAATCTCTTGGGATATTGTAGGCACCCAAACTTTCTAAATGTCGATTCTCCACTTGACAATCTATTAATTGATAATGACTATTTTGCAATAAAAATGCGAATGCTACTTTTGAAGCATTGCTTACCAATGAAAACATGGACTCACCAAAAAAAACTCCTCCTAATGCAACCCCATATAATCCACCCACAAGCTCTCCATTCTCAAACACTTCGTATGAGTGCGCATAACCTTCCTTGTACAAATTTGTATATGCTTTGACCATCTCATCATCGATCCATGTTCCTGACTGACCAAACCTAGGAGCCTCTTGACATTGTCTAATTATATTATTGAATGATGTATCAACTAAAACATCAAATCTTGATGAGTTAATTGTTTTTTTTAAACTTTTTGATAGGTGAAATGAGTTCGGCGTAATAATCATTCTGGGATCTGGAGAATACCAGAGTATAGGTTCATCTTTACCATACCAAGGGAATATACCTCTAGAGTATGCCTCCAAGAGCCTATTTAATGATAAATCACCGCCTATAGCGATTAGTCCATTTGGCTCTTTGAGCGCTAACTCTATTTCAGGGAATTTTAATTGATCTTCATCCAGCCAAAATGACTGCGGTATATCTATCACCCTGATCGATTATTAATGATATCTCTTGCCATATAAAGAGCTAGAATGCTCCTTGCTTCAGTTAAGTCTTCGTTATAGGTTAGTTCCTCTAACTCTGAGAGTTTTTTAGGGACGATTTCTAGAGGTTCAGGCTCATCCCCCTCTGCAGTTTCCTCAAACAGATCTTCAGCGAGCACGATGTGCGTCTCACTTGACTGATACCCAGGCGCAAGTGTGATTGTTTTGAGAAAGGTTAACTTATTTGCGCCAAACCCGATTTCTTCTTTTAGCTCTCTACCCGCAGCCTCAATTGGAGTTTCACCCTTATCTATTTTCCCTTTGGTAAGTCCTAATTCATAGCGCTCAGTCCTCCAGAAAACTCATAAATCATGAGGACAGTATCATCATCGAGCATTGGGATAACTAGAACTGCTCCATTTCCTCGAGACATAAGCCTCTCATAGACACGAGTTGCGCCATTAGAAAATTCGACATCAAGTGACTCAAGATTAAAGATTCGACTCTGAGCAACGGTATGAATATTTGTTAATTTTGGCTTTTTTCTCATATCCAATATTATGCCATTTCTTTTAAAAAATTTTGACGCAAAGAATAAATAAACTCTTTAATTTTCCTGCCACAAGGGAGGAAAAAAACTATCAGGTAACTCATCACTTTCATTCAATTTATATTTTTTATAAATTTTTCCAGTTCCCCCACAATTAGTTGGATGAAATTTAGCATCAATAGGGACGCAATGTGCGACTATTGCTCTTCGATGGCTATTTGACTTATTCGGTCCTGAACCATGCCAAGTATGACCATGGTGAAATGAAGCACCCCCGGCAGGAACTTGAACTGAATCAATATAAAGAGTTTTATCATTTTTATTTAAATAATTATGGAGCTCTTTTTTATAATCATTTGGGGCATGAAAGTCCTCAGATGGTGGACATAGATCCCATTTGTGTGATCCCCTTGCAAACTCTAGTGTTCCATTTTCTGCAAAGGTATCATCTAAAGGCATCCAACAAGTCACCATAGTTTGCGGAATTATCCAGTCATCATATGCAGCATCCTGATGAAAATTTAAAGCTTTTCCTTGCGGTGGCTTCCATAAAACGTTATCTTGAACAAGTCTTGCTCCCTTCCAGCCCATTAATTTCGAAACGCTCTCTCCAATAATTGAGCTACAAACTAAACGCTTTATAAGGCTATCGGATTTCCAAGCATTACAAATTTGTCGTGTAACATCGCTTGGGTCTCTTTCTTGCCTCCAATTCCACTCATCTGGCTCAATACCAGTTTCAAAGTTTCCTTTAAAGAGAAGATTGATTCTTGTTTTAAGGTCTTCTAAATATTGCAATTCTATGAAATTATCAACTGTTAGAAATCCATCATTATTAAAATCAATCAATTGCTTTTCAGTGAGTGAAGCTTTAATCATTACTTGGTTTGTTACCTATTTATTCAACTCATCAAACATCATTAAAGCAGAGGTATCACTATAGGTATGACCTTTATCCATTAAATTAGTATAACGGTCATAGATCTCTTGAGTAAAAGCAAGTTTTGTATTGTTTCCCTCTGCTTGATCTAAACAGTAGCCTAAATCCTTCACCATCCACTTAATAGCAAAACCGAAATCAAACTCTCTTTGATGCATTGTTTTACCTCTGTTTACCATTTGCCAAGACTGAGCTGCGCCTCCTGAAATAGCAGATAGCAGCTTATCCATATTCAAATTCTCAGATTCAGCAAAAAGCAATCCCTCAGATAACCCCTGTAACAAACCCGCTATACAAATTTGGTTAACCATTTTTGCTAATTGCCCAGACCCAGAATCTCCCATCAGTGTGATACTTTTAGAATATGTTTTAATGATTGAGTCACATGCATCCAATATGTGAGCATCACCGCCCGCCATAACGCTTAAAACTCCATTAATAGCTCCAGCCTCTCCTCCACTAACTGGGGCATCAATAAATGCTATATTCTTAGATTTTAGTGATTCATTTAGGTGTTTTGCTAGCTTAAAGGAAGTTGTAGTATGATCAATAAAAATGGAGCCCTTTTTAAGGTACGGCATCATTCCAACATCTGAAAAAACAATTTCCATCATATCTTCATCTCTTCCAGTGCATGTAATAACTACATCAGCATCTTTTACGGCGTCTTCAATAGTTAATGCAACCCTTCCTTCATATTCTTCTCCCCATTGGGAAGATTTTTCTAAGGTTCGATTAAAAACACTTACATTAAATAACTCTGACCCTGATAAATGTCCAGCCATAGGATAGCCCATCGTTCCCAGACCAACAAAA
>JGI20160J14292_10004346_pt1 | contig 10515 bp, 10 predicted proteins | sample COG_10_FD_14292 | JGI IMG/M metagenome (IMG submission 14292) | reverse complement strand
CACCAGATTATAGCTAGCACTGATAAAAAAAGTATAATAAGGCTAATTGATTTATCTTGGTTTTTCTTCATTATTTATATAAAAAACTAGGTTTTATAAGACTTACGATGGCTGGTAAAATCGCCATTCCACCAACTAAACAAAAACCAATTGAAGCCATAATTAAAATACTAAATTCTTTTAAAGGCATAAATACTGAAAACATTANTACAGAAAAACCTACGATTACAGAAACGCCATTAAATAGAATACCCTTACCTGAAACTTTCATCGTGTTAGAGATTGCTGAGTCTAGATCATATCCTTCTCTAAGGTATTCTCTTAGATGCCAAAGAAAATGAACGGAATAGTCTATTCCAACTCCAACAAGAATACAGGTTAATAAGGAGGTTGTCATGTTTAAAGGAATACCAAAATTTCCTAATAAACTAAATATAAGTATTACTGCAAGCATCATAGGTAGACTAGCTAAAACACCGCCGACAAAAGATCTGAAAACGATTGCCATTATCATAAATAATATCAATGAGGCCATTGCAAGACTAATAATTTGGCCTCTAATAACAGAATGACTAACTGCTCCTAACAATGCTGCTGGCCCAGACAACATAGGATTAATTGGGTTACCATCATAGTAATTCGAATGAATATAATCTTCGGTGTCATCCACTAAAGCCATTAAATCTGCAGTACTAACTTTTTTAATTCTTACAAATCCTTGCGAATAATTAGGATCATCTGTATCGTTTAATATTAAATCAAAGTCATTGTCTTCCCCTGCTATCGAGTATAAAAACATGTACTGTTCTATAAGGTCACGACTGAATGGAATTTTCAAAGAATCAATGTTGCCGTTGTTAAAAGAAAAATGCATTTTTTTTATCACATCTGCTATAGAGTAAGTAGAACTAACTACATCATTTTTTTCTTTTATGTGGTTCATAAGTTTATCGATGTGGTTTAAAGAATTAGGATCATAAATATCCCCTTCTATAAGAATGTTTAATTGAGTTGAACCTCCAAAAACCTCATTTATGACGGCACTAGCTCTCCTTATTTTTGAATCTTTAGGAAAATAATTATCTGGTACTGTATCTATGGTAATATCTCTGATGCCAAATGAAAATAAGAACATCCCTGAAAATAATAATATTAAAAAAGTCGAATTATTTTTTACAAAAAATTTTCCCCAATTAACAAGAAAATTATTTACTGCTTCTAGACTTTTTTCTTTACCGAGATAGGTTGGTCTTGGCACTAAAATTAAAATTGCAGGTATGAATAGAAGACTTAAAAAGAAAGAGACTGCTATGCCAAAAGAAACTAATGCTCCAATTTCTCGCACTTTTGTGAGTTCGTGAGTTAATAAACTTAAAAAACTAATTACTGTTGTAAAACCGGCTAAGAAAATCGGCATCCCAAGTCTTTTCATAGTCCTCTTTAATATTTCAACTCTATCAAGATTTTGATCTAATTTTGTAAATTCATAATAATGAGATATAATATGGATACCATAATTATTTGCAATCGCGATAAGCATTATTGGAATCAAGCCACCAATAATCGGTACAGATATTCCTAGCCAAGCCATTAATCCAAATGTCCATAGTATTGAAAACGCAACAACAAATAAAGGTAAGAATGTTCCAGTCCAACTTCTAAAACTTAAGATTAAGAGTACTATCATTAAACCGAGAGCAATAGGTGTAAAGGTCCTCATATCTCTCTTCACACTATCAATGGACTCAGCAGCTGAGATTATAGAACTAGCAATGTAAATATTTTCTGGGTCTTCAAATCGATTAACTATTCGAAATAAGTTTTTTCTGAAAGCAATCTCATCGAAATCTGTTGGAGCCGAAATTTGAGCCACAAAACACATAATATTAAGATCTGAGGAAATTAAGCTCCCAATGATTTCGCTTGCCTGAATGGTTTCAATAAAATTTGAGGTTTCAATTGAATCTTCTGGTATTTTTTGAAGAATTTTTTGTATTTCAAAACCACCATCATCAGGGACAATATATTTTTGATTATATATAGACCCAACGCGACTTACTGAGGGAATACTTGCTAGAGAATCATGCATAGAGGAAAACTTTATAAGGGTAGTCCTAGATAATAAATCTTCAGATTCAACAGCTATGATTACAATTTCGTTACTACTGAATAAATCTTCTGCTAATTCCATATTTTTAACAATTTTATGATTTGGTGGGACCAATGATCTAAGACCTGGATCAATTTTTAATTCAGGAATTTTCCACATGAAAAAGATTGTTAAAAGAATGATAGAGGCAATTATCGTTCTTGGATAATATGCGTCTAATAAGAAGATACGTTTTATAATACTTTTTAAATTCATAATCTTTTAATGAATTAAAATTTACAGAGTATTATTTAAGATGTTAAGAACTAGAATATCTATTTTTTTTATTAGTAATATCTCAAATGAATGGATTCAAAAATACTGCTTTAGTGATAGCAAATGGTGAATTCCCTTATCATAAATCGGCTTTATCACCTCTTAAACAAAACTGGAAAATTATTTGTATTGATGGAGCTACTGATAAACTTAAAGTTCTTGGCAAAGAGCCCGATATTGTAATAGGTGATTTTGATTCAACGAAAATTCAAAAAACTGAGCGAACAAATTTATGGATTGAAACACCGAATCAAAATAAAACAGATTTAGAGAAAACTTTTGAGTGGTGTGTTAAGAATCAAATTAAAGAAATTGTTTTACTCGGAGCAGGTGGTCAAAGAGAAGATCACCTTTTAGGTAATCTATTTTTAGTATCAAAATTTTATAATGATTTAAACATCGAGGTTGTCACGAACTATTCAAAAATAATTTGCGTGAGTGGCTCAAAAGTTATTAAAGCACAACCAGGTCAAAACATATCTATCATCGCTTCTGAAGTTGTCGATAACATAAAAATAATTGGCTTAAAATATAGTTTAATAAATAAAAAGCTATTTCCATCTTCAATTGCGATTTCAAATAAAGCTATAAGTAGTCAATTTGAGATTGAATCGACAGGGAAAGTTTTTGTATTCTTAAATCATATAGATATTGAATGACTATAAATAAATACGATCTAATTATTGTTTTTGGATATTTTATCGTCCTCTTTTTTATAGGTTTTCTTCGTAAAAAAGAAGACCAAGTTTCTCAGATTGACTATATTCTTTCTGGTAGAAAATTAAGCTTGCCAGGGTTTGTAATGACTTTAGTAAGTACTTGGTATGGAGCAATTTTAGGCGTTGGTGAGAATACCTACCTATACGGTATTCAGACTTGGTTTATTTTTGCGCTACCTTATTATGTGTTTGCAATAGCTTATGCAATATGGCTGACAAAAGTTATATGGAATAAAAATATATTATCTATTCCTGATATTTTCAGAAAAAGCTATGGCGATGAAGTTGGCATCATTAGTGCTATTTTTATATTTGTTCTTTCAAGCCCAGCTCCTTACATATTGAGCCTTGGGGTATTAATTAATTTTATATTTCAAATAAAATTAGTTTGGTGCCTTTTAATTGCTACAATTTTTAGTACGATATATGTTTGGAGGGGTGGCTTAAGCTCAATAATCAAAACTGATTATTTACAACTAATATTAATGTTTTTAGGGTTTTTTGCATTAATTGGTTTTTCTTGGTACAATTCGGTCTCACCTTTTATGCTATTTAAATCTTTGCCAGATAGCCACATTGGCCCCTTAGGCGGAAATTCGATACAATATGTTCTAGTATGGTTTTTTATTGCAGTATGGACAATCATAGACCCCAATTTTTTTCAAAGATGTGCAGCTGTTAAAAATCCAGAGATCGCAAAAAAGGGGTTATTGATTTCAGTATGTTTTTGGTTCTTATTTGATTTAATGACATTAACTGCTGGGCTGTATGCATATATTTTTATTATTCCTGAAAACCCCGTTATGACATATCCGTTATTAGGATTCGAAGTTTTACCACCTGGTTTCTTAGGACTTTTCCTTATCTCTATTTTTGCAATTATTATGTCGACAATTGATTCTATGAGCTTTGTTAATGCAATTACAATTGGAAGAGATATTTTCTGGCGAATACGAAAAAAAGATTCAAATAAAAATCCAGTGTTTCTTATCAGGAGAGGTCTATTTGCAGTGAGCTTATTATCAATATTGTTATCATTAGCTATTCCATCCGTTGTCAAAATGATTTATACAATTGGGTCAATAATAATTCCAGGCTTAATACTACCTTTTATAAATGCTTTAAAAAATTTTAACATCCGAACTACAAAAATACAAGCAATATTATGGATATGTATACCGATTGCAATATCAAGTATTGCCTTATTTATGTCAAAACTAAATTTTGAGTTTTATCCAGACATTGAACCGTTCTATCCTGGAATGTTCACCTCAATTATAATTTTTAGTTTTCTAAAAATAAATACTGCGTTCAAAAAAGAAATTTAACGTTTTTATACCTGACCAATTTCAAATAGCATGTCATTGAAATTTTTTCCAGAAAAATCGAAAGGTTTCCCCCCTTTTATCCTCTTAAAATCAATCAATACAAGCTCACTATCTTTATTCATGTCTTTGCCAACCACTCCACTGTCTTGATTTAAAGCAGATACAGTAGCTAACTTTGCTGAGTCCTTAATAAGCTTTAAGTCTCTATCATTTGATTTGGCAGACCTTGCGAAATAGCCACTCTTTTGAACTAATGTTTTTTCAGCACCCAAAGCCTCTGAGAATTTCTTAGCAAACCATTGCCCAGGATTTATTTCATCAAGTTTTACATGACCAAACGCATCTCGAGGTATAGTTTCACCATTGCCTTCCATCTCCCTTGTAATCGCATCTAAACCAGCGCCCTCACTTAAAAAAATATTTACACCATCTTTTTGATTCATAACATCCTTTAAGCGATCTACTTCAGATTGAAAATTAAAGTCAATTTCAGGTATGTAAATTGCATCTACATCCCATTTTTGTTTGGTAATTAACAGTTCAGGTAAAAATGTTTTTTTGTGTAATCTTTTTCTGTATTCTAAAGCCGTTTCGGCTGTTAGCCAGCCACAGTTTCTTCCCATTACTTCATGAATAATAAGCTGACGAGTGCTTGTCGTATTTTCGTTTATAATATTTTCAAAAAATACTGCACCTTGTTCAGCAGCAGTCCAAGCACCTAGGGTTTGAACTATTGGATATACATCATTGTCCACTGTTTTTGGTAGACCCACAACTGTTAAATTATAATCATTATTTTTTAAATAACTAGATAGCTGAGCAGCCANTGTATTCGTATCGTCCCCGCCAATAGTATGTAAAATATCTACTTTATCTTTTTTTAATTGTTCAGCAGCGACCTGTAATGGTTCCTCACCTTCTTTAATATAATCTCTATCAATACAATCTTGGATATTTGTTAGTTTTACTCTGCTGTTTCCTATTGGACTCCCTCCGTATTCGTAAAGAGTAGCAAAACTATCCTTAATTGAAGCTGGAAACTCAATTGATTGTCCAAGCAACAGCCCTCGGTACCCATTTAAATAGCCAATCATTTCAGCATCAGGCTTGGACTTAGCATATTGCTCAATAAGGGCACCAATACTTGATGATAAACACGGCGCGATACCGCCAGCTGTTAAAAAAGCAATTTTCATAAAATTATTCCTTATTTATATTTATTGTTTTGCAGATCTTGACCATCCCAGTTCTCCATATCTATCATTGAGCACTAGAATGCCGTCCATATCTTTATTCGTTCCGACATAAGCTGTAGGCTGTTGGAACTTATTAAATGTCTGCATATATCCATTATTTTCTTCACCAGTGCCTAGATACAAAGTTCTTTTTTGATCTTGATTATAGGCCGTTATAAAACCTCCATATCCATCATCCAACACAGTTATTGAGTTTACAACAATATCACCAAGGTTTTTCTTTTGCTTTGCTCCCATAAGTGTAAAGATTAATGCAGCTCCTAAAAAACCTATGCAAGTGCTTTTAAAGTCTATATTACCCATATTTGAACTACCTTTCGTATTTGAATTTTTATTTATCAAACTTTTCTATTAAATCTTTCATTTTAAGTATGCTAGCATCCTTGGCATAATTTTCATCATTAAATTCTTTATGCCATATTTTTTTTGCGTACAAGATTCTTACTATTAATATAGTTGTATAAATAAAAAGAAGAGAAAGAAAGCCGATTACATAAAATTTATTTTCCCGATCCACAAAGATTAGCAGTAGCAATAAAATTACTGGCATAATTCTAATGATTTTTTGAATTATAATTCCCATATTATGTTAATTCAATTTTTCTTCAACAAAATTAAGCATTTTTCTTTGCATAGATAGCCATCCTAATCTCGTTTCAATATTTATATATCTAACTCCTTTTTGGATAGCCGCCCAAGATAATGAACCATCATTGTTATTATTCATTACATTCTGTAAAACAATATTATAAGGACCATTTTTAAGTTTTTCATAATCAACATNACTCGTACATATTATAAAATCTCGAGGGTTTTCATTCTTTTTAATAGAGAACAACTGACTTTTTTTTAGCTCGCTATTAACATTATACCCTCTAAAATTATTATGTAAGGCTATTAGCAAACCACCCTCACTTGGAAAAATACTGTCCAAAAAGTTCTTTCTTGATATTTTCAGTTCAGTTAATAATTCATCTAATTCACTCTTAACCCAATCAGCTTTAAAATTTTTAAGAGCTTTTCTAGCACCAGTATTTGAAAAAAGCCTGTTAGGGTCTACAATTGTAGGGCCTAAAGTTACTTCTCTATCTTTTGACTTGATTATAAACGCCTTACCTTTGTTTTTTTTAATATGCTCATTGATAAGAATCTTAGCAGTTTGCTCATCTCCATGTATTACAATATAATGTGTACTAGACGAGCTATTTTCTTTTATTTCAAAAGGAATGCCACAATATGAAATTTCAGAAATTTCAATTGCCATTACTAGATTAAAAGACCCAAGTAAAAGATTTGAAATAAAAAAGATACTTTTGTTTTTAAAGATCGTGAGCAATTCAGAAACTCAATTAAGCTTATCTTCCTCTTCAGGGTTATACGTCCTGTATAAAATTGCCAAAATAAGAGACCCAAGTGTAAAAACTAAAAATAATATATAAAGAAAGACTTTCATGAATATTTATTTATATAATTTACTATTATCATTTAAAAAATGATCAATATCAAACAAATTTTTTTCTATTAATTTTTGAATCTTTTTAGAACTTAAATATTTCGCATCTAAGTCCATAAAATCTGATACTATTTTTATAATTGTTACTTTATTTAAATGGTTAAAATCACTTAATACTGAACAGATTTCATACGCCTCCATATCGACTAGGCCTTCTCGCTCTTGATCACTATTCATGATAGGTTCAAAAACAGTTGTGACACGATTTTCTAAAAGATTAGATCTGTTCCCAGATTTAATATTGTAATTAACTTCTAAATAATCATCAAAAACTTTATCTATGAAAAACATTTCTCCAATTTTACAATTTCCTTTCACTCCTCCCGCAATCCCAATATTTATAAATTTAGCCTCTTCAATATTCTTAGTTTTTTTTAAATACTCTTTCAATGTTTTGTTGACATTTTTTTTACCTACGCCAGTGATTAGCATTGTAAACAAATCATTCCTGTACATTTGAAGGCCAATAGAATTACTGGGTATTAGTTTATAATAATTAATTAATGGAAAAGCTTCCGCTTTAAGAGCTGACAGTATAACCTTCATTGTAGAATTACTTTTTAGGTCCTGCAAATTCCAAGAATTTCTTTTCTCGCAACTTATGTTTTATTATCCAAGCTTCTATCCCTACTGGTTCTTTTTTTGCAGAGAAATCAAAAAACCAATCTGCTCTTGGAAGATTGATTTTTTTACCATTTGGCTTATAATAATATTCACCTGATAGGCTAGAATCAGTTTTGTCATATAATTTCATATCAGCAAAAATCGAAGAAAATATCAATTCTCTATTGATATAATTAAGTCCATTAAATTTATATGTAATTACTTTACGGCCTATTCTAGACCCAACCTCATTTATTAAAACACCCGAAGCAATCATTGCTGAGCTAACCACTCCATAACTATAAAAAAGCGTCGGATATCCTATCACCGCTGGAAATAACGAGCAATTCAATAACCATTTGCCAGAAGATAATAAAATATCACCAATGGGCTTATAAGATTTTTGAGAATATTTAATCTTCTTAATAGACTTTAAGGGTATTACTTTTTTAATCAAGCCACTATCACTTACAATAACACTTCCATTTACTATATCATGAGTATTATATAGCTTTATTTTTTTCTCGCCTTTAGGGTAAATAGATATCGATTGTGACTGAATATTATTTTGAAATAGACAAACAAAAGGTAGTATTAAAACGATGACTTTTTTTTTAAAAATCATTTTAAAATATCATTTCCAATGCATTTATTAAAGTGTTCATATCATTTCTATCGTTATAAAAATGTGCAGAAACTCTTATATATTTTTGTTTTTTCCATTCAAAAACAGGTACTTCTATCAAAAATTTTTCCCATAACATTTCTTTTAAATTTTCCGGGGTGTTTGAAGGCAATGGATGGCTGACCATTTGTCCTACCCAATCTTCACTTTTAAAAAGTGGATTTGTTCCAAATAAATTCTTTAAATCTTCTGAGACTTCTAAAATTAGTTCCTTACTTATTTTATGATTCTCTTTCCAATTATTACTTTCAATAAAATGAATAGCAGACGGTATAGATAAAAATGAGCTCATATCTTTGGTTCCTTGCCATTGAAAGTCCATTTGGAATTGTGAAGGCCCAGGGTCATCCCCTTCTTCTCCCCAACTCACTACCTGAGGCTTTATGTTCGCTTGAAATGATTTTCTAACATACAAAAATGATGAACCTTTCGGAGCACATAGCCATTTATGGCATGTACCGGTATAAAAATCACATTCGAGATTACTAATATTTAGGTCAATATGTCCTGGGACATGAGCACCATCTACAATTGTAACGATACCTTTTTTTGTTGCGTATTCGCATATTTCTTTGATAGGAAAAATTAGTCCAGTTTGACTAGTTATCTGTGAGATGAAAACAACTTTCGTATTCACGGTAATTCCAGCTAAAAATTGTTTTATAAAGTTCTTCTTTGAACTGACAGGGACATTTACAGGTTGCTGAACTATCGAAAAATTATTTCTTTTTGATGACCTTGACCAAGCTCTAACTAATGCACCGTATTCATGCTGAGTCATCAAAACTTCGTCACCTTTATTTAAATTTAAATTTTCAATTACATTATTTATTGCCGTCGTAGGATTTGCAAACAACAATAAATCATCGCCATCACAATTTAAAAAAGTGCCAAGTGTATCTCTAGACTCTTTTAAATACTTCCATAAATATTTAGTCATGAATTGAACGGGTTGCTGCTCCAATCTTTTTTGCAATTTTTGATAATCATTGAAAACTGAGGAAGGGCAGGATCCGTAAGAACCATGATTTAAATACGTGATATTTGGATCAAGTAAAAAAAGATTTTTCATAAAAAGCTAATATTGCCAAATCTTTGGAATAACTATGATAGCTGTTATAAAAAGAATAATCGATAATGGCAACCCTACTCTAATGTAATCGCTAAACTTATAACCACCCGGCCCATAGACCATCAAATTGGTTTGATATCCAATGGGAGTAATAAAGGATGAGCTAGCTGCAAATGCGACTGTAAACACAAATGGTCTAGGTTCAAAACCTAATTGAGTTGAAACAGAAATCGCTATTGGGACCATGATGATCGCAGTGGCAACGTTTGATGAAATCTCTGTTAAAATCATCGTTATAAAATAAATGGTCGCAATCAAAGCATAAGGCTGAATTTCATCAGAAAATAAATAAATAAAATCTGAAATATTATTACCAATCCAATGTGCTGTTCCTGTTTTTTGAATGACTATACCAATTGGTATTAATGCAGCAATAAGCACAATAACTTGCCAATGAATAGACTGATAACTTTCTTGAGCAGAAATAATTTTTAAGCTCAACAAAATAACAACGCTAATAAAAGCACCCTTCATTATTGGTATAAATCCAATAGCCGCAAAAAAAATAGATATTAGGACCACATATATGCTGACCCACCAAAATTTTTCTTTAATTAACCTCGCTTGAACTTTTCCTAAAACAATAAAATCACCTCGCTCAGACAAGTTAGATATTTTTTTTGATGGACCATAAACTAGCAGTGTATCAAAAGCATGAAGTTTCATATGAGCAATTTTTTTTCTAAAGATACCTCCTTCACGTCTTATAGCTAGAATGAATGCACCAAAAATTTGTCTAAAATTTGTGGACATTAAACTTTTACCTACGAGTTCAGAATCATCTGTGAGTAAACATTCAACCAGTTCATTATCTTCTTGCTCTAGCTCTGATTGCGTTAATTTCTCATCCGTTA
>JGI20160J14292_10004340_pt1 | contig 10527 bp, 12 predicted proteins | sample COG_10_FD_14292 | JGI IMG/M metagenome (IMG submission 14292) | reverse complement strand
CGCCCGTGGGTGCGCATCACGGTAGGTCTGGAGCAGGCGCTCGGTATCAACGTCCGTGTAACGCTGTGTCGTGGACAAAGCGGAATGACCCAACAGTTCCTGGATCGCGCGGAGATCCGCACCATTGCCCAGCAAATGCGTCGCGTAGGAATGGCGCAGCGCGTGTGGCGTGGTGCCTTCTGGCAGGTTCAAACGAACGCGCAGTTCCTGCAAACGCTTTTGAATCATCCGTGGGGACAAGCGACCACCGCGTGCGCCGCGGAACAGCTGCATGGTGGGGTCTTCAGCAAACGGACAGGCGTCGCGGTATTGCTGGATCGCATCTGCGACCGTGTTCAGGAATGGCACCTGACGCGCTTTGTTGCCCTTACCAATGATGGTCAGCGCGCCCGTTTCTTGGGCCCGTGCGATATCGTCGGTGTTCAGCTCCAGCGCTTCGGAAATACGCAGGCCGCAACCATAAAGCAGCATCAGAATAGCGCGGTCCCGCAGGTCGATCCAACGATCACCCGGGCGGCGTGTTTTGTCGTCTGCGAGGCTGTCAAACGCCTTGAACAGGTCCGTAACCTCGGAAATCGTCAGCGCCTTTGGAACGACGGTCGGCTGCTTGGGATTGCGGATCGAGAGAACAGCGTCGTTCTCCATGTAGCCTTGGCGTGCGGTCCAACGGAAGTATGAGCGGACAACAGACAGTGCGCGTGCGATGGACGCAGGCGACTTGCCGTCTTCGTTCTCATGGCTCAGCCAAGCGCGCATATCGCGGGCAGACAGGCTTTCGAAGTGGTCACGCGTGAGCGTTGCACCGACGTGCTCGCCCAAGAATTCGATAAACGCCCGCATGTCGCGCTGGTACGCGTCCATGGTGTGGCGGGAGGCGCGTCGCTCGCTTTCGAGCCACGAGACCCATTCCATAACCTTGGAATTGGTTTCGTTATCAACGCGGGAAAGGGTGTCGGCCAAACGCCGCTGCTCTGGGGTGCTCATAGTCTGTCAAATTCCCGGCTAAGTGCAGCACCGGCCGCGCTGCACAAGATTGAAATAAGGTCGTCGGCCTGGTCAGGCGAAAATGCGCCTGTTTCCGTGGTGCCAAAGGCAAGGACACCAGGTCGTCGTTGCATGCCAATACTCAAACGATAGAGGGCACACGATTGCACCTCGTCCGCGTTATCGACAAAAATGATGGCTTCCTGCCCCGCAATAGGGGAAAGAACTCGGTCGTAGTCGCCCATGAGGCGTTCGACAGACCCGGGGGTCAGTCGGCGGAATTGATCGACGTGAAATTCGCCAGTCTCATTCCGGTTCGCCTCGATCCCCAAAACAACAAAAGGCACTTGAAATTTCTGCCCATAGGTTTCGAGAATCGTGGAAACAACCGCAGGAATAGAAGACACGCGGATCAACTGCATCAAAACGGAACGCAGCTCGTCCAAGTGACTTTGGTTTTCCCGCCCAGCCCGAATCAGGCTGAGATGGTTGCTTTTTAAGGATTCATAACGACGACGAAAGGAATTCGCCTGCGCAGACGCAAAGTCCACCACGTTCGTCTTTGCATCCTCTGCCCCATCTGCTGTTTCCAGCAATTCAGGGTTTTCGGTCAAAAACGCAGGATTTTCCTTCAGGAAATCCCGGACAGCACTCGGCGAAATAGACGAGCTTACTGTTGACGCGGAGGGCAGCCCTACGGACGAGCCGTCGGTTATATTCCCTCGGTTATTCATCATGGGTGAAATATCCCATCACTTTATAAATACGACGGGCGAAAAGCCTGTCTTATTAATTGCATCGTAGAAACCGCTAAAAATAGGGGCAGTTCCCACTTTGAGTATCAACTTGGCAATTGCCTTGGATAAAATGATCCATTGCAACCGCTGTGCCGTACCCGCGTAATCACCACGTCATTTGTAAACATTTTACGCCTGACGTCGCGTATCCTCCCCCGAGGATGCCTTTTGTCCGTCTCTCTAGACCTAGAGGATGGACTGTCCCGCTCCGGCCCAATCGGCCATGAAATCATCCAAGCCCTTTGATGTCAGCGGGTGCTGGTACATGTCCCAAATCACCCGTGGCGGCAAAGTTCCTACGTCAGCACCCACTTCCGCAGCCCGCTCAACGTGGCGTGGATTGCGAATGGACGCGACCAGAATGTCAGTATTCAGCGTCGGGTAAGCGTCATAGACGTCCCGAATGCTCTCGATCAGTTCCATACCGTCCATGCCCATATCATCCAGACGCCCAACGAACGGCGAGATAAAGGTCGCGCCGGCTTTCGCAGCCAGCAGCGCTTGTGCAGCGGAGAAACAGAGGGTGACGTTGACCATCGTGCCCTGATCGGAAAGCGTCTTACAGGTGCGAAGGCCATCCACGGTCAGTGGAACCTTAACGGCGATGTTGCTCGCAATCGCAGCCAGCTTCTCGCCTTCCAGCATCATGGTGTCGTAATCGGTTGCCGTAACTTCAGCCGAAACAGGCCCGTCCACCATGGAAGCGATCTCTTTGGTCACTTCCAAAATGTTGCGGCCAGATTTGGCGATCAGAGAAGGGTTTGTTGTTACGCCGTCAACCATTCCGGTTACGAGCAGCTTCTCTAGTTCTGATACGTCAGCCGTATCTACGAAAAAGCGCATTTGATGCCTCGAAAATGTGATATTTAAATATGCGCCAAAATTGAGCGCCTGAAATATGCGTGCACACATAACAAATCAGCGGGATAATGAAATCATATAACTTGAAGTTCACCCTGTAAATTACTGCGATATAACGTTTCCGTTGCATGAACGACACACGAGTCCCGATTCTTTTACCCCTTCCGTTCCCCGGTCCGTTTGATTATGCGGTTCCGGAGGGAACATTTGTTGAACCCGGAACTGTGGTGCGAGTCCCCCTTGGGCCCCGAACCGCCCTTGGCGTGGTTTGGGATGCTTCTGATTCGGCCAACACCGTCGATGCATCCAAGTTAAAACCCATTAATCAGGTCTTACCCACTCGTCCGCTACCTGAGTTTCACCGCAAATTCATCGATTGGGTCGCGCGCTATAACCTGAGTGCGCCCGGTGCTGTTTTGCGGATGTCGCTCACAGCACCTGACGGATTATTGCCCCCGGCCTCTGAACGATGGGTCCGGCTTGGCTCGGATCAAACGCCGTCCAAAGGCTATCGCGCCACCCCGGCACGCACAAAAATCCTCGAAGCCTTGCGCGCTGCCCCAGAACACGCCATGCACCGCAAAGCCGTGGTGGAAGCCGCCGGCACGTCAACATCCGTGCTCGATGGTTTGGTCAAAACCGGTTTGGTGGAAACCTTCGAACGCAAGCCAAAGGGGCGCTGGCCCGTGCCAAGGCTGCGCCGCGAAACCTTCTCTCTTAACGATAAACAGCAGGATGCAGCGGATCAGCTGGTCGAGAGTCTGCCGGACGGGTTTTCTGTCTCTTTAATAGACGGCGTCACCGGATCCGGAAAAACGGAAGTTTATTTCGATGTCATTGACAGGTTACTAGGCGATCCTAAGCAAACCGGCCAAGTCCTCGTTATGCTGCCAGAAATCGCGCTCACGGGGCAATGGCTCAGCCGGTTTAAGCAGCGGTTCGGCTGCGCCCCGGCGCTGTGGCATTCCGACCTCACCCCCAAAATGCGCGCCGACACCTGGCGCGCCGTATCCGATGGTGAAGCCCGGATCGTCGTTGGTGCGCGTTCCGCCCTGTTCCTCCCCTTTCGCGAGCTGGACCTTATTGTTCTGGATGAAGAGCACGATGGCAGCTTCAAACAGGACGAAGGCGTCGTCTATCAAGCGCGCGATATGGCCGTCGTTCGCGCCCACATCGCCCAATGCCCCATTGTGCTGGCCAGCGCGACGCCGTCGCTTGAAACCGTCTTGAACACGGTTGAAGGGCGATACAAGCGGATGATCCTGCCCAGCCGTCACGGTGGCGCGGTCATGCCGGATGTCAGCCTGATCAACTTGCGCGAAGACAAGCCCGAGCGTGGCAGCTGGCTTTCACCGACGTTGATCGCAGCCGTCGAACGACGGTTGGAGGCGGGGCAGCAGTCGCTGCTGTTCCTCAACCGTCGGGGCTATGCGCCGCTGACGCTCTGCAACGCTTGCGGTCACCGTTATAAATGTCCCTCATGCGAGGCTTGGCTGACGGAACATCGGCTGGCCAAGCGCCTCATGTGCCATCACTGCGGGTTCCAAACAAAAGCCAGCAGCAGTTGCACCGTTTGCGGCGAAGAAGAAAGCCTTGTCGCCTGTGGCCCCGGCGTGGAGCGCGTCGGCGAAGAAGCCGTCCGTCGCTTCCCTCACGCCCGCATCGCCATCGGCTCCTCTGACACCATGCAACGCACCTCGGTGCGGGAGATGATCGAAGCGGTCGAGCGGGGTGATGTTGATATTCTCGTAGGCACCCAGATTCTGGCCAAAGGCTACCATTTCCCGAATCTCACACTGGTCGGTGTGGTGGATGCCGATCTCTCTTTATATGGTGGCGATGTCAGAGCGGGCGAAAAGACGTTCCAATTGCTGCACCAAGTCTCGGGGCGCGCCGGTCGTGGTGATGTGCGGGGCGAAGTGATGCTGCAAACCCACGAACCCGATCATCCGGTCATGCAAGCGCTGATTTCTGACGATCGAGACGCCTTTTATGAAACCGAGCTGGCCCAGCGTGAAATGATGGCGCTGCCGCCCTATGGCCGCTTAGCTGCCATTGTCTTGAGCGATCCTGAAGAAGACAGACTCGACAATTTTTGTCGGGAATTGGTGCAGAAGCAGCCTCGGGAAGACGCGGATCTCGAAGGCATCAAGGTTTTCGGCCCCGCCGCTGCGCCAATTTCCGTGATTCGCGGACGCCACCGCCGGCGTTTTCTGGTCCGGGGTGCGCCGGGGGTGCGGCTGCAACCGTTTATCAGCAAATGGCTGCGTGGCATCAAAACACCCGGCGCGCTGCGCCTGTCGGTCGATATTGATCCCTACTCGTTCCTCTAGCCCACGCGCCCCAAAATACGCTTGGCTTGCTTCAGGTGGGGTTGATCCAGCATTTGACCGTTTAAGGACGCCACGCCCGTGGTCGCCTCCGACATAATCGCCACAACGCGCTCCGCCCAAGCCACGGCTTCTGCTGTCGGCGTATGCGCAGTGTTGATGATGGCCAATTGGGCGGGATGGATGGCGGCTTGCGCGTCAAAGCCGTCTGCGGCCGCTTCTTCGGCCTCCCGCTGCAACCCGGCGGCATCCCGAAAATCGGCATAGACCGTATCAATCGCCAGNACGCCTGCCGCCTTTGCTGCCATCAGCGCCAAATTGCGCGCCAAGCGAAACGGTTGCGTGGGTTGACCGTCGTCAGCCCGGTTCCTCGACGCGCCAAGCTCGGCCGCCAGATCCTCCGCGCCCCACATCAACCCCAGCAATCGGGGGTGGTGCCAATCATCGCGGCTCAGCGCCTGAACGGCGGCGGGTGTTTCGCTGGCAATGGCGATGATGGAACACGCGGGGTCTGCGCCCGCCCGATCCATCAACCGGGCCAAGCGCTGCACGGCGCGTGCGCTGTTCGCCTTGGGCAGAATCACCCCATCAGGACGTCCGGCGAGCGCTGCGTCGAGATCGGCGGGGAGTCGGCCCGTATCAAAGGGATTCAGGCGAACAAACCGCTGCTTACTGGTTTCCGCGTGCAAGGCTTGAGCGGTGATGTGGCGCGCTTGGTCCTTTCTGGCTTCGGCAACAGAATCTTCAAGATCGAAAATCAGGGCATCGGCATCCGTGCCCAGCCCCTTTTCCAGCTTTCGCGCGTCATCACCGGGGATAAACAGCAAACTACGCATCGGGACGCCCCAGCATCAGTGCAGCTCGGTCACAGGTCGCCACCATCTCTGCGTTCTGATTAAGCATTTCATGCCGCAGCGTGACGATGCCCTGCCCCGGTCTGGATTGGCTTGGACGAACAGCAATCACGCTGGTTTTGGCGTGCAACGTATCGCCTTCGAAAACGGGCTTGGGGAATCGCACATCCGTCATCCCCAAATTGCCCAATGTCGTCCCTTGGGTGGTGTCCCCGACCGTCATCCCAATCAGCAAACCCAGCGTAAACAAGCTGTTGACCAGTGGTTTTCCCCACTCGGATTGCGCGGCAAATTCATGATCAATGTGGAGCGGTTGCGGGTTCATGGTCATGAGCGAGAAATGCATGTTGTCGTAGGTGGTGACTGTCCGACGTGTTTCATGCTCAAAAGTCATGCCTTCAGAAAATTCTTCAAACCATAAGCCTGCCATTGCGACTGATCCCCTGAGAAACGCTGCTGTGCTCGGTAAATCTTACCCCAAGACAACCACGACGCCCCACCAGAATCGGCGCAGCAGCCACACAAACTGAACCTCATTTGGGCCTTTGGTTGCCGCCTAGAGCGCAAGAATCGGGAATAGCCAGCAAGTTTTATCATTTTTGATAGCGTCTCTGAAGAACTGCCAGGCGATTCAACGCTCTTTTTATTTAAGCCACACCCCAAATCATCGCCGTCAGAAAACAGTAACATTGGCCCCATAGCGCCTGCACCAGTCCTCGGATTTTGAGACAGCGCCTACCACCCCAATTTAAGTTGCGCTTTTACTCTAAAATGACGCCACTTAAAGCCACCGTTTCATTGGAAATGCGTGGCTTTTTTTGGGGGTACTGGCGGGGTTATGCGTCATGATTGACGGCCATTGCCGCGCCAGTGTCATCACGTGTCACAGACTCCCACATAATCGGGCCTGTTTTCGCCTCAATACCACGCGCAAAGTGTTGCCAGTTAACAACAGGCGATTTTCACCATGCGTCACTTGCTTGCACCCTTCCTGCTTTTGTCCGCAGCCGCTTGCAGCACCATTTCTGTGGGTGCCTATGCTGCCTTTCGAGGACCGGACGCGCTGAGCGCTGAACCGTCGTCGTTTCAGATTGTGTCCTCGACCCCGCAAGGCGTTCAGCTCGATCCTGCGGGCCAAGTCCTGCGCTTGTCCGCAACGCGCAGCGAAACGGGACAGCGGGTGGAAGAGCTCTTTGCCTTGGATCGTCTGGCGATCGGCTCATCAGGGTTAAAGGGCATCAAGCCGGCGGAGGGTGAGAACCTGTTTCTTTACAAAATCGCACCTGACGAACTGGAGCGCTACGCCAGCCTTCAGGACCAAATTCAGGGTTGGCGCGATGGCAGCAAGGTTAACACCCGTCAGGTCTTGGCAATGAGTGTGTTGCCGGCGGGCTGCATCGTTGCCGACACACCAGCAGAAGAGCGTCTTTCAACGTTTTGGCTTAGTGTCGATGAGGGCGATAGCTTTATGCCCTTGGCCAAAGACATCGACCCAACGGCTTTGGCGCTGAATGCACAACAGAGCGAGGCGGTCCAAACATGCTAAACCGCCCGTCTCCGCTATCGCTGCACGCGACGCCGCTCGACCGTGGCCAAACCCGTCGCCGGAATGCTGACAGTTTCCGGCTGTTCGCCGATTACGATCGCGGCACGGTTGTCCGTCCGGGTCCAAAAACCGTTCCAAAAACTGAGCGTCGCTAGACTGTCGAGCGAGCCATCAGAGACGGGCGCACTGATCTGGCCGCGGCTTAGCGCTTCGCGGCAGAGCGCCAGCATATCGCCACACAAGATTTCCGCCTCGACCAGAAAGCTGTCGGCGCGGAAGACAAATATTCCCGTGCCCTGATACGCCGAACCAGCCTGCTCGCGATATTCACCCAGGTGATAGCCCCCCGTTACGCCCCGAATTTCTCGTGCGCTCGACGCTGAAGCGGGCCGGCTGGCGGCAAGTTCCACCACTTTACCCGTCCGCGCCAATTGAACCCCGCGCTGCAACGCCTCCGCCAGACTTGCGCCGTGGTTGGTGAATTGCTGCGCCGTCGCCTGCACGATCACCGCCTGCGTGCTCTGTTGCTGTGCCAAAATCGCCGTCGTCAGAGCAATCGCCAAACGAACCGACTGCGCGGGTTCGTTGCTAAAGAACCGTGGCAGCTGAAAACCGGCGCACTGTGCAATCACACGCCGGACATCCATCTCAGGCGCGACAGAGTCCGCTTGCGCGATGAAGGGCAAAACAGGGGTATCGTCCTTCGAAACCACACTAAACACAGGCAACCTCCTTCGGTTGATAGACTGAGGGATTCGCGCCCGGATGCGCTGGTCCCTCAAAAACATTATGTGACACCCAATCGGTCTTTTTAAGCGATGTAAAAATTGCTTCTTTCGACCTTTGTATGCTGAACGCAAGTGAGAGGCCAAAACTTAAGTCACTGATTTTATTGAATTTTGAATTTATGTTCATTGAAACTCTACTCAAAAAGAATGGATCCTTGTCTCTCAGACAATTTTTCGCTGTCTGATTGAAACTTATATTTATGCGGCTTGTCAAAGCGAGCCACTACCACCGTATGTTGAATTGAGAAAAAAGTTTCATTCTCTCGTTTCATGACAAAATTCGCCTAAAATTATAGGCGATGCGATGCGGCGAGAGACGGCATTGGCGGAGCGGGGAATCAGGGGGCTGCGGCTGTGCAGCCGTGGCAGTGAAAAAAGAAGATCAAACGGCAGCAGCGCGCTTTACTTGGCGCCCAACCGACGTTCGATCTCCTCTCGCCCACCCCGCCCCTTCGGTTTGCTCTCTTTTGGAACGTTCCAACCGATTTGCTCAAGAAGTCCTATGCAGGACATGCCCGAGCGTTGTCCGCAAACACAATGCCAAGATATTTTTGCGCGATTTATCAGAGCGTTAGGCGCGGATCATACAGAGGTCATCGCGACCATCGTCAGGCGGCGATGCCCTGTTGGTCAAATAGACAAACATCCATCTTTCAGACGAGAGTACCCCATTAGGAATCGACGAAAACAGCAGGGCGCGGCGGGGATGGTGGGGCGGTTTGGGGCGGCCTGCTACCAAACTTGGCCCAGAAAGCAAAAAGCCCCGGCAAATGCCGAGGCTCTTTAAGCTTTTTACAAATGGCGCGAGAGACGGGGCTCGAACCCGCGACCCCCGGCGTGACAGGCCGGTACTCTAACCAACTGAGCTACTCCCGCTCCGTTTGTGAGGGGGTAATTAGACCCCACGCGAACGCTTGTCCATACAAAAAATTAACCAATGTCGCCTGCATAGTATCCTGCGCAGGACAGACGCGCGATGCGGGAATTGATCGCGTTGTTTTTATGGGTTTCAGACGCTGTTGCTGTGCGATCCAGCGGTGGGGGCCTCGGACGGCGGACAATCGAAGAAACTCGCCGAAACCACGCAGCAGCTGTGACGACGAACCGCCGTGACCTGCACCGCCATAGCGATTAGACTGGGAAGTATGAAAAAAGATAACATCCTTCACGTCATCGGCGGCGGTCTCGCAGGCTCTGAAGCCGCGTGGCAGGCCGCTCAAGCCGGACAGCGCGTCATCTTGCATGAGATGCGCCAAGACGGCGTGCGCGCCACACAGGCGCATCAAACCGATCATTTGGCTGAGCTGGTGTGCTCCAACTCCTTCCGGTCAGACGACGCTGAATCCAACGCCGTGGGCGTTATCCATGCCGAGCTGCGGCTATCAGACTCACTGATTATGGCCAAGGGCGACGCNCATTCGGTTCCCGCCGGTGGCGCGCTGGCGGTTGATCGGCACGGTTTCAGCGAAGCGGTGACCAACGCCATTTCGCAACATCCCCTGATTGACGTTGACCGCGCCGAGATCGATGGCTGGCCGCCGGAAGAGTGGTCGAGCGTGATCATCGCGACTGGGCCGCTGACCTCCGACGCGCTCAGCCAAGCGATTTTGGAGCGGACGGGCGAAGAGCATCTGGCCTTTTTTGACGCCATTGCACCCATTATTCATACCGATTCCATCGATATGGATGTGGTCTGGGCGCAATCCCGTTACGACAAGGGCGACGCGACCGACTACCTCAACTGCCCCATGACCGAAGACCAGTACGAGGCGTTTATCGATGCCCTGCTGGAAAGCGACAAGACGGAGTTTAAGGAATGGGAAGCCAACACGCCCTATTTCGAAGCCTGCTTGCCGATTGAAGTCATGGCTGCACGGGGCCGTGAAACCCTGCGGTTTGGGCCGATGAAACCCGTTGGCCTGACCAACCCCCGCACCGGCAAGGCTGCGCACGCGGTGGTACAACTGCGTCAAGACAACAAGCTGGGCACGCTGCGCAACATTGTCGGTTTCCAGACCAAAATGCGTTACGGCGCGCAAGCGGACGTGCTGCGCATGATTCCGGGCCTGGAAAAGGCTGAGTTTGCGCGTTTGGGCGGCATTCACCGGAACAGCTTTATTCGCTCGCCCGTGCTGCTGGATGAGCAACTGCGGTTCAAGCACGACCCTCGCGTTCGGTTCGCGGGTCAGATTACGGGCGTTGAAGGCTATATCGAGAGTGCCTCGATTGGCATGCTTGCGGGTCGGTTCGCAGCGGCAGAAATCGCCGGGCGCGCGGCACCGATCCCGGCGCCAGAAACGGCCATGGGTGCACTTCTGGGGCATCTGACGCGGAATGCGAACCCTGACACGTTCCAGCCGATGAACG
>JGI20160J14292_10004337_pt1 | contig 10531 bp, 9 predicted proteins | sample COG_10_FD_14292 | JGI IMG/M metagenome (IMG submission 14292) | reverse complement strand
CGCCTTTTTTGTCGTTCTTTTGTATCATTCGTTTGAGTATCGCCAATCTTTGGTATGAATTCCTTTTTTAATCGCCAACTGTTTGTTTCCATGTTTTCTAATATCAAAGAAAAATCATTTTTATTCTTTCCATCAATTAGACACAATTTTTCATTATCAAGTACAGTTATAATCACATTTTTCCACGAGTTCCCAAAATAATAACACCATTGATTGATTTTCATATTCGCAAATCTAATCGTTGAAGACTGTGAAGGCTTTAAATTCGGTATTATCATTATTTCAGTTTGACTGTTCCCGTCCTTTTTGCTAGAAGATAACAATGCAATAATACGTTCCTCATTTTGTGTGCACATTAATTGCTTTATTTTCCAATTTTCTGGAATTGGAACTCTTCGGATGGGCCGTGATCGTTCGCTTGTTCCACTTGTTGATTCATCATATGTGTCAAAATATAAATATTTTTCTGTAGCATAATAAAATTCCTTATACGTTATATTTTTTGGATGCCCACAACATATGTGTAGAATTGAGCCAGATTTTTCTTGTAATTCAATATTAACTTTAAATTTTTTTTTAGGCGCAAAATCTAATTTATAAATATCCCCCTTATCATCACCATAAATTACGCATGGATTATTTTGTCCAATCTTAGACCTAGCAAAACTTGTAATGCCTACACATGGTATAGTTTTTTCATCAGTTTCGTTCAGTTGATTATAATCAATCTTAGTAATATGGACCTCGTTTTTTTTCATGTAAAAGCATTTTATCTCCTTTGGGAATAAGCACGATATAACACCATTAATGGCGACTCCTTTCTTGCCATGCCTTTCTTTTTTAAAATCAATAGTTTCACGACTTATTTGTAAATGAATGATATCAACATAGAGTGCATCAAGCCAAAGTCTTTCACAAAGCAGTGTTATAAATGTGATTGTTTCTTTCTTGCAGATTGTCCCACCTCTTATTTGTTCTAGATTGCCTTTGAATTTTGGATTTAAAGGATCTGTCGAACGCATGAAAATTGTAAATCCAAGATCGTCCACAAAAAATGTTGCAGCTCCATGGATGGTTCGGGATTTATACAATGTTATTACTTCTCCTGTAGAGTCGCCTTCTGTTTGCGGGTTCACAAAAAATGTAGATAAAACTTCGGTTTTAAGTGCCGGCCCGCCGATGTTTTTTATTTTATACAACTCGTCTTTTTCATTAGCAAATATGATGGGTGTGACGGGTAATTGTTGCTTTGATTCTGCGGCATCAGCTTTTAGTTTTTTTGCATCGGGTCTTGCGACGGCATCAGCTTCTAGTTTTTCTGAACCTTTTGAACTTTTTGAGGCGGCGGCGGGTAAAACACTTGTATAACTAGAGGCACAAAGATGGGACAATTTCCCGGTTTTTAAAAATAAACTAAAATTCGAAGATGGATGTCCGGCTGCTTTTTGTTGTTCTAGTGGATAACAATAATTTCTTATTAGATCCGTCATTTTAAATATGGCGTTTTTTTTATTTTTCTTATTACTATTGCTTTGGTATATATACACAAAACTATTATTAGGCATTAAAGCGATCCAAGAACAGCTGCATCACTTGCATGTTGTCTTCCAATTCTCAAACAGCAGTTCATTGCGTGAGAGACGCGTGTACTTTTTTTGGATAGAATAGTCGTCTAACCAAATGGGTGGTGTTAATTTTCTGTGCGTGTTCATCCAATCTGTTGAAAGGACGCACGACCAAACAACGTTGTTTTCGCGCACTTGCCTGAGAACAAGAATTTTAGAATTGTTTATCCTGTGCTTATACATCATGGGCCCAAATTCAGGACAGACCTCAAATGTTTCTTTAAAACATCCAGGAAAAAGACGATCCAGTGCCACATAGTATTCAGATTCTTCGGGAAAGGCCCAAACACAGCTCAAACGCTCAAGTTGAGGACCGATTCGCGAACGCTGCAAAAGAGTGTCCATCGTGAAGTGGAGAACTGAAATAATGAGCTATATAGTTTCTGTGCGTGGCTACCTTTCTCTATATCCTGACCGGGTTATTTTTTTTAAAAAAAAGGAAAATGGAAAATAGAAAGAAGAAGGACAGGTGCGTATAAAAGTGCCGCGAATTTATAAGAATAATAGTGTGTGGGCAATCAAATTAAATGACTGGATTTTCAAATTCAGTGACATCAGCAAGATGGGCCGATGGATTTGAAAACTATTTTCAATTTTTATTATTGCAATTTTTTGTTCCGTTAATTATTGGATTTATAATAATTTTTATTTTATCGGCAATATACATCAAATACAAGAAATTCAAAGATTTAAAAAAAATCAAATATGGGTTTATTTATTTGGCTGCAATTTTAGTTTTTTTTGAAATTTCCATGTCGCCCATAATTATTTATTCTTTGCCAAGCTACACTTCTGATTTTAAATTTCATGCGAATTCTGCGTGGGACTACAAAGCCACGATGGTAACTAATTTAACCGATTTTAATAACGTGCTTGATGAATTTATCGATGGCATATTTTGCGAAGATCAGTGTGCACTAAATAATACTATCGGCAAAGATGTGACAAAACCGCTGCAAAAAGTAATCCACACGGTCGATTCTTATTTCTCAAACAAAACAATTTCAGACGCCAAAAACATATTTAAAAGAGCTGAAATGGCAATTCTGGCTATCCAAATCGTCACACTAATTTTTGTAGTTTTTGGGATTATTTATGTGTTGTCGTCGTTTCTGATAAATCAAGCCCTTAAAGAGAAATACGCGAAAAGAATATATATATTTTCAATTGTTATTTCATCGGTGGCGCTTTTCATAAGTATAGCCTTTCTGCTTGGGTCTGTGCTTGTGTCTGATGCGTGCAATGATTACATCAATATAGCAACAAACTACATCGATCAAGAGGATCTAAATTTTTACTTGACATGTGACCCAAATAGCAATAATGCAACTGACGAGTTCCCGCCTTTTTTATTTACCGATGATATTTTAAATATTGTCCGACACGACAACGATCTAGTTAATGTTACGGATGCAATTTGCTATATTGAAAACAGAACAACCATTGGCGGCAAAAACGATTTAGACGCCGTTAAAGTCTTTAAAAAACTTGAATTGATATTTAATACAAGTATGCCCGCGTTCAATAAAACACGATGCAAATCATGTGCTTGCAGTCCAGCTTTGGCAAGACAGGTGTTGGACCTGATTGGAAATTATTCAGAACACACGGGCTTGTATGGCCTGCTTGAATGCAAACCCGCACACGCACGGCTGTTGAAAATTGAGTCTAGCGTGTGTTCCATTTTTAGTCCGATGATTGCGTTTTTTGTGCTGTTTCTAAATTTAAGCGGGCACATGCTATTCGCGTTTTACTTTAGAGTGTGAACTGCCAAAAAGATTTTTTGGATTCCAAAGTTTGCGTGGAACTATTGTTGGCGAATGTGGCGACATTTCTTTTTGCGATGCGTTTTTTTTGCTGCTGCTCTTTCTTCCACTCGTAGTAGCGTAGGGCCCCATTACCCAAGACGAAAATTGGCATAAGGGCGAAGAAGGGGTTGTGGCTGGCGATGAGGCTGAGACTGGCATGGGTGTAGGTATATAAAACACCGGCAAAAATCGCGTCGCCGTAAATATCAACGGATGCAAAAAGGGAAAATAAAATAAAAAAAATATATATTATGTTGAACGTTATTGAATTGTAGGCAAGCAGGAAAATTGCGTTTGCCGCTACAAGTTCAAATTTTCCTCGCGGCAAAAGAACATTGATCTGAAAATGCCACAGGAATAAATAAATACAAATCGGCAGAACAAGGAGAAGAACAATAGCCCACAAACTCAAAGTTTCGGCAAGCATTGTTTTTTGATTTCTTGTAAAAGTTTTCTATCTTATATATGTCTTGAGAAAATAAAATGCCATTCTGCAAGATACAAAATATGTGTAATAGTGTTTGCGTTGTTCTTGGTTTGGTTTTTCTCCTTTTTGTTTTGTCGTCCTTCTCGATTTATTTCGCAAGTGTGCAGATAGAAAATGCAGAGCATCTAGCTGCAAATAATACAAATTTAAGCGGTGCTGATTTTTACAGTTTCCAGTACCGCCAATTTTACAGTGTGGTGTATGGTCAATTGTACCGCTACGCGCTGTCAGTTGTGGGAATGCTTCTTCTACTTTTTCTGCGCGTAGTTACCCTTCCCGCGCGCCTGCTGTTTCTGCAAGACACTTTCTTAACCACGCTAGTTGCCGTAATAACCTTTTTTTGTTTCATTACATGCACAGAGACGGCGCTCTATGAAACAGACACCGAGTTGCGGCCTGCTGGCCTTTTGATCTGTGCAGCGCTGACACGACTGCTGACGCTTATTTTATTTTTTCTTTTTTTTTGGACACAGCCAGCCACGACTGTGACACAATTTTACACTCCGCCCATAACTTATACCCACATTATTTCAACAGGCGAGCATGATTTAGTAGATACAATTGTGAATGAACAGACGCTGTGATTTATTTATGATCTTTTTGAAACGGCGGTGGCGCTATATTTGTAAAGAGCGACTCGCGCAATTTGCTGAGTTCGACAAACATTTTTACTGTATTCTGATTTGGCGGGCCGTCGTTGGTCAGGCACCGGTTACCTGTTGCTTTCAGCATAACGTTTGTTTGCCTGAGCGCTTCCTGCCGGCCTAGCCAGGGATCTGCCACATGCTGTGAAAAATGTGTATAAATTGCGTGCACGGGCCATTCAGGTGTGCTTATAGTTTGATGCGAATCTTCAAGCCAGTGCAGCACATTAACAAGCTGTGATTTCACGCGGTCGTTGTAATATTTGCTGATAAATTTTATGAAAGCAGACGGACTCAATTTATTTTCAATTTGCAAGTCGCCAATCACTTTATGAAGTTGGGCGATGGGTTTATTGCCACTTGGCGTTGTGAAACTTTCAGGCACTTCACAAAGAGGACAAAAATTTGTTGCGTTGGTTAATTCGTCTTCGGTATTATAGGTCTGGACATAGGCCGTAAGATTTTCCTCCTCTTGAATTGGGTCGCTGTCCAATACAAAAGCCATGCTGTTATTTTAAGCACACGGCGTTGAATGCGTATTTTTTCAAATTCTGCGTATATATGCAAAACAACCCACTGCAGCGTGTTTTTGCGATTTTTAATTATCTTCAGAAATTAAAATTTCCGCGTCAAATGATTCATCCAATATAAGAGTGTTGTACACTTTTTTGGGAACACCGATTAAGAAGTAGGCGGTATCTTTAAAACATGATCCAAGACAAAAAAGAGGAAGTGGGCAAATTAAAATCCGCAAAACTAACCCGCAAACACTCAGGAAACACAGCAGCGGTAAAATGATCACATAAAGCACCCCCTTCACAACCGACGTCATTTTCTTTCGCAGGGGTAAAATGCACTTTACACGCCCCCTCAAAACAATGAATCTCTATAATTATATTATTGCTTTTTTTGTATCCCAGGACGAAGAAAAAAACGCGGGTCCCAGTCCAGCGGAGAAAAAAGAACGTGTTGTCTTTATTTTAGGTGACGATGCCCTGATTCCTATATAGTCGATCAAAACAGATCGTGCAACTCTATTTCTGAAAGATCAATATACCGGAGCCGTCTTTCTATTGTGCGAAGCCCACAGCGCGATGAACTCAAAGAGCCGTCTTTGTCGTGATTCAAAATCAGGGCATTTCCAATAAATTTAGTTTTGTGCAGTTCAAATCCTGTCTGGATCCCAATCTGCGTTGCCGCATTCCCATCGATAAAAACACAGTCTCCGTTTTCAAAGGTGTGGCCAACTTCAATAAATGATCCTAAACAATATTGAACATCCTTGTACGATCGGATATTTTCAATGTATTCAATTTGCTGCGCAGCCGAATTAATAAAAATCCCACGAACAGGTGTCATTCTGTGCTGCAGCTAGTGAATTATGACGTTTCTTTAGAAGCTAGCAGACATAAAAGACGAAAACAATTTATTGTACACTTTAGGAAATTTCTTTTAAAAAATAAAATAAAAAATTAAAAAATCCCAACTGTCTGGCACCAGTCCAACGCGGCTTGACTGACGCGTAGGCCGTCCATACCGCCGCCATACCGATCAGCTGGTAAATTTTTAATGGTCAGATTTTCAAACTTTGTCAGCCGCGAAAGAGCCGTGTAGATCTGCCCAGAACTAGTCATGTCCTTCAAATCAACTTCAACTGCCACATCCAGTGTTTGGCCTTGAACCTTGTGCACCGTCGTGGCTTCCGCAATAGAAAAGGGAAATTGTGTTCGGTGTGCTTGCACAGTTGGCGCAGTGGTTCCACTCGCCTCTGTCATTATTTCTTCTGTGTACGGATGCACCACAACTTTCAAATCATACTTTGTAATATAAATAATAGGAAGAATAAGATCCGTGTCTGTTGTGACCACATCTGTAATTGTGCCTGTGATTCCGTTATATAGTCCAACTTCATGCAATGGCGTCGATTCAAAAACAACCTTTGCGCCAATGCCCCAGCTCAATGTCTTCGACGACCTTGCCAGATTGTAGTCTGGCATTTTTTTTACGGCTAAATCAAGCGCGTGAAAAGTATACACTGGTTTTTGTTTGAGTCCATTTAAATGCGCCAAATTGTGGGAATTCACCGTCACGTTGCGTGCACACAGCCGCCGAGTAGGCTTGGAACTGCTTGCATGCATTTTTTTAACAACGCGCGACTTCAGCATTTGGTAGTGATATTCGTCCATGCGGTTTTTGGCAATATTACGAAGCAGGTCGAGGAACTCGCCCTCGTCGCCCGTTTGACGCATGTTGGTTCGCAAGACCAGCGCAGGAATCGCTTTCACTTTATCCGACTCAATTAAAAGATCGCCGTCAACAGGCACGAGTTGAAGAATATCAAAAAATAAAAACACGCGGAATTTGCCGGCCGCAATTGATTCCAAGGCGTCAAAAATAAGTTCAATGACTTCTGCACTGATCATGCCCGCTTCTTCAATAATAAGCGTGCTCTGTTCCTGGCGGTGTTTGGCCCGCTGAATAAACCCTTGGCGCAGAGCAGCGCTTTTCATATCTTTCACATGTTTGGACCGTAACGCCGTATTTAAATAGTCCGTGGAAGGAGGCATGGCAAAAAAGGTTTGGTAAGTCGACGAGTCGTTCGGCAAATTAGCAATACTGCCATGAGTCGGTCCAATACGATGCACATTAGCCTTGGCTTCTTTCAAGTTCTTTATCAGGGACATCTGCACAAATGTTTTCCCGCATCCAGCTTCGCCCGTCACAAGTCTTGAAGATGTTGACTGCATCAATTCATCCCGGACTGCCAATTGTTCAGCTGTAATACTTGAGTCGTCAAAATTAGATATCTTGACCGCTCTTTTTTTTACAGCCTTTTTTAATGCCTCTGGCTCCAATGTGTCGTAGAAAGCATGATCGTCAGTGTGGTAATCATTTAAAACGTCAAGGCGTTCTGTGTTATCAGGCAGCGCTATCTCAGGTTTTGCTTTTTTAAATGACAACGTTGGCTGATCCGTGTTCTTTCGTTTCGGCATGACGCTGCAATCAGCGTAAAATGACCACATTCACTACCCCACTTTCTTACAATAATACACACCAACGCCAGAGTGTTTATTTTTGGGTTTATTAGATTAAAATGTGTGTATTTTGCTTAATACTCCTACAAAAAATAAATGCGATTTCGTTTTGTAATTAAATCTAACCCTGTTTTTGTTTTTTGATTTTTCTGCTGAATGTTATTAAATAAATAGAAAATATAAGGAATCCAAATGCGATAAGAACCGTTTTTCCAACTGACGAGGACCGAAAGGGAGCGACGCGGACACCGACGATATAGTTAATGTTGAATGTAAATTGGGTTTGACAGTCATCGAAATCGGGCATGTTCTGGTGTTGTTCTGACGCCTTTTCACAAATAAGCGGCGTCATGATTGTTTTGAAATCAATGGGACTCAGGCGTGTAGTCATGAGCCTGCTGTTTAACATTTCTAAATAACTATTGTAGCCAGGCGGGAGCACGGGATAGGAATAATCTAAAATCCATTTTATTTGTATGGGTTGTCTATCCGGGCTGGGAATTTGTATGTAAATACACGAGTCGATTTTTTTCACAGCGGGTGTTTCCAAAACCTGCCAAGTATAACAGCGGCAGTCTGGAGTTAATATCGCGCACGCCGGTGTTGAAACTACAGACGGATAACATTGGCTCGTATTAAATGCAGGAGGACAGAGTCTCCAAATGTCGGTCTGATCCTCGTTAAAGTCGATCGTGTCGTTNCTGCGATATATAAATGAAGTGGCAGATTGTAAACTACTAACAACCAAAAGCGGTTCATCAGCTGCAATGAATTTAATATTCAAAAATAATATCAATACAAGAGCGCTAGTTCGAGGAATCCATTTTGGAATCTTGCAACTTTTTATTACACTGTTTGCAATCGGCAGCACAGAAATAGGCCTCTTCACGTTGCCTGCCATTGCAGCCCAAAATATTTTTCTTTTTCGTTTTATTGTTTTTGAGTCACCAGATGCGACGGACACGATCGTGAGCTATGTTGTTTTAGCCATAAGTCTCACGATTCATTTATATGCTAATTACGAATATGGAACCCAATTTGACAATTACGGCGCCACCCTTCTTTACGGAATTGGATTTTTATTATCAACCGGACTCTTCTTGTAAATGACAAGCACCCTTTTATTAATTATGTTTTTAGTATAACATCGATTGTAGTTGACCAATCACTCCTTGTTGTAAATAGTTTAAACCCCACCACTGCCTTTTTATATCGCAGCAATGAGACGATTGACTTTAGCCAATACCAGACGACAGATATTTGCTCAGGTCTGTTAATACGTTGAAATAAAACATCAATACTTATATACCATAAATGGTCATTATAATCACACAGACATAAAAAATGGAAAACGAACTAAAGCAAATCGCAAAATTTTTGATTAAAGAATCGGCTTCTGCAAATAAATTATTGTGGGATGATGTAATAAAATTAAACCCCGGAGAAAAAATACAAATTGTGGATAATCTCACAATTGAATTTTATTCTGCTCCATTTCCTGACAGTCTTTATGATGAAGACGTAACGTGGACTCCGTGTGAAGGCGTCACAAAAGACTATTTAATCGAAAATTTTGCAATTTCCAAATATTGTATTTTATTACGCGGAAGAAACCGTGTTGCAGCTCTCGGGCTTGCTAACGATATGCCAAATGATCCAGAAGGCTTGTATTATCAACTTTCATGCGGTGGTAATATTCTTTCCGATAAATATCAGAAAACCGTTTCTTTGAATAAAATGGACTGGTCTCCCAATCAAAAAATAGATTGGTTCAAATTGGTAAATATGGATGATAGAAAGCCAGAATACCGGATTCTTAAAAAGGCATATGAAAATACTTATAACCAGTCTGTTTATCTTGACGGTCCATCCAATATACTACCGCTAGGGTTTGGAACAATCCTGCGAGCAATCTTGATCAATTTTGCAATAACAAAAGGTGGATACAAACATATATATAATGAAGCAGCAAATATTGGCTTAGCGCGGGACTATTACGCTCGATTTGGGTATGTTCTTTACGACACAGCTCTTTGCAATACCACCGACGACGAGGTGACTATTGCTCATAAAAAATCATTGGAAGCTCCGCCCAAAAATATCGACAAAGAAAAATTAGCACTTTTTCGAGCATGTTTAAAAGAAGATCAGGCTAAACAAAACGATCCTTCTTCTGCAAATTCAAAATTTTACGAGAAATATAACATTTATTATTTTGAATGTGATTTGTGCAACGAAATCGATTTAAAATTAAAATCCTTAAGAACGCCAAGTGGTTCTTACAAGATGAAATTGTGTAATTTGCCAGTAGACCTATTATTATATTGTGAAAAAAAATTCAGCGAGGCTGTACTACTTTTAAAGAAATATGATGATTGGGAAGAGCTTAATAATTAAAGTTGGCGCTGAATTTGGATTTATCAAAATGGCATCTTACAAAAATTAATTCAACTACGTACCAAAGCAAAATACACGAATCGGCTAACTTTATCTTTTAAAAAATCAAAGAACATTTTATTATTTTTTGGGCGCTGTTTCCACGGTTTGCTGAAAATCTGTTGCTTCTAGGCCAGTTATCAAAGCCATCGTTTTGGCAAAGCCCTTGGGCGTCATGTAGGGTTGCAGGATCAAAAGTTTATCAAAGGTGACCGAGTAGTTTAATGAAATTCGCACTGGCAGTAGATGCATCCGGTCGCGTGTTTTTTTATATAATTTAGCATTAGTTTGCGTAATAGTTTTTTCAACTGCTTTTGCAAGACTTATATTCAATAAATTTCGATACGGAACACACATCCGCTCCCATAATTCGGAACTCTCGCGGGAAGTGGTTGTTTTATTTGCGCCATTCAATCCAAGCAACTCTAGAGGAATTCCAAGTGCATTGCACATCCGCTGGTCAAAAAGATGAATCAAAGAAACGAGGTCAGAGCGT
>JGI20160J14292_10004334_pt1 | contig 10534 bp, 10 predicted proteins | sample COG_10_FD_14292 | JGI IMG/M metagenome (IMG submission 14292) | reverse complement strand
TCTGAAGTGAAGGATAGACTAAAAGCGGAAAACAGACGATTAAAGATAGAAAGAGAGGAATTAAGAACAGAACTTAGAGAAATAAACAGAACTTAGAGAAATAATGTCCCCAACTAATTAAAAAATGATTTTATATCCATGTTTTTCTGTTGTTTATTTTTCTGTTGTGTTATGGTTGTCTCTCTGTTTCTCTTGTGTGTAGTGCGAGCCGTCCGTTGTACAAATGCGTTCATCATTGGGTTTGCGGCTGTCTGTGTCTGTTGTACCGTTGACACTTGGAAAATGTCATCAGAATTGTCCATGACCATTTCAAAGATTCGCTGAAGTGGTTTTTGTAGTTGGTTCGAAAGGTACCACCGCGAATCGACGGAGGCTCGGCCTTCACGGACATCTTCCGGAGTGATTGCCCTTTGAAATGTTTTTTCACCTTTGTACCCTGGTCTAATCAAATAGTCGATTCTGTCTCCTGGTTTTGGTGCAATGTGTGCTGGTTGGGTAGCAATTAATCTTTTTGCCAGTTCAGTGTGTGGTGAGGGATTTTTGTAGTCTTCCGGTTTCCGAGTCAGCTGTTTGGACATGGTTAAATCTTCTATCGGAATCTCATTCTGCAGTAATTTGACTACAATTTCCCGAGCATAGTCGATAGCACCTTGGATATCGTTGTCTTTGCAGAGCTTCACTAATATTATTTTTTGTGTTTTGCTGACAATTGGTGCAAAATCCCGTCGTACACATTCAAATCCTTTGACATCTAGCTTTGGCATGAGGCCGGGCTCAAATTTATGCCCAGCATATCGTTTTTTTCCTTTGAGAAGGAGTGGATAATAGAATTTCTCATACTCTAAATCATTTGGTGGTAAAAATGCTTTTGTGCAGTACTTGCCCATTTCAATGCCTATTTTATCGACTTTGACAATGAGTTCTTCTTGTGAGCAATTCGTGTCACACATAGAGGCCGGAATCTCGGCAAATACTGAGTCAGTATCACCGTAAACGATTTGTAGACCATGGTCCTTGTATTTGTCTTCGCACATCCATTTGGTATGATTGGCCATGCCCCTTCCAACGCGGGTGACGGAAGATGCAATACGTTTTTCGCTCAGATATCCCATGCCAGCCCCTGTAAAGCCATAGACTGAATTGGCACACACTTTTAGAGCCAGCTGTCGACCGTCGAGGACAGCATAGTCCATGGATTTTTCAGCGTATTGCTTCCTTAGTTTTTTGACCCGTTTCCGTTCGTTAAGCAATTGTTCCAAAATCTCCGGCAGAATGCCGACTCTTTTTTTGGTAGTGACAAAACACACATCGGTTTTCTGCAATTTGTATTCGAACCGACCACCTTCGGGGTAGTCAAACGAGCGCACTGGGCGGACTTCTGGATATTGATTGTTTGACACATCTTTGACCAAATGTGTTTCTGGTGTCCATCGAAGCTGTTGTCGTTGTGCTTCGCTGTACGACGGGATGAGTGTCGAAAAGCACATGTTATAGGCTCTCATAATAGAAGGATATAAGGATGCAAAATCCAAAGTCACTACAGGCTGCTGGTAGTATCCAGGCTTGGGCGTGATGACAACCGCACCTTCGAAGCCGCCCTCAACTGGTTTTTTTTTGAACTCATCCGGTAGAAACCAACGATGATGAGTGGCGTCTGTACGACATCGAGTTTTGACCTGCCGCAACATCAACAGTAGTGTGCGAATCTGCTGACCTCTGTGTAAAATACTCGTCAACGGCACGCCAGTGACTTGTGCCATCTGAACAGCATTCACCAACTTGCAGCGTTTGATAATAAGCTGACAAGGTAACCATGCATCTTTTACACAGTACTGGGCCAAAAAGACCCGACCTTCTGGTGTCTGTTGGTATTTGGGAATATCTTCGTAGGCAATCTGAATTTTCTTGGTACCGAGTAATTCTTCACAGACATTGTCCAGTTTATAAGACCGTAGCTTATGGTCGTTCATCACTACACGGTACAAATCCATCCAATCTCGACCTTCTATCCATGCTTCCCACGATTCTTGTCCGCCGCGTTGTTTCGAGTGGGTGTACCGTTTCTTCAGGGTGGATGGTCTATCAACACGAGAAAAGGTACGGACCGAAGAGCAGCGTTCACAATAGGGTCCGTCATGGCGCGGACACAAAGCTTCTATGCGTTGAAGCAGATAGACATTATCAAAATTGAGGACGTTGTATCCTGTAATGACATCCGGGTCATATTCGCGAATAAATTCAGCAAATCCCTGCAACATTTCAAATTCATTGGTATATGAATGTACTGTGGTAATTGAGGGGTCATAGCTATCGGTTTGCATTTCGGCAGACAATATCGGCAATTGCGAACACTGCCCCTGTCCCTTCAATTCAAACATAAAGACAGTTTGTATCATTTTCATATCCAACATGTTGAACGAAGTGACACCAATTGTAGTGATGCAGTCTCTGGTGGGGTTTGGAAATTCACATTCTTTAGTGAGAGGGTTGATATAGGGCATTGCTTCAATGTCATAGGAACTCACTCGGAAAGGCGCCATGGGAATGGGAGGGTCAGCACATGGCATGACGTCGGTTGGAGAACAAGCGTACTCCACCTTGCATGACGTTTTGCTCAACTTTATTGGCCTTATATTGGACACATTCATCCAGGAACATGCTGGCAATTGATGGTCAACCATCCAGACAATTTCTGGCTGAAACATGGTTTCGTATAGTTCCATATCACTCAAGTTTAAGCGGCTGGGTAGTCTGGGAAGTGGATGCTTGTCAACATGTTGCTGCATCTGAAAACGAAATATACGAATTCTTTTGTACACAGCATCGGTGTCCTTCAGTATGTTGAGCAGGGCACGCCAGACATCATAACGTCTCACAGTGAATTTCCACACCGTCGGTGGGGCAACATCTCTGACATGGCGAATGTTATAGCCACTGCACTGACTCCAGCGGATATCACCAGCGCCAATTTCAGCAGTTTTCCAACACCATTGCCAATAACTCAAAATCTCTGCTCCGGGCTTATCACAGTCATTCTCTTTCTTGTAGCGTTTACAAGCACTATTTGAACGCTGCATAGAGGTAACCCATTGTACCCATTCCAAAACGACTTGTTGATTGACTGAACAGGTTGCAAAACCATACGCCTCAACCCCAAGTACACGAACAGCAGTGGAGGTACCATCGGCTTGGCGACCATACAACATAACATCGATTGTGTTGTTGTCACCTCGGTGTCGTGCAGTACCAATGTGCTGAAACGTGAGAACCATTTTCATACAAATTATAGAATACTTTATAGGTAAAACCACTTATGATTAGAATAATATTTGTATCTGATTCATTGTTAAACTTTTTGTATTTGCTCGTGCACGTCGTGCCTGTATTCTTTCGGCAAGTGTGGACTTTTCTTTCTTTTTGTGCCTCTTCGGTAGCTTGGTAGTCTTTTCTTTCTTTTTGTGCCTCTTCGGTAGCTTGGTAGTCTTTTCTTTCTTTTTGTGCATCTTCGGTAGCTTGGTAGTCTTCTCTTTTTTTTTGTGCCGATTCAGTGGTGTTGTGGGAACACCGAAAGGTCGTGAGCTTGTTTTTTTGCTGCTCAACTGGTTGAATTTGTCCAACTCTTTTTGATGACCATCGTGAATCAAATCTACCTCCTTCTCCCATGTATTCTCTTTGTTGGAATAGTTTTTCCAATTAATCAAATAAGAAATGACACCGTTTCTTATTTTCTTGTCAATAATTTTATTTATTTTGAACTGTGTAACTACTGACATTTTGACAATAATGGGAAACTTATATACATCTAAAAACCAATTGGATACAGTGAACTTTCACTCTTTTCTGGGTGTCCAGGCACAGATTGATATTTATGTTTACCCGAGAATTGACACAATGCTAATAATATCAAACACAGCACTGAGGTACTGACCAGAATAATCATAATAAAGACAGTGTCGGTCCATGTAGGTCCTGGTACAATAGGCGCAGACCATGGGTCGCAGAACCAGCGGCCCTTTTCTGTTGTAGTAAAATTTCGGGGACAAGGATAACTGTTCGATTCCCAACCGTCGTCCGAATAGTAGGCATGTTGTGCTGCAGCACATAGGTGTTTTGCACCCGTGTGACCAAGTGCACATGGCCAGTAGTGCGTCAGTTTGGTATGACCGTTTTCAGACTTTCCGTTTTCAGCTATCCAGTGCTTGGAATTGGTGGCAAAAGAGACCTGGGCTTCATTGTTTGTGGTTGCGACTGTATGTTGTTCACGCCACTCGCCTTCGTTGTCAAAACGGTACACTTTATTGTTTGCTGGGTCAGCAACAATGACATTACTACCAACAACACCAATATTTTTACCAATGTAGTTGTTTTGAAACTCTGGAGCAGCGACATACGTTCCTGTTTTTCCATCTAAATAAGTCATGTCCGATGATGTCAGATAGTCCAACGGATTGCCGCGAATATCATCAATCGAAATACCACCGGATTCTTGGCAATTCGACAATCCATCGTCCCCTGATGTCTGACAAGTATAGAGAATGATAAACGGGTTGCTTGTATCAAAGTACAGTGGATAGACTGAAATAGCCAGTGTGTGACTGGAAGCAGCAATTTCTCGTCCAAAAGCCTGATATGTAGCTATTTCAAGTGGTAGTTTCAAGGGTGTAAAGACACTGGGTTGCCACCATGCCAGTTGTTTGTTATCATATGGCCATAGGACATTATCCCATATATAGACACGACCATAGTTGGCCCCGTCGTTGTCTTCCATGAATCTGTTGGTATTCCCCGGTGCTGAAATGTAGAGTGCGGACCCCAATTTATTGAGTTCACCGGTGAGTGTAACGGCATACCCAAATTGTTGAAACACTTCGCGTTTTTCGTCATAGACTTTTTGTTCCATCCTGCCGAGAGTTTTGTACCATGGTACTTCTAGTGGTAGGCATAATTTCTGTACTTTGACAACATCGCTGTTATCAAGCACCTTACTGGTTGACCATTTCGCTTTCCAGTCTACAGTGGAATAAGCTGGGATTTGTGCTGAAGCCCATGGAGATTTGAGTTTACCATAGTAATTTTTAAAATTGTCGATGCCCGAGACACATCCCTCCTCTTCTGGATAGCAACTCATTTCATAGATTGACCTACAAGAATGAAGTTCATTACCTTCGAAAACAAAAGCATAACCCATTGTCCCACCATTGCCTTGAATGTCTGTGGGGGTCCCAGGTGCTCCAACCACCCATGTTTGGCCTTGTATATCTAACGAGAATCCGAAACGGTCCACAGCATTGGAAATGGGAATCCTTCTAACATTGTCAAGACCTGTTGCATTGTAGGTTTGACTGAACACATTGTTCTGAATGTCCTCTGGTATGATGTAGGTAATATTGTTGGTGTCTGGTCTCCACAATGCAACTCTGTTGTCAGTGGGAAATCCAAAGACAACTAAATCACAGGCACTGTTGACCACCATAATATTGCTGAAAATGTCAGTATTGAATGTTGTCATTACATTTTCTGATTTTTCCATGTTTGTGACACTGATAAGTTGTGTATTGTCATGTTTCAAAAGTACAGTACCATTCAACCCAGAGTATACTGTACAATTGTCTGACACTGCAATATTGGTAGCTATTTTTTCAATATTAATGTGTTCTTCAAGGTAGGCATTTGTAGAAACAAGGAGTACTAGGATATAAACAAGTTGTAACATTTTAGATAAAAAGGGTGATTATATAGTTACTTTTTTTTGCGCATGATGCTTATCTCAACTTGTGGTTGATTTGAATTTTTTTTTGTCGCAACTACTGTGTTGTGAAAGAGTCCTGGTGTACAGTCTATCTCCATGGTGTTTCCTTGAAATTGAAATATGAAATCACCTTTGCGAAGACCTGTCTTGAAAGCAATGCCTTCTGTCTCGATACTGTCAATGTAGAGTACACCTTGTTGTGTATCCCCGACTTGAAGTCCCCATGTATTGTGTGTGGGTAGATGGAATTTGACTGGTTGACAATTGGTAAAGAGTGCCATGCGTGCATGTTCGAGTGCTGCAGAAGTGGGTGTAAATTTCAATGTCTCTGCCCCTATCTGTGGTACTGGTGCCAGGCACAGTTCATATTTTTTGAGCATTGCTGCATATTTGAGAATCACTAGCTCTGTGACATCGCGTGTTTTTCTGTATTTGTTGCGGTCAACTTCTAGCTGTGCCTGTTCTTGAATCGCAGGCAATGAGCAAACGGTTTTATAATGAACACGGTGTTCAAATTCCAACACTGCACAGTAAAAGCAGGCGGCCGCCAAAGCTGCACCCCCATGTGGTAATTTCCGAGCATTGTCTGAATTTTTACCGTCATGAATATGATGATAAAATTTTTTCAATTTGGCTTTGGCTGACCGTACCAGGGCATCAATTGCGGAAAAATTCCAAAACTGTGCTATCCCGTCAATTTTTTTACGAATGCGCCAATAATTTCTCAAGTGTGATGTCGGCCGTTGGCTAGCAATTTCGTACCGCCGGCCATTTTTGGTCAGAATTGTATCGTTATGGTCCATACCAGGAGTACATTCCCAATTGGCCTTGTTGGCTTTTCCTGAATCGTTCAAATACAATGTTCCCATGTGTGATGCTGATGTTTTTTGTACTACACCACAACCACCACAGGTGGCATGGCCACGACTCTGACTTTCCACAAATTGCCAAGAACTGCGTTTACAATTGCTGCAGAAACGGGTTGGATACATCTCAACAATGATTGCGTCTTTTGGCGACTCTTGCAGCATTTCANGCAGCTGGNTCATCGTCGTATTTCTCTTAATATTTTTTTCCCCGATTTTTATAATATAACCCGAACCAGCTTTGGTGTCTTTTTTGTGGACATTGGAAGACTTTAAAGTGTCGGAACTGAAGCGCTTTTCAATTGTGGGCACAATGACACCATTTCTAGAGTAAAAGGCATGCACAGTTTCTTCAACATAAATTCGGTCTGACATATTTCTTCTGTCTGACATGTTTATTATGTAATAGATGAGATGTTAATACAGAATTTACTTATTCGTATTCTATTCTATTTTTCTCCGCTGACAATTAAATAGCGAACATGTGTTCTTTTTACGTCCGTGCAGGAGTGTTGTTGCAATATGACCAAAAGACGCCGGTCAGAGAGCCATGACCCATTCGGAGTTGATATTGGCAAACATTTGATGACTGTCAAGCAGGAGTTCGCTGTTGGCACCAAATCACACCATTTGCAAAACTATATTGAATCTTTTCAACAGGGATTACCTGTATTTCAACATTCTCGCGATATACTGTCAATTGAGAACATCGTTGGTATTTTTGCCACACTTACAGGAAAAAAGGAGCGGATGCCTGTGGCAGCTTTGCATACAAATCATACTGTCTCACTCTACGCTATGGCGCACCGTATCAAAGCAGCACTCCACACACTCTCCACTGTTGTACTACAAGACGACAAGTCCAACACCTTCAAGACAGTCATGATTCGAAATTCAAGACAGCACCGAAGCCATCCAGAGGTGGTCCTGGGTGCTGTTCATCAAGGACAACCAGTGGTACTCAAGTCAACAATAGAACCACAGAAGCAGCTCAAGTATATACTAGAAGCTGTCATCCACTACTATATTGCCGCGAAATGTCCACAATTTTTCCCAAAGCTGCATTTTATTGGCTTCACGCAGGATGACAGCCTAGTACTGTGCTCGGAGCAGTTGTCGTCCATATCCGTCACCTCGTTCATGCGACGTCGTGAGTTAACTGACCACGATGTCTGGAAAATGCTCAGGGATGTCTGTCAAGCATTGGTCGAAATACAACAGAAAATCAAGTTTACTCATCGCGATTGTCACATCTCCAATGTGTACTATGGAGACTCTGTACAATTTATTGATTTTGATTGGTCCTGTTTGCAGCAACGTGGTCGCAAGATTTCAGTGCCACAGTACTTGTACGATACAACACGCACTCAGTACTGTCACAACAAGTCTGTGGATTGTTGCGTTTTCCTACGGACTTTGGGACCTGCTGCAAATAAATTCACAGTCTTTATGAACAAGGTCTACACACCACTCATGCTCAGATATGAAGAACAAAGTAAACAATTCATGAGAAAGGAATCCATCCATGACTCGGCTGCATTGCAGCTCTACAAAATGTCTACATGCAACAAGACTATGCGCGGACATTACTCACACAGTCATGGATTGAATCGACACCCACTGGTTTTTGAATACATGATGGGAACTTACGAATGGTCATCCATGACACCACAAGCTATACTACATTTTTTAGAATTACACAAAGTCTAATTGATTTTTTGGTACTATTTTTGTCCTTGTATATTTATCTACATTCCATCCCAACACCAGACAAAACAATGAAAATAGCCAAAACACCTGCATGAATAAACATATTTTCTTTAACTCTACCTCTTCCTCCATCATTAACACTGGTACTGATGCCAATGCAATAACAGCAAACAACAATGCCAACAAATGAAATACAATTTTCGGCTTCATTTACGATTAAATGACTGCTCCATACATCCTTTTCAAATTAAGCCCTATCTAAGGACATTTTATGCTGTTTCCAAAGTCTAGCTAATTGTCCTGACTTTTTTCCATTTTTTGGTTTTTTCTTTTCGGGGACATGGTTTATTTGAACCCAACGACCATCGGTGGTCTCTTTCATCTCCAAATACAATTTCCCTTTCGATAGCACCCTCAGAGACTTCATTAGTGGTCTTGAACCTACTGATGTATTGACGGTTGACATTGTGTTGGTTGACAAAAAATTTATTACTAGAGGAACAGAAGAAGAAGACACATACATCTAAAATATGTGAGTATATTAAGGCCATTTTTTTTCCGAAGAATGACTGATTGTTTTCGATTGTGTACCAATGTTTTTACTACTGTACTCTGCTTATCATTGTGCAGCGATTGCATTAGCAACTGTCAGTACAGCCTAGGCCATGAGAAGGTACCCATTCAAGTCGTAGAAACTACAGCACCATCAGCACCAACAATGTCAAGAGAGCTGCTGTTTTGATTGAAGCATTAATATTTTAGCATTAATATTTTAAAATTGATTTGTCTGTTTTTGTCTCAAACACAAATAGTTCTGTTGGATTTGGTAACTGTGGTGGAAATTGTTTTGTACCGTCTGGCTCTGTTTGTTCTCCCAGCTTGTGGACATTAATAGGCTCAACAAGTTGCCACTTTTTTTTGGTATTATCGTAAGAAGCCCAAAATATCTCATGCAAAGATGTATGTTTATTTTGATTTCCGTCTTCATGACCCATGAAGCGAATGTATTTAAAACAACCAGCGTTGGAACGGTCTTGACATGTAACTCGTTGTATTACAACTCCCCATAATGTATTGTTCGAATTATCGACTGATTCGAACAGACACTTAGTTTTGCTGCAATCCCAGTGAGCGGTTGTAGATTTCGTCTGTGATAAGACTGACATTTTGGTGAGGACTGTTCTATTTATATGTTGATTCCACCGATAGTCAGATGTTTAGCCATTACGATGAACAAATATAAACAATGCAGAATGTCACCATTCGGCACTATAAACATTCACTCCTATTCGGTTAAATGTCACATATTAAAAAACAAACGAAGGAGGAACTTGAAAAAGAAGAGCAGTTTAATAAATTGATGAAAGAAGTCCGTAAGGCAAATGCTTTTAAAAATAAAATGCCGGATGAGTTTTTGGATACTGCCTATGATTGGTTGATTGAAATAGAAAAAGACTATAACATTGACTTTGTCAGTAGATATTCTGGTTTTCGAATTCTGACATTCGTACATTATTTACCATCTGATTTAAAAAAATTACAACATGAAACAAAGGTCAATTATTTGACTAAACTTTTACATTTAATTAAAATGAGGGACAAGTTATTGAAGGAAGTGGATTTCGGAAGACGCGATTTGGTGGATGCTATAGGATGGATGGATAAAATATTTAGAAAGCCAAAATATAATATAAAAAAACTTTGGAAAAAGTCTAGCTAGGACATTTTGTTAAGTAATTGATCGCCACCAGGTTTTTTGTTTCAGCCGGGGTATATGATTTTTCAAAAATCCGAACCCGTGTGAAATCCGAACTATGTAAATAGATGGGTTCGGAACATGATGTTTTCACCACAAGAATTTTTTACAGTAATAATATTGTTATCTTTTTTGTCATATATTTCATACGTTTGGGTCAGACTCTCGAGTGGTCTTTACGAACCACTACCGACACTTTGAAAAAAAAAGAATATTTAACCAACTATATATTAGGAGTGTGTAAATGGCTGCCTCTTTATTACTATCTGCGCTAGAATCCTGTTTTAAACAAAAAACACAATGAGTACAATAATCAAATAATGTCTTCTTTACGTCAACCTACTCACATAGAACAAGATTACAAAGCACTGGTGGAAATATGCAAAACTGATTGTCAAATAACATACCGTAAATCAGCTATGGACACTGTTCAGTTACGTCAAATGGACACTG